>JAEEGL013652324.1_pt1 | contig 31346 bp, 25 predicted proteins | sample 9134231 | NCBI WGS metagenome assembly JAEEGL01 (sample SAMN16246548, study PRJNA631951) | gut metagenome | biome: gut microbiome; feature: rumen; material: fiber-attached | host: Bos | place: Iran: Karaj | collected 2018-10
ATATCGGAGGATTCCATATGACCAAACTTGAACAAATGCTCAAATATGTCTCTGAGCACAATGATTTTTACAAAAAACGCATCAAAGAATATGGAATCACTAATCCGTTGGATATTACACAATGGCCAATTCTTACAAGAACAGAATTGCAGGAAAATAGGTATAATATGTTTTCCGACGGATATAAGACGAAATACTATAATGAGCAACTTTTAAGGCAATCGTCTTCCGGGTCATTTGGTATTCCAATTAACGTTTACTGGGACTATAACGATTGGTATGCATCAAATCTGTGCCTTTGGAGAAGGCGGCGAGAATGGTATGGTATAAAACCATCAGATAAAAAAGTCGTTTTTACTCTCCATGCATATGGGAAAGAATACAACGGGCAGTCAATATTTTATCAAGAGATTCGTAACACATTATATATCAACATGTCATTGGTTCAAAACGACCACCAAATTGAGTGCGTTGTAAAGCAAATAATCGATTTTTCTCCGACGTGGATATATATCCAACCCAGTATTCTGGAGAAAATCCTTCGATTCGATTATCAGCTATCTTCACACTTCTTTGAGAAGCTTAGTTACATTGAATCAGTGGGTGAATTATTCACATGCGAATTAAGGCGAAAAGCACAAGATGTATTCAAAGTGCCAATAGCGAATTTATATGGATCAGAGGAAATGAATGGTATTGCTTACGAATCGCCTATGGGGGTAATGAGTATTTTAGATGACAATGTTTTTCTTGAAATTAACAGTGATGATATCGCAAAATCGACAGATCGCGGTGAAGCGATTGTTACGAATTTACATAATAAAGCAATGCCATTAATACGTTATTGCCAAGAAGATATTATTTCAATTAAGCATAGCAGTGAGGGACCGAACAATTTGGTAAATGTCTTTGGCAGAGTCTTTGATACAATCCATATTTATGACTATGAGATTAACGGTATATTATTAGCAGAGATTATTAGCGAAACAAATAATGTGTTCTATGATTCCATTATTGAGTATTCGTATGTCTATGACGAAAATAGCAAATCTTTAACTTGTAACATTGTTTTGCAGACCGAATTCAACAATTGGAAAGAATACATAAAGAAGCATATCAAAGATCTGTTTGCACAAAAGGTTTATCCTAATCAATACTTATTTTTTAATGTTGAGATTCAAAGTTTAAAACCATTTTCATGCAAAAGCAAACGAACTATTCTCACAAAGAAATAATAGTGTTTTAAGTATTATTAGGTTTTATGGTTTGCTATTTGTTTTTTTCTTTGACTTTCATTTGACACAACTTGTTTTAAGGAGAACAGTGTAATGTGTTTTCAGAGAGACCTGCCCGTAATTAAACCATTTATTCACAAAGGTAAGTGTTATGTTTACGATTTTGCAATGAATCAAGTTCTATGTGTTTCACCAATTCATTATGAGGAAATTGTATTATTATTGCGCGTCGGCCTCACCAGATATCAAGAATTAACAACAGAATCAAAAGCTCGTCAAGATATAATTGCATTAAAAAACAAGGGATATTTTTCCACTCAGACAACAGAAATAATAACTCATCCTTATCATGATAGGTATGATACCCTTCTAAATCGTTTTATACAAGACCTTGTGTTGGAGGTTACTCAAGATTGCAATTTCCAATGCAGGTATTGCTTATATGCAAATAATACTCACGTGGAAAGAAACCATTCAAAAAAGAATATGTCAATCGCCACAGCTCAAGCATGCATTGATTACCTTTATGAACATTCAAAAGATGCCCCAGCAGTTCGCATTGGTTTTTACGGTGGCGAGCCTTTCTTGAACTTTGGATTAATTAAATATGCGGTAGAATATGCATGCAAAAAGTTTCAATCAAAAAGAATTATTTTTGTGACGACTACAAATGGTTCTATACTAAATGACGAACACATTGACTTTATAATTAGGCACAAATTTGAATTGCTAATCAGTAATGATGGTCCTTATCAAGATAAACATAGAAGGCTTCAATCGAACGGAGGAGAAACATCAAAAAAAGTCAATTCTATAATACAAAGGATTAGAAATAGAAACGCCATTTATTTTTCTGACAATGTGAATGTTGGGCCGGTTATTATGCCTGATGAAGATAAAGATATCGTTTATGAGTATTTCCATAGTCAAAACATACCGAAAGAAAAAGTGTTTTTGCATTCGGCATCTTTGCAGGGAGTTGATTACACACAAACATTTTATAATGATGAAATGAATAACGAACAATTTGAAAATTCATCTCTTTATCTTGACTTTTTAGAAAAGATAAAAGTCAACCAACAAGTACCACCCAAGTGGTGTCCTGATGGTCAATGCGTAATTGGGGTTAAACGTTTATTTGTTACTGTCAATGGTGATCTTTATCCTTGCGAAAAAATCATAGGCAACAAGGCCTTTTGCATAGGGAGTATTAATAACGAGCCAGCTATTAATCTTCCAAAAGCCGAGCAGTTACTCGATATTACAAAATTAACAGAGAATGAATGCAAAAAATGCTGGGCATTTCGTTTTTGTAATATGTGTATTGCACGTTGTTTGGATACGGAAAAAGATTGTTTATCCAGTGATTGTAAAAAAAGGTATTGTGAAATAGTTAAAAAAGATATTATGAGATGTTTGAAACTATTTGTGGAAGCAACCTAAAAGTGTCATGGTTATTATGAGGTTCATATGAAGATATTGATTTTATCAACATCATATTACGAAAATGTTTTGATACGCCTGTTCGGTTTTTTGCCATTAGCAAAAGAAGATGATATTCCTAAGATGTATGTGTTACACGAAAACCATTTTCCAAATGAATTTGTTTACAATAATATTTCTCTGCCAGTTACTTTGGTAGATACGTTGGACGAAGCAATAAGAATATGTGACATGGTTTTTGTCCTGGATTATAAAAACTGCTTTAAAGAAGATTTTTTAATTAATGTTCAACTATTAACTCAGAGGTTTTGCAAAAAACTTGCGTATGTTGATTTTATGGATAATGTTGAAAGATTGAATAGCAGTGACAATTATTTATCAATTATAGATCAAAATACACCAACGATTCTTATAGTATCAATTGGCGAATTCACTCAAATTTCAGTATGCGAAACAATTGTCAGCAGATTATTATATGATTGCAAAATATCCGCAAGAAATCTTTGGTCAAAAAAAACTCAGGTTTTATACGATCAAATAATGACTATATATTCTCAAGAATTATGTAATAATAAAAACCCAAATGATATATTAATAAAGACGTTAGAAATTGATGCCGTTTCCGATTTCTATAGCGGCAAGCATATTGATGATATAATTAGTATTAATCCTGATTATTTAATTGTATTAGTGGAGGATAATTGCGATTATCTTGATAGTATTGATGACATCTTTAAATATAAATACAATTGCAAAATCAACAAATTGATAGTATCCGATTACTACCAAGTGTTGTGGGATAATCTATCGTTACCAATAAAGTCATCCACTCCAACAAATCTTTTATCTCTCGTGTTCGATGAAAACTATAGGGAAACATTTAAAAACGATATATTATTACATATTTCATTACCAGATGGAATATTACCAATAGCGGGCAGAAACTGTTCCCCGTAGTCTAACTTTTGTTAATAAAGCAAGTTATGTAAAGTTGAAGGGAGGTTATTATGACTTTCATAAAAAACAATTCTATTGGAATAGTAATTCCAAAGAATAAGTGTTCCTGCGGGTGTAATACGTGCGATAAAAAAGTGCAAAAAGCCAACAGTTCAGGCGATGGAAGTCAGGTTGCCGGCACTTCACAAACCGAATTGCCATCGTGTAGTCCCAAGAGTTAAATACTCATACATATTTCCTGCTTCGTATAAATAGATCTATAGCTTGCATAACTTGCTTTATTTTTCTATGATAATCAAGAAAATATTACTTTCATGATAGAGGTTCAAAAAGGATAATGATTAAGATGGGTTTATTTAATGTATTAAAGAATAATCTCTCGGCACTACACGAAGTATCGAGAATGGATAAAGGTAAGACCTATATTGGAGTTTCTATATTCTTGGCAATATACAAATCTCTTAATCCGTTTATTGTAACAGTTTTCCCAGGACTAATCATAAATGAACTGATAGGCGATAGGAATTTACAGCGTTTGGTTATCTACATTTTACTGTTGGTTACGCTTCCATTTTTGAACTATATATTTAACGCCATTTGTGGGAAATGGATATTAAGACAGAGTCAGACTATAGGCAATGCATTTGTTAAGCAGTTCTATTATCGTAATTCAACAATTAGTTATGAGTTATTAGAACAGCCAAGAATCAAATCTCTTCAAAGCCGCGCGCAGGATACAATGAATAACACCTTGGATGTCGTTTCTCATACCTGTTCATTTTTAACAGCTATAATTACTTTTGCTTCGATATTTGCGGTATTGGCGACAATCAATATCATTATTATCATTTTTTTGTTAGTATTAATGGTCATTAATTACTTTGCGGATAACAGATTGCAAGCATGGAGACAATCAAAAAGATCCGAATCTAGCCAACTGACGAACGCACAAGCAGTCTACAGTTTTTATCTGGAGAACTTTTCTTTTGAAAAAGAAAATCGAATATATGGGTTTTTAGATATATTGATAAATTATTATTCAAATAATCAAAAAAAAATTGATATTATTTCCACTGAAGGATTTCAAGTCCGTAGAAAGAATGGATTAATCCATGCAACCACTGCCCTGTTACAGACAATTGGTGTTTATGTTTATTCATTTATCGGTATATTTGACAACACACTAACGATTGGTGAAATGAGCATCATGCTCTCGGCCTCGATACAGTTTTCCACCCTCATTTCTTCTGTATTGCAAGCTTATTTGATATTGAAAGAGAATAGTGAAAAAAGAGAAGAGTTGAATGAGTATTGGACATTAACCGATTCAAACCTGCAGACAACAGATTTGACACCAGTATTTGATAAAGACTCAATTATCGAATTTGATCATGTGACATTTCGCTATCCCGGCTATGAAAACTATGTATTACGGGACTTTTGCCTTGTTATTAGAGGTAATGAATGTCTGGCTGTTGTTGGAGAGAATGGCTCGGGGAAAAGCACATTTGTCAAACTGCTATTAAGGCTTTACAAACCAGAAAGTGGTGAAATTCGACTTAATGGAATTAGTATCGAAGAATATGACATTCAAAAGTACACTGCCCTCTTTGCGCCGGTATTTCAAGATTATGCAGAATATGATCTTCCTTTTCTGGACGCAGTGGTTTCAAATCAGCCATTTAATGAAGAAAAATTTAACGCCGTCTGCAATGAATGCAATCTTACAGGTCTTATAGAAAAGTTGTCACATGGATTACTCACTCATATTGCAAGAGAAATTGACGAAGAAGGTTATGAGCCTTCAGGAGGTGAAGCCCAACGAATTGCGATTGCTCGAGCATTATACCGCGATTCTAGTGTTTTTCTATTGGATGAGCCCACAGCAGCGTTAGATCCGAATGCGGAATATGAGATATATATGCAGTTTGCAAATATGATCAATAATAAGCCAGCTGTTTTGATTACACATCGTCTTTCAGCAGTTCAATTAACTGATAGAATAGCAGTATTTTCAAACGGACGAGTAGAGGAATATGGTACACACGCTGAACTTTACTCAAGAGGGGGGATATACACGGAAATGTTCGACAAACAAGCAAAGTTCTATCGTGATAGCCCAACCGATAATAATGATAACCTTTCTCAAGTTGAGTGAATAACTTGTATTAATGAAAAGAATGAAAATACTCAATATGAACTATAAATGGATTAATAAATGCCCCATTTTATTATATACTTCTATTATTGAAAATGATGGCAAAGAAGAGAAGTTTTGCACAACCACTCATAAATTTGAGCAGGATTTGAAAGACCTGTTAACGCATGAATTTCATCCGATTTCTTTGAAAGAATTACATTTGTGCAGAAGCGGGAAAGCGCAATGGCGCGAAAAGCCTATTTGCATTGCTTTCCTCGGCGGATACGAGAACAACTATACTCTTGCATTTCCGATTGCAAAAAGATTAAATGTTCCCTTATCAATCTTTATTGCAACGGATTTAGTTGGTGTACGAGAATATCCAGGGATTGATGGCTTTTGTCCTCATTTTAGTTGGGAACAGGCTAAAGAAATGGTTGAATCCGGATTGGTCGAGATATTCCCTATGTGGCATCCTTTTGATGCCGGAAAACCTATTGATGAGGTCGCCATAAAAATCAACCTTATCAAGGACAAAATATATGCATCTGATGTCTGCTTTGCAGTAGCTCATACATATTGTTCTGATGAAGAGTTATCTATATTGAATAATATCGGGATAAGGGTCTGCTTGACGGATTGCTTTCACATTAGTATAAATCGGATTAAAAATGGCATGCTACCTACCATCTCTGTTGATCGCTCATCAGATGTGATAGATGTTATTAACCACTATGAAAAACTGTGTAACGAGGTCATTGAAAAAGAGATTTCAGAAACACAAACAATCCATTATGTTGAGCCTCCTTTGGATATACTCTCAGAAACGATTGTGTTGCCTATAGATGAAAAGCCAATCGCTAGGAATTATCTTCGCCATGCGTTTCCCCTCAGCATACTGCAAGCTATTAATAAAGAACGAGCAGAACGCTTTATTCTGAATGAATATATCGATGTCATCTATAAGCCTTGGTACAATTGGTATGATTATCACAATTACTATTATACATTTTGGGATTGCCTTGATTGCAAGAGGATAACAGCAGATTTGCTTGAAGCCAACAACATAAATATAATTGAGTATGTGATTAGAGCCTTAAAACTGGGGTATTATAGCGACATATGGCTCGATACATATTATATTCCCGGTAAGCCAGGATATGGAAAAGTGCATAATACTCATGGTATTCTAATATACTCATACTTTTCGGATAGTAGAGAGTTTGGTGCCTTATCATATAATAATGCAGATCATTACGATGAATTGCGTATTCCAGTAGAGGCGCTTTATATGGGATGCTCCAATCGACACTTTGAATATATCAATTTGATAAAGAATAATTTGAGCGCCCCTATTGATTATGATATCCATCTATTGCACAAAAAGTTAAAGGACTATTTGAATTCCATATGCTATGATGATAATAAAAGGTATAGTAAAAAATGCCCACTACAATATTATAATCTCGAAGCAAATCAGAAATTAATTGAAACACTATTATCTGAATCAACAAATCTACATATTACATCTTTATATGGATTTGCGGAACATAAGCGAATTATGATGTGGAGATTGAAGTATATAGCGGAAAAAGAAGAATTACCTCTTTACATTGACGATATATATTCTTCAGTTTATAATGATGCGGAGTCTCTTGTGAATTTGGGAATAAAGTTCAATAGAACAAAAAACCCAAATGATAAAGAACGCATCATCAAAAAAATGGAAAACATGTGTGAGGAAGAAAGAACCATAATCTATAAGATTACAGATTTATTAGATAAAAGATTTGAATCTTAATCATCATATATATGTGAAAGATTTGCTTTGCTAAGTCGCCAACTGCTCTAGCGTGATTGTTTGCTTGAATAGTAGTTGCACGAATGATATAGTTTAAGAAATGGAAATAAGAGTAGTTTTGATAGTAGCCTGAACAATACAATCCCCCGCCGATAACACCGATAAGCGCTACGCTCGTCACGTTCCCGGCGGGGATCCTTTTTGTAAGTCACCGTTACAGGATCATCTTGAACCTGCAGGCTCCCGAATACTGTTTTAAAGAACTTGAGCCAATAAACGTATTTACAGTACAATGTTCTCTGTTGCACCATTCATACGAACCGACGTAGTCTTTGATTCTATCAAAAGACACCGATATAATCAGCTTTTCAAACACAACTCAACAAATCATCCCACGGCATTGCATTATCATCGGACAGCATCTCTTGAAGCTGTTCTTTTTGTTTCTCGTCAAATCCGTATTTGTTTTGCATTTCAGCAATCGTCGGATGCCTTACCGTTATTTGCAATACCCTTTTCGTCTCTTCCGAAACAGTCGTTATGATGTTGCCTTTTTCATCTATGGTATTCGAATATACCTCAACGGTTTTTTCGACAACTTCCTTAGTAATCTCGTGCATATCCCAAAATACCGATTTGAGAATCTCAAACTTGCTTTCATCCATAGTTGCAACGTCTTGCGCATTTTCCGGATCCGCCGCTGTCTTTACCGCATATACCGCAAGCACTTCTTTCCAGTGCGCGTCGCAGTCTTGCATTTCGATGAGATCATATTCTTCCGACTGCTTTGCTTCCTCTATTTTTGCAAGATAGTCCGAATGGATCTCACTTATCGCGTTCTGCAAGGTATAATCGGACGAATCACCGAAACTGTAAAACAGTCCAAAGCATGAGCCCACTATAAGCGCGATCATTGTGATGACGATTATTATAATAACAGCCACCCATCCGCCCGCAGCTATTGCGATTATCAGGTTTCTTATGCCGGACACTATTGCCTTCACCGCAACCGCTGTTGCTCTGGCCACGGCTTTAACGGTACGAGCTGTTGCTTCCGCAGCTTTTCTTGCTCGTTCAGCAGATTTTTTAGCCGCCTTTGCGCTTGCCTTGGCGGCTTTTTGACTTGCTTTCAGCGTTTTTTCTGCGGTCTTGGCTGCCTTTTCAGTAGTCTTGATCGTTGTCCGAGCAGAGCTTTCCGCTGTTTTCACGCCCTTGTGTGTGGATTTGCCAGCAGTCTTGATGTTTTTTTTCATCGTCTTGAAAGACTGCCTGCCGGTGGATTTTGCCGTCTGCTTTATACTGTCCCCATCGCGCCGTTTCTGCTTGATCTGCTCAACGAGCTTTTTACCGCCGTCGTAGGTTTTCTGGGCGGTTTCCTTCGAGCCATGAGCCACGTCGTGAACTGCGTCTTCGGACCAATATTTGATTTTATCCTGCGCGTATTCTTCCGGCGTGACCTGTCCGTCATCGGAAAGGTTCTGAAACTGATCCTTTGAGCGAACCAGACCTTGCTTCATTTTTGAAGCAAGGTCTGCGGATTCATCTACGATACGATTACTTCGGCTGCCTTTTGTCTTGATTTCCTTCAAGGCAGATCACCTCCGTTATCGCTCGCGGGAAGGATCGGAGACGGAGCGCCCATGATTCAGATTCTTTAACGTGTCAAGTTCGTTCTTCACAGACTCTTTCACATTAGTGACGCGGATCTTGTCAGCCTTATCCATCGCTTTCTGCGAAAGAGTGCCGAACCCTTTGCCGATCTTTTCGAGCAGTTTTCCAAAACGGGAAAAGACGCCTTTGTCGGACTTGGCTTGTTCGACTTTCTTTGTCTCTCGCCCGATAAGAAGCCGACCAATATTCTTGAGGTGTCCTTTAGAGCTGTTGAGTTCGGATTGCATCGAGTTGAGCTGCTGCACATCCTGCTCGACTTCCTTTGAAAGTTTTCCGAAGAAGGAACCGAGTTTGTCGAGCGTCTCGGATATCTTCATTGCTTTCACGGCAGAACGGAGCGCCTCTTTGCCTCTTTCTTTGAAGGCTTTGAGCGCATTCTTTGCAGACTGAACGATATTGTCCTTGACTTTTCCGAGAAGCGCGAAGCCCTGTTTGATCTTGCCCTCAGTCTTTTCGACAAGGTTCTGACATTTGACGCGGAGAGTATTGTTGTGGATCAGATTGATCTCCTGCCGCATATCCTGCATCTCTTTGAGCATTTCGGTAAGCGTCTTTTCCATGTCGCCGATATAATCCACAAGGGATTCGACTTCCGCTTTTTCCTTGTGCATATCGTTTTTGTCGAGAGTGTCTATGAGTTCCGCAACCTGCGGATGTTCTTTCAATTCATTCATTAGTTTTCACCTCCTCAGTTTTCACCCGGTTTGGTGGTCATCAAGCGGTAGAGTTTTGTATTCTTCGGGAACTTGTTGACGAACGGAACGAGCGCGGAACCGACCTTCATCAGACCGCGACCGGCTTCCACGTTCGTGATATACGAAAGCTGAGTGTCGGAGATATTCAGCAGTTCCGCAAGCTTCACGCGGTCTGTCGTAGCCTGGTTGAGCATGATAACAAACTCGGAGTTTGCAAGCATCGTTCTTGCCGTGTGACTCTGCAAAAGGTCGTCCACGTTCTGCGTGATACCGGTACAGAAAGCGCCGTACTTACGAACGCGCTTCCAAAGGGTGAACAGGAAGTTTGCACTGTATTCGTGTTGGAATAACAAATAAATTTCGTCGACGAAAATGAACGTGTTTTTACCTTTGGCTCTGTTCGCGGTGATTCGGTTGAGAATACTGTCCAACACGACGAGCATGCCGATAGGCAGAAGCTGCTTTCCGAGATCGAGAATGTCGTAACAGATCAGGCGATTGTCCACGTCAACATTCGTCTTCTTGGCGAAGGTGTCGAGAGAACCGTCGGTAAAGAGCTCGATTGCAAGAGCAATGTCCTGCGCTTCCGGCTCTTCCTGTTTGAGAAGCTCGGCGCGGAACTCTTTGAGCGTAGGAACTGTACCCTTGTAGCCGCGTTTCTTGTAGTTGCGGTACACTATCTTGGTGCAGCGGTCGATCAGAGACTTTTCCTTAGCTCCGAGAGAGCGAGAGCCTATAAGCTGTTCGCAGAGCGAAAGGATGAACTCGGATTTCAGAATGACGGGATCTTCGCCGTCGCCATATTCCTTGTTCATATCCATCGCGTTGATGTGGTTCTTACTCGTCGCGGAAATGTCGATGATCTCACCGCCGAGTGCTTTGACAAGCGGCGCGTACTCGCGCTCCGGGTCGATAATGATAATATCCGAATCTCCGTCAAGCATCAGATTGGAGATCTCACACTTGCCGGTGAAAGACTTACCTGAACCGGATACACCGAGAATGAATGAGTTGCCGTTGAGCAAGTGGCGACGGTTGGCGATGATCATATTGTTGCTGATCGCATTCTGCCCGTAGTAAATTCCGCGTTCGTGACCGATCTCCTGAACCTTGAACGGCATAAAGACCGCCAGACTTTCGGTGGTAAGCGTTCTGAGCACGTTGATCTTTCTGCACCCGATAGGCAGAACGGTATTCAGCCCGTCCATCTGCTGAAACTTCAGCACGGCGAGCTGACAGAGGTGGCGTCTTGCAGTAGAGAGCAGAGCCTCGGTATCCGAGTCGAGCTGTTCCTTGCTGTCCGCAACGTGAACGAGGGTAATCGTCGCGCACATCATGCGCTGGTCGCGGGTCGTCAGATCGTCGAGAAACTCTTTGCTTTCCTTGCGCTGAAGCTCCATATCATAGGGGACGACCGCAGAATAGTTGTTGTTCTGATTCTGCTTTCGCTGCCAGTTGGTGATGTTCGTCTCCACGCCGAGGAGTCTGTTCTCAACCTCGCGCACCGCCTCGTCTGTCGGAATAGGAAGAATGTCGATAGAGAGCATCAAATTGCGGTTCAATTCGCAGAGTTCAGAGACCATACTGTCCTTGATATACGCCGCCAGATCTTTGATAAACAGAACACGGTAGAACTTATCGCCTAGTTTCACATAGTCGTCGAAACGCTCGATACTGTCCGGGCAGATATAGTCCTTGAAATCGTGTCCCTTTTTAGCCATTTCCGTCATATCGAACCGGAAGTACACTTCCTGTCCGGGACGGTAGAAGTCGTGAAGGATACGAAGTCTTTCGGTTGCATCCATATCTGTACATTTGGAACCGAGCGCGTTGAAGTGAGCGATCAGGTCAGAGCCGACCCGGGAGAAATACGTTCTCGCTTCCTCGATATCTTTCTTGACGACCGATATCGTAATATATTTCTCCTGCACGATCCCGTTGGCGTCTGCGGCTTTCTCCCGGAGCATATCGTTGTACTCAGCACGGTAAACCGCGAGTTCGTCGTCACGCTCGGGCATCAGGATATTCTTCTCAAAGTCGTTGCGATTAAGCTTGTGATTGTTGATCGTGATCTTTGTAGTCGCTCCGCTGTCAAGAGAGTTGAGCAGTTCCGAATAGGCGAGAAACATCGTTTCCTTATCTTCACGGCTTGCAACGAGATAGTTAATATCGTCGAAGCGAAAGGACTTGGTGAATCTGTTTCCCACTTTGAAAATGCCGTCAGCGTAAATACCCGTGATCGGGATATAGTCGTGAACAGATTTCGGGACCTTGTACGCCTCCTTGTCCTGACGGAGCATCGCTTTGAGTGATTTCATCATAAGGCTTTCTTAACCTCCTTCTTCGTAGATTTAGGCGCGGACGGTTTGGTTGTCGCCTCGTGATAGAAAGTGTCGCACTCGAACTTTACCTTCTTCGGCTCAATGAATTTACTTTTGATCCACGCCCACGCGAATTGTTCTGCGGTCATACCGTTATAGGTGATGAACCCCATCGCCACGAACGGCGCGGCGGCGAGCATACAGACCCACGAAAGCGTTTCCGTTCCTAAATTGGAACGGAGCATAAAATACGTGAGAACTGCGAATCCGACGCCGATGACCGCAAAAAAGAACTGTCTCATCGACAGTCCGAAAAACATTGATTCAGTGTAGTTTCGTATTTCTTTGTTTATCTTGATTTCCAAGAGTATCCCTCCTTACAGTCCCATCATTTCACGCACGATCTTATCCGCCATCTTAACGCTGCCTACAAGGACAAGCATATTGAAAATCAATTCTCCGACATACGCCCAGACCTGAGTTACTGCCGCAGCGGACGAGTCCACTACGGGCGGACTTGACGCAAAGACGGAGAAGATGATGCAGGCAAGAACGATAATCGCGCCCTCAAGCAACACCGCACAGAAGCTCTTGAGGAAGGTTTTGCCGACGTTCTGAGTCGGCTCGCCGGCAAATGTGGAGAGCGGTACGGGTGCGATTGCGGCGTACATATAGATCTTGAAAAAGCGTCCATACACGCTCATGATCATAATAAACGAAAGCACCGTGACGAACAGGCCGCCGATCAGCGTGACCGCCCACAGCGGTATCGACTCCCAGAATCCGCAGTCCTCAATCGCATTGATTATGCTTTGAGGCAAGACGGTCGAGTTACCCGCTGCAACGCCGGACGCTCGCATAATGCCGGAAATCACGCCCTGCATGATCTCCATCAGTTTCAATAGCAGCTCCATACCGTGCGTAATGACGATTTTGGCAATGGCAAACCGGATAAATAATTTCAACGCGTGTTCCGGCTTTTTCACTTCAGCGAAAGAGCCGCAGGTTTTCACCACTCCGATCACGAAAAACAAGACAAGCAAGGCGTAGCCGATTGCCTGCAATGCTCCGTGAATGTTGACGATGACGTTCCATATCACTCCGCCTTTGAAAGCTTCGGGCGACTGCGTGAGGAGATTCCATATTTCCGCAAACTTCTCGTTCCACGTTTCAAGAGCATTCTGTAGATTTTGAACTATCCAGTTATCTGACACATGAAAATCCTCCCTTCATTGGATTCAGGCGAAGCGCCGCCAACCTGACGACGTTTCGCCCGGAAGTGTTGTCAGCCCGTGATAAGGTTGAGAATCTCTTTTGCAAAGGTGATGATGATACCGCCCGCAACGGTAAGAAAGCCGTTGGCTCGCTGAGACGGGTCGTGGCTTTTCAGAGACAGACCGACCTGCACAACACCGAAGCCGAGCAGGATCAGACCGATTGCCCGGATCAGGCCGAACATAAAGTCGGACAAATTGTTCACGACCTGCAGAGGATCGCCGCCCGCCGCGAACGCGGTCATCGGCATAGCGAACAGGAGCGTCATCACCAGCACGGCGGCACAGTAGACGGCAAAGCCTTTCTTAGTTTTTCTTTGAATACTTGACGTGTGTCGATTGGATTTTTCCTTTTTCTGCATATACTTCATTGATATTTACCCCCTTGGATTCTTTAATGGATTGTTCCGAGTCCTCAGGATTTCCGCTGAGGATCTCGTCTATTTCTTCTTCTGTCAAAATAACAAAGTCTCCCTCTTTAACGTCTCCGTCGTTGTGCTCGACAGACAACAGATCTTCGTCGAACTGTACAGTTGCGAGGCTTATTACCTCCTTGCCGTGTTTATACGGCTCGGCTTTACCGTCTGCGGTCCTAGCCACGTTGGGGTGCCTGAGAATGTCATACTTGAAGTCCATCACGGGACGCTCGCCGCGTATAAAGAGCAATGCATACTTGTTGTCAAGCATCCTGACTTCATCCGGCGTCATAAGCTCACGCCCCGTAATTTGCCAGTTGGTCGAATAGTTGCCGTTCCGTCCTCTCGATTGCCCGTAGGTGTTCATGTCGATAGTCTCTTTTCCGAGCAGCTTGGAAACATACTCATGCGTTGACTGTTCGTTGCCGCCGAGATAGAGGAACTCGTCGCAGTTACCGACGATGCTTTCCCATTGCTTTTCAAAAAGCGCTTTGAGCTGCGCGAGATTCTGAATGATAATGCTTACCGAAATCTCACGGCTTCGCATCGTGGAAAGCAGTTTGTCGAACTCGTCAGGTAATGCGACGTTCGCAAACTCGTCCATCACAAAATGAACGTGGACCGGCAGCCTGCCGCCGTGCTCGATATCCGCTTTGTAATAGAGCTGTTGGAAAAGCTGGGTGTAAAGCATGCCGACGATAAAGTTGAACGAGCTGTCGTTGTCCGGGATGACCGCGAATACCGCCGTCTTTCTTTCGCCGATGTCAGCCAGTTCCATATCATCGGTCTGCGTAATTCCGGCAAGCGAATCAAGATTGAACTTTTCCAGACGGGAAACGAGCGTGATCTGAATAGATTTCAGAGTCTTGCCCGAACCCGAACGATAGTTGCGATAATACTTCAGAGCGATGTGTTCGGGATTTCTTTCGGCGAGCTTGTCGAACAGGATGTCAAGCGGAGAACGGTAGTTTTCATTTTCCTCCATAACTTCGCCGGCGCGGATCATTTCAAGCACCATCGGAAAGTTCTGCTCTTCCGGCGGTGCTTCATAGTGTAAATAGAATATGAGCGCGAGCAAGAGCATCATCGCCGCGTTATCCCAGAACGGGTCCTGTGTCTGAGCGCCTTTCGGGGTCGTGTTCTTGAAGATGTTCGTTACAAGTTTTTGAATGTCGTTGTCGTCGTGCAGATAGACGAAAGGATTGTAGCAGTGGCTCTTTTCCATATTTATAAGGTCAAGTACCTTTATCTCGTATCCTTCGTCGACCAGCAGATTTCCTGTATCACGCAAGATCTCGCCCTTAGGGTCGAGGACTACGTAAGAGGTGTTCGCCTGCATGACGTTCGGCTTTGCGTAAAAGCGTGTTTTGCCTGCGCCCGAGCCGCCGCAGACGAGAACGTTCAGATTCCGTCTGTGTTTTCTTCCGTTAAGACCTATCGCCGTGTTCTGCGTCAGTATCTTGTTCCCGGCAGAGTCCTTGCTGCTGTACTTTTTGTTTACGGCTCGTGCGCTGCCCCAACGCGCCGAGCCGTGTTCTTCTCGTCGTCTGTAATTTCTTGCCGTTGCAAGATAGATCCCGATCCCCATCGCATAGGCGAAAACGAGAATGAGGACGGTTTTTAAGCTGTCCTCACACCAAATGATATGAAACGGAGATTTGAATATCTCGGCAAGGTTTTCCATAAGCTCCGGCAGACCCCCGCCGAATGCCGGCGCTATGAGAAGCGCCAGCCAGACGACGGGGATCAGACCCACACAGTACAGCAGGACGCTTGACCGGGAGAGCTTATCTTGCCTCACGGTCCGCCTTCCGTTTTTCCTTTTTGGTCGGGGCGTCGATTGCCATTATGATAAGTCTGTTTACGTCATCCGTGGGAATGCCCTTATCTATGCAGTCGTTCCTTACGTCGTTCAGGCATTTCACGAGCAGACGCTGATCGCGGTCGTCGATCTCGAGAACTCTTGTCGTTGCAGCCATATGCGACCTCCTTATCTCGCGCCGTCGTCCCTTGAACGCTTGCTTTTTTCCATCGCCTCGAACTGACGGTTCATATCCTGCGAGATCTCGTTCGCCAAATCCCTTATCTCGCCGAGCTCTTTGCGAACGTCTTTGTTGTCGACGTCGGCAAAGCGTTCGGGAACTCTGTCAAAGTTGAAATCGCCGACGTCGAAGCCGTTACGCTCACAGAGAATATACGAAGCGCAGTAGGCGCTGAAAGCTCCGTCCTTGCGGTCAATATCTTTTTGAGCCGCCTTTGCGATGCCGATCTCATAGGAAAGCACGCGGAATATCTCGTCTGCTTCCAGTCCCTTTACGACGTAGATGACGTTCTTATCCGGCGAATAGCGTGCGCTTGCGTCGTTGAGTTTTTCGACGAGCGCCACCTCGCAGGGCGACGAGGCGATGAGCGCCTTGATAGCTTCGCGCGGATCGGGTTTCCTGCGGCGCATACTGACGTTGCCGCTTGAAGTCTGGGAAACGTCAAAGACCTTTTTGACGTTGATGCTGAATCCGGTCGAGCCGTCCTCGCGCGTGTACTCGTTTCCGGGCTCGAGGATCGTGATCGCCTTTTCGCCCTTGTTGATCGAAACGTCCTCTTCCTTCCAGCCGGAAAAGTCCGCGACCTTCGTCGCTCCGGGACGCTGAAAAGCGATAAGCAGCGCGTTGCCGACCGAGTAGCGGTCGAACTGCGCCTGAGTGTTCAGAAAGTCTCTGAACCGTTCGCCGTCTTTGATAATTTTCTCGGTAGCGGTATCGAGCAGGACGTACGCTTCGGCGCGCTCCATGCGTTTCTTTTCGACCCAGGCATCCTTGTCGAAGGGCTTGCTCTTGTTGTTGCTTTTAGATTTGTCATTGACGTCTTTGCTGTTGAACAAATCATCGTAGTTGTTCATAATCATCTCTCCTTTTCACGTTTTTTCTTGGGAGGCGCTTTGTGCTCTCCCGATCTTGCCGGGGTTTTCGGGGTGCGTTTCCTTTCGGTTTCGCGCGCCCGTTCCTGTTCTTCACGGATCTCTTTGAGTTCCTTCCGGACGGATCTCCGTCTCTCCGGTTCAGGACTTTCGGATGAAGTTCTTTGCATCCTCTTTTCCTCCTGTTTTGAAGAACTCACGGACGGACCCGACGACTCCGTCCGTGTCAGGGGAGGGTTTTGCGACTGTCCCTCCTCTTTTGTCGGATTGGCTTTTTCCATAAGCTTGCTCATAAAGTCGTCCGAAACCTCTTTGCCGCCTCCGGTGCGTTCCGGCGCGGGTTGTCCCGACATATCCTTTACGACGTTATCCTTGACCTCAGCCATATCCACGGTAAACATTCCGTGCTTTTTGAAAATGCGGCGGATCTTTTCCTCGTCTTCCAACTTGTACATAAGCTCCGTCTTTCCGTCGTTGACGCTTCGGTCCTTCAGGATCGTATAAAGGATACCGTATTTCTTGGCGGCTTCGCAAAAGCTTTTGAGCTCGTCGTCCTTTACTTCCGTTACGCTGAGCTTCTTTCCGCTTCGCACAAGATTCTGAAGCCGGATCGATCCCTTTGTGCGATTGCTTTGCGACATCGAGCTTTTCAACGCTTTTGCCAGCAGTACGGTGATCTCTTTGGCTCCTTTACCGCTGACCTTGAGCGCGACTTCAGCTCCGTTTAGGCTCATCCTTACGACTTGATCCGCCGCGTCCGCTGATGTGTTCATTCACGACACCATCCTTTCCTCTGAATTTTTCCTGTTCGATCCTTGTAAGATTGTCTCTGACGTGCCGGCTGTGCTCCAGCACTTCGTCGCAGGTCGTTACCTCTCTGCGCAGATTAGAAAGATTGAAAGAGTACACCCCGATGTTGTACCTGGCTTTATCCGCTTCGACAAGATCTCCCGCACGTTCGGCCCGTTTGAGAAGGTTCCTCATTTCGTTTCTCAGCCTGATATTTTCGTCGATCTGTCTCATCGCCTCCGCTTTGTACCGGATAACGTCGTCGCCGGTTTTCAGATCGTGATCCAAAAGCAGGTCGAGCGAATCCTCGTACAAACGCTTTGCGCTGATATCCTGACGGACGAGATAATAGATGTGAAAGTTGTAATGCGGTCTTTCCTTTGCGATCTTGAGTGCGCGGTTGTAAGAACGGTAAAGCGGGATATACGACATGATCTTTACGGGTTCTTCCTCGCCTTCGAATACGTTCTGCGGATCGTCCTGCGGAGGAAGATCGATATGCGCCCGTTCTTTGCTGGCGTAGATCCGTTTGATGATCTCCTCGACCGAGTATCCTTCGCCGAGCGACTTGAATCTAACGAACCGTTCCGTACCGACGTGTTTAATCTTCGCGTGCTTCCCGCTTTTGTCGATGATGAAACCCATCTCATCCATAGCGGAAAGAAACTGCGCCTTGTTGGTCGATCCCTTTATCGCCAGATCTATCGCCGAGCGTATACTGCTGCGCAAAGTAGGGACGCCTTCCTGTTCGGCGCGCCATTCGGAGTAGTTCATACCCTTGTCTTTCGGATGATCAATAACAGAAAGACCGTACTCTTTACAGAGCCGGTCCGATTCCTCACGCATAAGACGGTAGGTTTCCTTGTTGTCGTAATACCTCTTACCGTCGATATACGAGATCGAATTAAGAGCAAAGTGGTTATGGTAGTGGCCCGTATTACAATGCGTCGTTACAACCACTTGAAACCTTTCTCCCCACAACCTCGTGGCTAGCTCTACTCCGATGTCATGCGCAGTTTGAGCGTCAACCTCATTTCCGGCAAATGACTGATACCCGTGGTATGCGACGATACCGCCAAGACGCTGCCATTTTCGCTTTACGTTCATGAACTCCTGAACGGCGTTGTTTTCGTCGCAGTTGATACCTGTGACATATAAGTGCTCCTCGGTTTTCATCGAATCGGCGTCATACTCTATTACGTTTTCTATTGAATGATAAGCCGCCGAATATTCGAGATCTACCGTCTTTTCGGGATTGACAACATAATTGATGAGTTTATCTATGCGCCCACGTATATCCCAGATCTTAGTTACCGCCATCTTTCTTCTCCGTAAAGGCATCCCACAGCATTGCGTTTGTTGAGCGTATTTCGGTCATAAGGGCTTTCAGCTTCGGAGCGTCAACGAATCCTTTCGCCCTTGCTACAACAAGCAGTTGATTGAGATTTGCGCTCTCACGGCTCAGTTTGGAGAGAAGCGTATAATAGTCGACAGGCGGAGCCTCTTTGGGAGAATAGCCGTTGATCAGATTACGGATATACTGTTCCCGAGAGCAGCCGCAGGCTTTGACTTTTTTCATCAAAGCACTGTACTCATCATCCGATAGGCGAATGGGAATCTGAATATTTCTGCTTCTCAATAAGCACCTCACTTTCTGCGGGGTATTAGGGGCGGCAGCCCTTAACAAGCGAATTTGGATAGCCATATTCAGTGCTTGCTAAGACAACGCCGCCCATTGACCCCGCGGTTCTGATTATCTTTCATCCAGCCCCTGCGGGGGGTTCGTATAGGGTTCAAGGTCCTTAATGAGCTTGTCGTAATCGTCTTTGAGCATATAGCACTTTTCGATCTTCCAGCCGTTCTCACTGCGCATATATCCCTCCAGACGAATGCAGGAATCTGTACCGTCAAGACAGGAAGCGTAGATTGAGTATCCGCCCATACCGGATTGATAAGCCTTGTTGTTGCTGGATACACAGTAGGTTCTGGAAGCTTCGTTATACTCTTTTTCAAAGCTCTCGGGGGCAAAGACGATATAGCCGAGGATAGGAGAAAGATGTTTGTCATTTACTGAGCTGAACAATGTGGAGAGTTCGGGGTAGCTCATTTCGACCTTCGGCGTAATATCTTCAGCTTCAAAATCCACGTCTTCAAAGTGGTCTGCGTCGAGGATATATTCGCCAGATTTCCATCCGTCTCTTACTTTTTCAACGGCTTCCTCCATAGAATCTGCTTCCACGTTGAGTTTCATTTTCAGCGTTTCGGTGATCGTCACGTAGTAGTCTCTCATCTTGCTTCCTCCTGTGCAGGATCAAATTTGACAGCAAGAATTTCGCCGTTGATACGGCAGAACCTTTCGGGCAGAAGAAATTGCTTTTTGTATTTCTCCATCATGTCGTCGGGAAGAGATTTGAAACTCGAAGTCGAACAATCGCAAATGAAGAACTTACCGCAAATGATATCCATCATCTTTCCGTCCTCACCGTAGATCGCACGGTTAGGTCTGCCGCCGTTGATCTTGCCCTCATCGTCGCAGACGATAACCACAAGGTCATCGTAAGGGTAGAATGTTTGAATGCAGTCGCAGTCAAGAGCAGCATACATTTCTTCGAGGCTCGTACCGATTTCTTTCTCGCAAGCCATCTTGCCGGGTTCTACCATCAGCACCTTGATTTTTTCGTCCTTGTACGGTTCTGCTTTGGCTGGATCAAATTCAACTTCTTTAAATCCAATGCTATCGCAGAAATAAAAGCCAGGCTCAACGTCCGTAGCTTCAATAACTTCCACCACATCCGACACGGAGAGCGAACGCCCTTTGTATCCGTCGGGATGGTCAATGTTGAACTTCTGAAAAACATCTTCCAGCCCATTGCAATCGACTTCACCGGAGAAAACGCAGTCATAGATTGCACTATTGATCTCTCTTTGACCGTCTTCGCCTTCAAGTCCTTGAAACGCAACGCGCTTTTCATCTCTGCCCAGGTTCACCTGATAAATCCGTATTTTCATCGTTCGGGTTCCTTTCTTTTTCGTATTTGGTTTTGTAGATATTCGTTGTAGTCTTTACCGCTCTTCGGCGGTTCGTTGCAAACCGTATAGTTGTCCTGCAGGGCTTCCTTGATCTGCTCAGCGGCTTTTTTTCCGATCTCATCGTTGTCAAGGTGAAGACGAACGGTCTTTGTATGCGGGTGGCTCTCAAGATAGGAGTTCAATGCGAGCGGAATATCCTGCTTCTTATCCGTCGCATAAACGCCGCCGAGAGATAGATAATCGTCTGTGTACCATTCGCTTCGAGCTTTCCCGGCGAGGGTGATATAGCTCATAAGGTCGATCACCGCCTCGAAAACGTGTAGAATCTCTGCACCTTCATTCGGGCAGATCTTGAAAGAATACCGTTTGTCACTGCCGTCGAGATCGCGTTTGAAATCGGTCATAGTGCTTCGCAAAGCGCCGTATCTCGGGATTCCTTCTTCGTCTTTCCCGACAAAAACGCAGTTGTGGTATTCATCGTCTTCAAAGAGCAGTCCTTCCTTGTGGCAGTAGTCAATCACGCGCTCATCAATACCGCGACCCGTCAGATACTGTTTGACCCGCTGAATATCCGGATGCAGCTTTGGAAGTTCAAGCGTTTTCGGTTCCCGTTCTTTTTCTGCAAACTTCTGTACCGCCGGCGCGGAAGTACCGAGCATCATAACCGCCTGGGTAAAAGAAAAGCCCCTGACTTTGATTAGATAGTCAAGAGCATTTTTTCCGCCGATATGCCTGGAGAACCAGTGCCACAGTCCGTTGGATATTTTGAGGGAGTCATGTTCTTTGGTGCAGTACGTCCCGTTGCCGAGCTTTTGAAGGTTATCGGGCTCATAGGTTTGAAGGTAAGTGAGCAGGTCCGTCTGCCTTGCGTTTTCGATCTGTTCCGGCGTCACCCACATGGGAGATCACCTACCTTGCATCGCGGTTTGCTTTGGTTTTGGCGTCACGGATGATTTCATCAGCGTGACATTCAATGACGTCAAGAATCTCTTCCATGTGATGACTTTCATGGTTCTCCCATCTCAGAAAGAGATCTCTGAGCGGGTGGTCTGATTTAAGAAGTGCTTTTGCCCGGGCGTCAGCAAGATCGTTTTCCTCCAAAGACAGAAGAATGTCCTCACGAATCACAAACTCATAAGCATTGAGCATTATCTCCTGCGGAGAAGCATTTCTCAGTTCTTCCTTGAATCGTTCCTGCTCGTCAAACATTTTTTGATAGAGCGCTGTATTCACTTCTTCGTTAGTCATACCGTTTCATCAACTCCTCTCTGAAATCACGGTATCCTTTGACAAGCTTATACATCTCTTCTTCCGTCTTTTCGGGAATATAGATCAGATCATAACAACGGTATCCGAGTTCAAGGATGAACTCAAACATTTCCGTATCGGAGTCTTCATCCGGGAGACACTCTTTGCGGATGCTGTTGATGATTTCAAACTTTTCCCTGAAGAAGTACAGCCCAATGGCTGCTTTAAAAGGCAGATCGTGATTTCTGATAGTGGAGAGAACTCGGCGCATAAAATAGAGATCTTCAAAATCATAAGAGATTTCGTCGTCATCCTCGAAGTCGTAATCGCTGCAGTAAAAGTCGATAACAAAGTTATCGAACTCGTCCTGTAACTCCTCATAGAGTCTGTCGTTCAGTTCCATCTCCGGCGTGATGTCGTCGATTCTGTTAATGTCAGTCCTCATGGTTTTCACCTCGCTTTCATAAATATTACCCGTCAAGCAGGAAGCCGGGTATGTAAAAACGGACGATCTTCTTGACCGTCCGTTATCCGGGTATTCTGTTGTGTTTTCGTTTTGGTGGTTTCTCGGGAGGAACAGATCCTTTGGGGCAAAGCACAAGCTCAACGCGAAGGTCTTTGCCGTCCGGTGTGTGCCGGTACTTTATTTCCAGATCGTAATACTCACTCAGTATCTGCCGAACGTTTCTCGCGGTATCGCCGTCCGTTTTGATCGTTGTGGAGACCATTACTCAGTCCTCCTCGTGCTTATTCGGAGTTTCATTGATCCGGTTTTGCAAATAGGCGTCTGTTTGGCGGTACGCTTCGTCGCCGGCGATGATCTCGTCAAGAGTGCGCGGAGTGTAGTTCATATAGGGCATCATAGCGCCCACATTGATGAAATTGCCGTTAGGTGTGCCGTAGCCCGATGCGTTTGCCTTGAGGACCTTGCGAAGCTCCTTGAGATATTCGTATTCCTTCGTTTGGTGTACGTGACCGTAGAGCATATAGGCGTTTTCTGCAAAGCTCCTCCGGAAACAAGGCATCGGATAGTGGCACATTATTACGTTTCGCTCTCCGTCCTTGATCTCCTTCAGGTTGGTGACATCCTGGAACAACCGCTTCGTCGCGGAACTGAACTGCCTCGGGTCGTGGTTGCCTCGAATCAGCACCTTGTTGCCGGCAAGAGGTTCAACATAATTGATCCATTCGTTTTCCTTCGCCCATATAAAATCGCCGAGAATATACACGGTATCGTCCGTCTTGACCCGACTATTCCAGTTGTCCACAATGGCTCGGTGCATTTCGTTGAGATCAGCAAACGGGCGGTTATCAAAACGAATGACGTTGGCGTGACCGATATGCAGGTCGGATATATAATAGTTCATTGCTTTCCTTTCTGCTACGCATGTAGCTTTTTCCTGAGTTTTATAAACCTTACGAGCAGATCATTGACGTCATCTATGGGTTTGCCCTCGTCGATGTATCTGTTTCTTGCAATCATCAGATAGTTGATGTATTTACCGACTTCTTCTTTAGCAACGGTTAAGCATCTTTTTTCATCTTTGAATTTCATATTGATTCCTCCAATCAAGAAGTGCAAGAATCTCTGTTTGTTCCCTCTGAGTATAGTATAAGCCACGCATCGGATTTCAGCAAATGTGCGAAACCGGAGCGTGGCTTACATGCTTGATATAGTTGTTATTTCAGTTTTTCAGCGCTGTGATCGGCACAACGAACACACCATCTGGTCGCTGATACGCGGCATTAGACATTCCGCAGATAACACACAATACAGCAGGCGGAACACCGTCTTTTTCTTTTGCAATATCATCACGAATAGAGATCAGCTCTTTGGCAGCCGCATCAATCTGATTTGCTCCGAGTTTGATTTCAAAGGCACACCAGGTACCGTCATCAAGTTCAATAACCGCATCGATCTCCCGATTCAGATAGTCTTGATAATGGAACAAGTTCGCACCGAAAGACTCGGCATATATTTTTAAGTCACGTTCGCACAAAGCCTCAAACATAAAACCGAACGTATTGAGATCTCCAAGCAGCTTTTCCGGTGTGGCTTTCAATAATGCACAGGCAAGCGCCGGATCACAAAAATGTCGCTTTTCCGCTTGCTTCACCCTCACGGACGACCGTATATTACTTGAAAACGGAGGTTGATTATCTAAAAGAAACATCCTTGAAAACACATCAAGGTATTGAGAAACCGTGTTTCGGTCAATACGTTCATCATCGTAGTCTTTTATATCGGAAAGCAGTTTGCTTTGTGAAGCAGTCGTACTTTCGTTTCTCGCAAGGGAGCGCAGCAGGAGCTGCATTTTATCCTTGTCGTATTTTATATCGTCAATCCTCTGAGCATCATCGTCAATAATGGCATTGATATAGGAAGTAGGAAGCATCTGCGCGTCTTCCTTGGAAACACCGAGATTGCCCGGCCAACCGCCTCGCACAACGTAATAAATCAAATCGCGAAGATTCACTTCCCCCGTCAAAGACTGCGACAGTTTCCCGGAACATAATTCTTTCAACGAAACCTTTCCGGAAGAGTCGCTGGATTCGTACAAGGACATTGTTCTCATACGAAGTTTTCCGATCCTTCCGGCACCGCTGTGCAAAACACCTTTTTTATTCGGCGTTGATGAACCGGTTAAAACAAACTGCGATTTCTTTCCTCTCTGATCAACAGTATATCGAACAGCGTCCCAAATCGGAGGAACTTCCTGCCATTCATCGATCAGCCGTGGCGTTTCGCCATCCAAAACAATGGCAGGAGAAACTTCTGCGAGTTGCCTGTTTTGAAAATTATTGCTTGGATCACCGATCAGAAATTCGCTTTTGCTGTGGAAAGAAGAAGTCCATGTTTTACCGCACCATTTTGGTCCCTCTATACAGACAGCCCCGAAGTTTTTTAAGTAGCGTTCGACTTGCGCATCGATGATTCTTTGCTTATATTTTTCTTTATCTGCTATACTCATTATCACATCTCCCTTCAATTTTCGCTGTCATTATATCATATTCAGCGAGATTTTGCAATATCATTCAGCAATATTTTTGCGAATTATTCCGCAACTTTTCGACACTATCTGCAATTATGTATCGGCAGCGCCTCAAGGACGCTGCCTTTTGTCATCGCGCATCTCTGTTTTCGCGTGAAGTCTCAGGCGTTTCCGCATCGTCTTCGCGTTCACCGTCCACGATCTCGTTGTCCTTCTTGTTGAGGTCGAGCATTGCGTTGAGTTCGGCGAGCCGCGCGGATTTTGTTTTGAGTTCTTCCTCGTGGACGAACGGTTTATCCAGTTCCGCTTTCGCGTTCTCTAACTGAACCTTTTCGTTATCGAGTTGGTTCTCACAAGCCGTCTGCTTTTCGGGGAACGAAGTGATCAGGTTGTCGAGACGCTGGATATTACCGAAGATGTCGGTGCCGAGCGGAGTGGTGTGACGCAGTTCGTTTTTCAGCGTGATCTTGTATTCACGGCTGAAGGTATCGAAGAACAGCTCCATTTCAAACCCGCGATAGGAGCCAAGCGGTATCGGATCAGGATTTGTCATCGTCTTGCAAACTGCAAGAATTTCCGTACCAGCCGCTTTCTTATCCGTGAAAGTCTCGCCCTTGATGACCATAGGCGAGAAACCGTCCTCATTCGGATGTGTGTACGCCTCAGCGTGAGCGATGTCCGTCTTGTACCCGGAAATGCGCTGTTCGAGTGAAGCGATCTTCTGCGGTATCTCTTTGAGGATCTTATCCTCCAAAGCATAGTGCTGAGACAAGTGGTTTGCTTTCAGCAGTTTCAAGCGGGATACGTCGATATCCAGGTCCATCTTTTCCTTGATGTGCGGATTTCCCGTACACAACGCTTTGATCTCCGCATAAGAAAGCGCCTGCTCGTCAACGTCTTCCGCTGACCTTACAGGCGACTTGCTCGTCATGATCTGTCCGATGAACTTTTGCTTCGATTCCACCAACTGATACAGATAGCTGTCGAAGGTGTTCTCGGTAACGTAGGTGTAGATCTCGACTTCGGGGTTATCGTTGCCTTGACGGATGATACGCCCTTCGCGCTGCTGAAGGTCGGCGGGTCTCCACGGGCAGTCAAGGTGGTGCAAGGCAATGAGCTTCTTTTGAACGTTCGTACCTGCGCCCATCTTCTGCGTGGAACCGATGAGAACGCGGATCTGTCCGCTTCTAACTTTGCCGAACAACTCTTTCTTTTTAGCTTCTGTTTCTGCGGCGTGAACGAAGGCGATCTCCGCATCGGGGATGCCTTTTGCGATGAGTTTTGCCTTCAGGTCGTCGTACACGTTGAAGGAGCCGTCGCCCTTCGGTGTGGACAGATCACAGAATACCAACTGAGTGGAACGCTGTTTAGTAGTCCGTTGCCAGATGTCGTACACGTTATCCGCACAAGCAGTGACTTTGCCGGTTTTGCTGTCCGGGAGCATCGGGTTCAAGAGTCTTTGGTCGAGCGCGAGCTTTCGCCCGTCGTTGGTAATGCAGAGCATGTTGTCCTCACTGGAGTTCACCATACGGTTCCTCACTCGTTCGGCGCGTTCCGACAAGCCTTCTACCATTTCTTTTTGGTGTTCAGTCGGTTTAAGGGCGATATTGTGATAGTTCGCTTTTGGTACGGGAAGATGAAGCATATCCGCCGTCTGCACATCTGCAACCTCTTTGAACATACTCATCAGTTCAGGTAGGTTATAGAACTTCGCAAAACGGGTTTTCGCACGGTATCCGTTGCCTTCGGGAGCAAGCTCGATTGCCGTCACCGTCTCGCCGAAAGTGGACGCCCAACTGTCGAAATGAACGAGGTCGTTTCGAGCAAGCGTTCCGTACTGAAGGTATTTCTGCATCGTGTACATCTCAACCATAGAGTTTGAGATAGGCGTACCTGTCGCAAAGACAACGCCTCGACCGCCCGTGAGCTCATCAAGATAGCGGCACTTCATATACAAATCGGAGCTTTTCATCGCTTCGGTCTGGGATATACCGCCGACGTTCCTCATTTTCGTAAATGCGGCAAGATTCTTGTAGTAGTGCGCCTCGTCGATGAAAAGCCTGTCAACGCCGAGTTCCTCGAACGTCACAACGTCGTCTTTTCGTGACTGATCGTTCAGCTTGTCGAGCTTCTGACGGATTGCCTTTCGCGCCTTTTCCATCGCCTTTATAGAGAACCGTTCTCCCCGGTTTCTCTTTAGCTCGTCTATGCCTTGCAGAATCTCCTGTTCCTGCTGCTGAAGCATAGCGATCTGTCTTTCGACCGACATCGGGATCTTTTCAAATTGAGAGTGTCCTATGATGATCGCGTCATAATCTCCGGTGGCGATCCTCGCGCAAAATCTCTTGCGGTTTTTCGTCTCAAAGTCCTTCTTCGTTGCAACAAGAATGTTAGCGGAAGGATAAAGCTGGAGGTACTCGCTTGCCCACTGCTCGGTCAGATGATTTGGGACTACAAAGAGACTTTTACGGCATAATCCGAGCCGCTTGCTTTCCTGTGCAGCCGCTACCATTTCGTAGGTTTTGCCCGCACCCACGACGTGTGCAAGGAGCGTATTACCACCGTAGAGAATGTGGGCGATGGCGTTTACCTGATGCGGACGAAGCGTAATTTCAGGGTTCATACCGACAAAGTTCAGATGGCTTCCGTCATACTCACGGGGACGGGTCGAATTGAACTTCTCGTTATACAGCTTCGTCAGTCTTGCTCGTCTGTCAGGATCCTTCCAGATCCACTCGGCAAACGCTTCCTTGATGAGCTGCTGTTTGCCTTGCGCAATGGCGGTTTCTTTTTTGTTGAGTACAGGGGTACGCTTGCCGTTCTCGTCTTCAACGTAATCGAAGACGCGCACGTCACGAAGGTTGAGCGTGTCCTCAAGGATCTTGTAGCCGTTTACTCTGCCTGTGCCGTAGGTGTTATACACCTTGACGTTCCCTCTGTCATAGGATTTGCCGTCGATGCTCCATTCACCGGTATAGGAGGCAAAGTGAGTTTGAATGTTCCTTCGCTGCCACCAGGCGGTATCGAACAACTCCCACATAAACTGATTGACGTCATCAACAGGGATCCAGGTCGATCCGAGACGTACAGAGATCTCACTTGCGGACAGATCTTTCGGCATAACCTGTTCGAGCGCCTGCACGTTCACCGTGTAGTCTTCGGGGTAGAGTTCGGCGCTTCGCCTTGCCCATTCGAGCTTTTCACGGATGTTTCCGGAAAGGTACTCGTCTGCGGGAAGATACTTCGGTCGTACTTCATCGTCGTCGCCTCTGTTCAGCGGGTTAAGGAAGATGACGCCGCGCAGTTCTTCCGCGATCTCTTCTTCCGTTTTGCCGGTCAGTTCGCACATATATGGCATATCCACTTTTGTTTTCTCAGCCAGTGAAAGGGCAAGAGCTTCCGACGCGGTATCAACGCTTGTAACGATGACTTTCTGACGGATGGTTCTTTTGCTGAACATATCTGCCTTGCCGACAAAATTGCCTTCATCGTCAAGGTTTTCAAGAGAAGTGAGCAGGTAATACGCGCTGTCCTGACTGAAAGCGGAGTTGTTTGCCCGACTGTTTATAAGACCGTATTTCTTGCTGAAATCGTCATAAATGTCGTTCAGTTCTTTCTGCTTGGCGGCGATCATATCGTCCGGCCAGTCTTCGATCTGGTACTCGATGAGTTGACGAACGCAGTCGCGGAGTCGGATCATTCCCTTGATTCGGTTTTCAGCGGTGACAGACACTTCCGCAGGGTTCATTCGGCTGTTGACGCGGTAATACACCTTGCCGTCGATCACAGTATAGGAGAAGTTCCTGACGCTCGGATCGGCGGGGATGCTGTTGTCCTCACCCTCGTCAACAAGGTCGTCAAATTCGACTTCCGTGATCTCCGCGTGGATATTCTGTATCGCTTCGGTCAGCCCGTCCGAGAGAGATTCGTCTTCATACGCGATACAAGCCGGCTCGTCTCCGTGAGGACCGCTTATCATCTGCATTTCACCGATAATCATATCCGGGTTGTCGATGAAGTATTGATTCATCGTGATGCCGTTTTCATCGGTTCCGAGATGCACCCAATCGGGTTCGATATCAACGAGTCTGTCGTGCTTTTGAAGGAAAAGAATATCTGCCGTTACTTCCGTCCCAGCTGCGTCTTTGAAGGTGTTGTTCGGCAAACGGATAGCGCCGAGCAAGTCGGCTCTTTGGGCAATATACTTTCTCACAGACGGGTTCTCCTTGTCCATCGTCCCGTGAGATGTGATAAAAGCGATCACGCCGCCCGGACGCACCTTGTCCAGTGTTTTGGCGAAGAAATAGTCGTGGATAAGGAAGTTGTTCTTGTCATATCGCTTATCCGACAACTTGAAGTTTCCGAACGGTACGTTGCCGATTGAAGCATCGAAGAAACTATCTGGCAGTTCGGTGCTTTCAAAGCCCTGAACCGCAATGTTGTTCTTTTGATACAACTGCTGTGCGATACGACCGGAGATACTGTCAAGCTCTACGCCGTAGATCTTCGACTCGCTCATACTGTCGGGGATGAGTCCCATAAAATTGCCGATGCCGCACGACGGTTCAAGGATATTGCCGTTCTTGAAGCCCATATTCTCAAGCGCTTGATAAATGCTCTTTATAACGACCGGAGGCGTATAGAACGCCGTCAATGTTGACGCACGGGCAGAGGCAAGTTCCTCATCGTTCAGCACCGCGCGAAGTTCGTTGTAGTGCGGATTGGTTTCTTCAAAGAACTCGGCAAGACCGCCCCAGCCGACGTAATCGGCGAGGATACGCTGTTCGTTGGTATCCGCAAGCCGGTGTTCGTCCTCAAGTTTATGAAGGAGCTGGATCGCCATAATATTATGACGGAACCGTTCAAGCGGAGTACCGACACCGATGTCGTCATCCTCGATCCTGAAGTTCGTCCGATAGTCCGACTTTATTTCGGGATAGAGAATGTGAGGCGCGAGGTCCCGTTTTACCTTCTGAGGCGGAGGGGCGAGCGGAGCTTCAGCCTTTTCCGGTTCAGCCTGTTTTCCTTGACTTTTGGCGATCTCTATCTGCTCATCGGTGTAATCGGTAAGCTCGTTGAAATCGAGATCTTCAAGAAAGTCGCACATTTCACGAAGGCTGCCAAAGAGCTGCCGTTCCACAAGAACACCTGAGATATATTTGTCTATGCTCGGTTCTTTGAGGTTTGCAGTGACTTGTATTTCGAGATCTTCGTCGGTGATAGTCGTATAGGCGAGACCTACGCTGTGAATATCGCCGAAATAGGCGGCTTGACCGAACTCTTTCTGACAATACTCGTTGATAAGCCTCTCGGCGCGGACCAAGTCATCCTCCTGGTTTTGAAGAACAAACGGAGAATCCACGAACTCATACGTGGGATACGGCGGCTTCATCTCCTCAACAAAGTTCGTCGGGATCGTTCTTCCGTTATCGTCCCGGTAAAGGACAACGCGCATCTTTGTCCCACGCTCGTTTTCCTCAAAGACGTTGCGGAGAAACGCACTCTCGTCCGTGAAATCGGTGCTGATCTCAACCTCGCCGTTCTCGTCGAGCACGTCGATACGGGCAACCGGCATCGTGTCAATAGGATTGTCTTTATACGGACTATTGAGCCTTTCGCCCTTGCCGTCTTCAAAGAGAACTACGTCGTGGCCTCTGTCGTGCAACATATCCACGTAGGCGTCGAGTTTATGCGCCGGGAATCCACACATCGGAATGCGCTTGTCGAGCAGATAACTCCGGGATCCGAGATGAAGTGAAAGCGACTGAGCGACCTTTTCTGCATCGTCGCCCATGATTTCGTAGAAGTCCCCGATGCGGTACAGGATTATGGCATTGGGTTCGTCAAACTTCGCCTGAAGGTATTCACGCCAGGGCTTGTAATAGCGGTTGTCAACGACAAGAACTCCGTTATGCGCCGCAAGCGCGGTGAAGTCTGCGAGGAGTTCATCGTCAATACCGGCGACTCTGCCTCCGTCTTCAAATACAAAGCATTCATCGATCAGAAAGCGAAAAAACTCTTTGCCTTTCCATTGATTGTCCTCGTCGAAAGCTATAATGTCTTCGCCTTCAAAGTCAAGACCCACGTCGTCCATATTGAGTTTGTGAAGCACGGCGTAGATGATCTCGGTGGAACGGTCATATACGGGGAGTTTTTCATTCTCAGGGCGGCTCTCGAAGACCTTACCCGGCTGAGACGCGGAGACGTTCGGGTCTTCTTTTTCAGCGAAGTCGTATATCTTGACCTTGACTTCCTCCGGCATTTTTTCATCGTAGATAGTTACCGTCCTGTCGGTGGCAATATGCGCGACAGTCTTGAAATCTCCGTTTTCGGTTTCAAGTCTGTTCCAGACCGTAATCCCGTTGCCGAGATGTCCGAATCCGAGATCGTAGCCGGAGGTATTCGGAACTTCGCTGAAC
>JAEEGL013778315.1_pt1 | contig 31346 bp, 19 predicted proteins | sample 9134231 | NCBI WGS metagenome assembly JAEEGL01 (sample SAMN16246548, study PRJNA631951) | gut metagenome | biome: gut microbiome; feature: rumen; material: fiber-attached | host: Bos | place: Iran: Karaj | collected 2018-10
CAAGGCTGAATACGACAGTCTGCCTGCCGGGAAGGTAAAACTCCGCTTCACCACCAACCACGACCATGCCACCGAGAAAGAGCCTTGTGTTCAGTTCACCAACGACCGTGGTGCCATGGCAGCCTATGTGGCCAGCATTTTCCCACATGGCGGTGCACTCATATATGGTTCGCAGGAGGTAGGTTATCCCGAACCGATCAATTTCTTCAAGTATGTTCCGGTTGACTGGAGTGCCAAACCCGAGATTTATCAGGAATACAAGAAACTGATTGGTCTATACAATGAGCATCCTGCACTGCGGAAAGGAGAGTTAACCACCTACGCTGACCCTGACGTACTGGCGTTTGAAAAGACTGACGCCAAAGAGCGTTTTCTCGTACTTGTCAATGTACGTAATGAGGATAAGACAGCCCAGATTCCTGAAAAATGGATTGGTCATGGAGCGAAGGACATGATGAACGACAAAGACATCAAATTAGAAAAGACCATTGTCCTTTCTCCCTTCCAATATCTGATTTTAAAGTAGTAAAACATAAGCCTTTTGATTTGGAATTATGACCCCCGAAAGTCTTTCCAACTTTCGGGGGTCATATCATTTTCACACACACCCGTTTCTTAAACGGTCAACTTGACTCCTCCAATCTCCAGATTGCACTCATACTTTTTTCATCATAACCTGACAAACAAGCTTAATAAAAGGAGAATACAGACTTTCGGGCTAAATCTTATTAAAAATCCCACATTTAGCCTCAAAATTTGTATCAATTTATTTTTAGCAATCATACTCGTCGCTTATGCCATGTTTTGGCACAAGTGAGAGGGAAGATGAAAAGTCTTGTTATTTCAATCTTTTTCAAACGCCAACCACCTAACGGCATTCACGGAAAACCTAACGACAAGACTTTAAGAAATCTAAACAGAAAAACGGGAATGATATTAAAACATGGATGTATAAGGGTATTTTCGATTGAAGATGATTATTTGTTGATAAAGAAAAATAATGGTGCTAAATTTGCGTATTTGCCATATTTTCAGTAATTTTGCAGCCCGAAAGAACGTCTTAGCTTTTTTAAGACGCATTTCCATTTTACATGATGACCGTTGTTGAGTGACAGATGCGATTTTACACACATTAAAAACAAATAAATTGAAGACATTTGAAGAATTGGGTGTCAGCGAAGAGATTCGCCGCGCCATCACGGAAATGGGTTTCGAAAACCCCATGCCCGTACAAGAAGAAGTAATCCCCTATCTACTGGGTATTGGAAATGACGTTATCGCACTGGCACAGACTGGCACTGGCAAGACTGCCGCATACGGTATCCCCCTCCTGCAAAAAATCGACACTGACAATAAAGACACACAAGCTGTGATTATTTGCCCCACACGCGAACTGTGCCTTCAGATCACTGACGACCTGAAAGATTTCTCCAAATACATGCCCGACGTACGAGTGGTGGCTGTCTATGGTGGCACCTCCATCGTCAATCAGATCAACGCCCTCAAAAAGGGAGTACAAATCATTGTGGCTACTCCTGGTCGTCTGATTGATTTGATGAACCGCGGTGTGGCTCATCTCGACAAGGTGAGCAATGTGGTGCTTGACGAGGCCGACGAGATGCTCAATATGGGTTTCTCAGAGAGTATCGACGCCATCCTCGAAGGTGTGCCCACCGACCGCAATACTCTGCTTTTCTCCGCCACCATGAGCAAGGAGATAGAGAAAATAGCCATGAACTACCTGCACGACCACAAGGAAATCGTGGTGGGTAGCCGCAACGAGGGCGCTGAGCACGTCAATCATGTCTATTATATGGTCAACGCCAAGGACAAATACCTCGCCCTAAAGCGTATCGTGGACTACTACCCCCGTATCTTCGCTATCATCTTCTGCCGCACCAAGATTGAGACACAGGAGATAGCCGACAAACTGATACACGACGGCTACAACGCCGAGTCGCTGCACGGCGACCTCTCACAGCAGCAGCGTGACCTGACGATGCAGAAATTCCGCCAGCATCTCACACAGTTGCTCGTGGCCACCGATGTGGCTGCCCGTGGACTAGACGTCGACGACCTGACTCATGTCATCAACTACGGTCTGCCAGAGGACATTGAGAACTACACCCACCGCAGCGGACGTACTGGCCGCGCCGGCAAAAAAGGTACTTCCATCTCCATCGTTCACACCCGTGAGAAATCGAAGATACGCGCCATAGAAAAAGAGATTGGCAAAGACTTTGTGGAGGCCGACCTCCCCACCCCAAAAGAAATCTGCACCAAACAACTCTACAAGGTGATGGATATCATCGAGAAAACCGATGTCAATGAAGAGGAGATCGCTCCCTTCATGACAGAGATCAACCGCCACTTCGACTACATGGAGAAAGAGGACATCATCAAGAAAATCGTCTCGCTACAGTTTGGTCGTTTTCTGGCTTATTATGCCAATGCTCCCATCATCGAAAAACCCAGCACCAAGTCAGAGAAGAAAAAAGGCGATAAAAAGTCTGACGGCAAACGTGGCGGCCACAAGGCAGAGAAAGGCTACCGCCGACTCTTCATCAACTTAGGTAAGGCCGATGGTTTCTATCCTGGCGAAGTGATGCAGTTTATCAACAAACATGTAAGTGGTCGTCAGGAAGTAGGTCACATCGACCTGCTGAGCAAGTTCTCTTATATCGAAGTGCCTGAGGAAGACGCCGATCTCGTGATGCAGTCACTCGATGGTACCACCTATAAAGGTCGTGAGGTACGTTGCAACGATGCCAACGAACCTGGTCATGGCGAGGGAAATCGTGGGGGAAGAAGAGCTACTGCCAGCAATGAAAAATCACGCCGCGGTGAAGATTTTTCACGCCGTAATGAAGAGTATACACGTCGTGGCGATGACCGCAAAGAAAAAGCCGCTAAAAAAGAGCAACAGAAAGACACCTACAACTTCGAACGCTTTGATAAGAGGTCGAAACGCGAGCAGAGAATGGCCGATGCCGCTCCTAAGTCGAAACGTGGCAGTCGTGGTGCAGCCCGAATGGAGAGTGGCCGCCCCGATGACTGGCGCCAATTTTTCCAAGGACATAACGTCATCCTGAAAGGCCAGGAACCTGACTTCTCAGAAGAAGGTTGGGCACGGAGAAAGCCTAAGAAGAAATAGACACAATAATATAGAGACGCCACATTTGGCGTCTCTTTTTTTTAAGATTAGTAGTAGACTCTATCAATACGGAGAAATGTTATTCAACTCCTCCAACTTGATCTCACGGGGCTCTTGACGGAGCAAGTCAAGCAACTCTGAAGCAGTATATCGCACAGTGGGAGCAAAATGGTCTGACTGCATATAATGAAGCAGAGAAAGATAGAACTGTCGACCTTCAGGACGTGCTGAAGCACGATCCAAATCGGCCATACATACAAGCAGTTTTCCTTTTCCCACGGCAAACTCAAAGACCAGCCCTAAGCGGTGGTTACGCTCAATGTTATCAATGACTTGCACAATGGGACGATAGTCACCAGGCAGGCCATCGAGGATCATTGGAGAACTGGCTTTAATTATGGGGAACCATTGCCAGTTGGTATGCATCTCGGTGGGGAACAAACTGAAGAGTGGATGTTTGGGGTCGGTAAGAATGCCCAAGGTGCCAGGCGACACCGGCCGTTTGTTATTCTCACTGATGGTCTTGAACATACGGTAGTTCCAATAGTCAGTCTGGAACAGTCCGCCCACCACGTGCCCTTTCCATGCTGTGGTATCGGGCATCCACAGCACACGGGAGCCTGCCTCTAATTGCTGCATGACATCAGTATTCAAATCATGGGTGATGATGATATCTTTTTTGACACGCTCCAGATCATTTTGTGCGGGATAGACCCAGATGGGATAGGAGTTGTCATAACTCACACCATTGACATCAGAAAGATAGGCATACAAATGTAGGTTGAGCCGCATAGGACGGTCTATGTCATGCAAGGGGAAAGCGATATCGCCCACATCAATCAATCCGTGACAGTCACGCGGCAACTCCAGTCGTCCTTTTTTCCACGTGCGTCCTTCGCTGTCAGTAATTTTCCATGCCACCATCCCATGGTGCCATGCAGTGAATCCCTCGCCAGCACTATAGTTAAACAGTTTCACATGTCCTCGTAGTGTCTCATCATTGTTATAACAATATTTCTCTATCTCTAAGAGCGGTGTGACCTCACGGCAGAACGAGTTCCAGATGGCATGGCCATTGTATTCATTCATAAATGGTTTCTCATCCATAAAAGCGTCAAGCAGTCCAACATAAGCGCTTCCCTGACCTGGATAGTCCTGCAGGTCGAGCAATTGAAATCCCGCCATATTGGGCGTGCGCATGTCCATCTCTACATCAGCTTTATAGAGCTGAAGACTCCATAAACCAGAGGCACGGTGAAAATCCTTGGCCTGACTGGCCAAACCTGCTTGAACCAAACGTTTATAGAACACCTGCATATTGTAAGGATAAAGCACTCCTGTGTATTTATGAATTTCATCGTAGTCGGGATAGGTCTGAAATTGTGCTGTCTCATGACTGATGACGGGGACGGTCGATAGGGCACATGCCTGCTGGAAATTGATGGTTGTACTTGGCACACAATGGTTGATGATGCCCCCGTCATAAGTGTCGGCAAAGGAGAAAGAGCCACGAATGTGGGTATTGAACTCTCCCCAGGCCTCACCTCCAACACGACAGGTAGTAAAATAGTCCATGCCGGGTTTGACACCTTGATAACCTAAATAGTAATTGGAGCCAAAAGTAAACAGTTTTCGGGGTGCCAGCAGCCGGAAGTCATCGACAAATTCTTTCATCTTTTCAATGGAACCCCACAATTCATTGCCTAAAGCGAACATGACAAATGATGGATGGTGACCATAGTCGTGCAGGATATGCTCTCCCTCTTTGTGAAGGAATGTCATCAACCGTTCGTCGTCGGCCTTAAAGTCACCCCAGAAAGGCAATTCGGGCTGAAGATAGATACCCAGTTCATCGGCAGCTTCAAAAGCGGCCTCAGGCGGACACCAAGAGTGAAATCTAATATGATTGATGCCATATTCCTTGTTTTTCTTCAAATACTTTATCCAAGCCTCTTTGTCCATCGGTACGTGGGCCATAAGGGGGAAAACACAGGCATCGTGCTTGCCACGCAGGAACACCTCTCGTCCATTAGCCATAAAATGATGGTCTGAGACACGGAAGTCTACAAGTCCGAAAGGCTTTACCAATTCATCATGCTGGTCGACGATGGCACTGAGTACATAGAGTCTGTTATGATGTTCATCCCATTGTTGTGCTTCGTCGCCCAAAGGGATGGTAATGGTATACTGACACTGTCCTTTGACTGTCCACAAGTCAATGCTCTTGATGAGGCCATGCCAATTGTCAGGTAAAGCCTGAAGATAGATATGTTGTCCTTTTTTGACCTTACCACTGAGGGTGAGTGTCACCTCTATTGTCTTATTCACTGCATCAGGATGTAGCTGCAAATCGGCGATGTGCAGGGCGTCGGTCGCTTCCAAATAAAAATCACCGATGATGCCGTTCCAGTTGGTCTGTGTATCTTCGGTATAGGCGTGTGAATTGCTGATAAGTTGGGGTGGCACCTTCTTGTCGCTGTTATCCACGACTATAGCAATACGGTGGCGGCCGGGCTTCAAAGCGGAGGTAAGATCATAGCGCTGTGAGGTGGAGATATCGTCGTTCTCCCCTACCCTACGGCCATCAACATAGACTACTGTAGGTTTGGTGCGCTCCATCATCAGTTTGATAGTCTTACGTTTCCACTCCTTGGGTATCTCAATATCTTTTACATAGACCACCTCGCCCACGAAGGAGTGAAGACGGGTGAGATGAGTGGTCTCTGTGGTAGTCTGCGGCGCATTGCCGATGCCATTAGTATCGGTAGTACCTGGCAGCGTAAGACTATCAGTGAGTGACTTTCCTGCAATGTCTACAGCTGTAGGATGGAGGGCATAAGCCCATTTTCCTGACAAACTGATGCGCTGCCTATTGACTATCTGTTGTGCAGAGGCAGTAAGTATCATCACTAAAAGCCATACGAGAGTAAGGTATCTTCTTTTCTTCATAACAAGTAGTTTGAATAAGATTGTGAGGTAATGAAGTTGAAAATGTTAGTATAATCGTTTTTGATGTGAAAGCAAAGATATAAAAAAATAGGCAGATATATTCTAAAAACATCAAAAAAACATCAAAATGGGTATTATCTATGTAATAAGATAATGTTAAGGATAAGGATAGAATCAAAATAATACTCTATCCCGCATTTTTTTACAATTATTGTACAACCTACTGTTTTTTTTTGTATTTTTGCATATCTTAAAGCCCCAAGCCTATGCAAGACTATATTATCAAAGCCACATACGAATGTCCATGCGGCAAACTAATTCTCTGTTCGTATAAAGAACATCTTTATCTTTGTGAATGGGAAAGTGGTAAGGGTGTGGAAAGACATCTTGCACGTATCAAGAAAAAGCTGAAAACTGACTTTCTAGACGGTTCTTCACCAGTCATAGAACGTGCAAAAAAACAATTACATGAATATTTCACCCGGCAGCGCCGGTCATTCAGTGTGCCCTATAAATTGATTGGTACCGAGTTTCAGAAAATGGTGTGGAGCTCACTATCGAATATTTCTTATGGCAAGACCATCTCATATGGTGAGCAGTCACGCCGTTTAGGGATGCCCAATTCTGTAAGGGCAGTGGCCAATGCTAATGGCGCCAACCCCATCAGCATCATCCTGCCTTGCCACCGTGTGGTGGGTAGTGACAACCGACTGACCGGATATGGTGGCGGACTGGAAGCCAAGCGATTTCTTTTAGACTTGGAGATAGGTGCCACACATTTTAGGAAAAAACAAGAATAATGACAGGTACAATAGTCAACACCGCCACCATCATCATAGGAGCGGTCATCGGTGCAATACTACACCGCGGTATCCAAGAGAAATACAAGCAAATGCTTTATACCGGCCTGGGACTGGCCAGTCTCGCCATCGGTCTGAATGCCACTATCTCACATTTCTCTGAGAGCGAATATCCAGTGCTTTTTATCATTTCAATCGCTGTCGGCGGCATCATAGGCACTGCCATCGATATCGACAGTCGATTTAAACGACTCATTGACAAATATTCAAAAAATGGCAATGGCAACCGTCTGGCTGACGGTTTGGCCACTGCCATCTTACTTTATTGTATCGGTCCCTTGTCAATGTTGGGACCTGTCATCAGTGCTTTGAAAGGAGACCATACCTTTCTCTTCACCAATGCCACGCTCGACTTTGTATCTTCTACCATCTTTGCATCCACTTACGGTATCGGTATGGTACTTGCCGCACCAGTGTTGTTTTGCTGGCAAGGGATGTTTTATCTGGTGGCAAAAGTTTCTAGCACAGCCATCAGCGATGCGCTGATGGCCGAATTGCTGATTGTGGGTGGCCTGCTCATCACGGCCTCAGGCCTCTCATTACTTCAACTGAAAGACTGCAAGACTCTTAATCTACTTCCTGCACTGTTAGTGCCTGTCGTCTGGTTTTTGATTAAAAGTTTGCTTATCTGATCAATTACTTGGCATCAATCTCTTTCAGCAAGCGGTCGGCATGTCCCCATTTGTCCATCATGAAGAGCACATAGCGGATGTCGACACCGATGCAGCGAGCTAGTTTTTTGTCAAAGAAGATATCACTGGAAAGACTGTCCCAGTTGCCATCAAAAGCAAGACCTATCAACTCGCCTTTACCATTGAACATTGGTGAACCACTGTTACCGCCAGTGATGTCATTATTGGTGAGGAAACAGAGCTGCATCTTACCAGTGGTCTTATCCGTATAAGGCCCAAAATCACTTGCTGAGAGCAATTCTTTCATAATAGGCTCAGCCTCATACTCGAAATTCTCATGGGCACGGTTCATTTTCTGAACAATACTCTCAGCTGTAGTATAATAACCAGAAGGAGAGCCATTGAGCAAATACTCACCCACCTGACCATAACTTAGACGCATGGTGAAGTTGGCATCACTATAATGGGGCAGATCTTGCTCCATACGCACGACTGCATCACATAGATAACGCTCCTGAGTGCGGATGTCATCTTCATTGCGCCCCATCTCCTCACGCAAGTCGTAGATGATATCCATCATATCCTCGCCCAACTTTACGCCTGGGTCTTGATGAAACTTCTTCTTGTTGAAATAAATCCGCTTACCTGTCTTCATCAAAATAGATTTCTTATAAAGAAAATCTACATACTCTTTGTAATTGTTACCAAATTTGTTTTTGATGGTCTGATAGAATTTGGGCAAATATTTAGCATCGACATGCTCAGCATAGTTTTTCAGCATGGCAGCAAGCACTTCTTTATCAAGAGCCTCATCCCACTCATTGCTGTTGTCACTAAACTGGAAATACTGTTTTTTTGGCTTATCAACCGGACCTTTCACCTCCATGCCACTATTGAGACGCATAGAGCGTGTGAAAATCTCGCTGCAACGGTTGAATGACTCCATCAGATAATAAAGAGCACGGTCGGGCACCTCATTGGCGGCATAGAGATTCTTCAGTCGCTCGAAGTCCAATTTTCCACGCAGATAACCCGTAGAGTCTTGCCAACGACGTATCTGCTCCTCAAAAGCAGCCTTCTGTGAGATGATACCGATAGAGTCAATACACTTATTCATACCAATGGAGTTTTTCCAGTAATTGCTACTGGAAGCGTAACGACTATCATATTTGATACGTACTGCCTCGTCGGCCCGCATATGACGCAACATTATCTCCTGTCTCACACCACGAGCCTGGGCACGGGTGGCATTCTCTGCATCACGCATCTGCTTGATGCCATACGACGAGAGATAACGCTCTGTGCTCCCTGGATAACCAATAGTCATAGCAAAATCGCCATCCTTGTATCCCTGCATCGACACCTGTGCCCAACGTTTGGGATGATAGGGCACATTATCCTCACTATACTCCGCCGGTCCATTGGTCTTAGGGTCAGCATAAATACGGAATACAGAGAAGTCGCAAGTCTGACGGGGCCACATCCAGTTGTCGGTCTCACCACCAAACTTACCCATCGACTTTGGGATAGTGAATACCAAACGCAAGTCGGTGAAGTCCTGATAAGTAGTGGCATAATATTTATTGCCCTCATAGAAGGGATCAATATCCACATGCAGTGTCTTGTCAATACGCTTCACAGAGTCGGTCAGCGCATTGGTCAGTGAGTCGATCACCACAGCACGACGGTCATTGGACATCTGCTCCAAACCCATTTTTATCAGACGGTCGGTGATATCATACTGATCAATCATAAAACTGACAAACATATTTTTATTGGGCAATTCCTCCTCATACGACTTGGCATAAAAGCCATTGAGCATATAGTCATGCTCAACAGTGGAGTGACTGCGGATGGACTCAAAACCGCAATGATGGTTAGTAAAGACAAGTCCGTTGGGAGACACTACGACACCCGAACAATAACCACTGAAATTGACACAGGCGTTTTTCAAAGCGTTCTCACCATAATACAAGTCGTTGTAAGTCATCTCAAAACCCTCATTTTGCATAATCTCATACACCTGGGGGGGTAGATTGTAAATGGTCCACATACCCTCATCGGCCTTCGATGAGATGCAAGTCAACACACAAATCAGTAATAATGATATTTTTCTCATAAACATATGGAATTGATGATTATTTTTTGAAATATTTGCCTATGACTGGTATACTGCCCAATGGGAAGTCTTTACGCACCATATAAGTCATAAACACTAGAATGAGCAGCGAGTTGAGAAGGATAGATGCCCAGAGTGGAGTCCATCTAGAAATAAAATGCATACCTATGAAAAGCACTATCGCTAAGCACACATAGACCATGATCTCACGGATAGGATAATTGACAGGATAATAACGCTGCCCCACAAAATAAGAGATAAGCATGGAAACTCCATAGGCCAAAAAACCAGCCCATGCACAGGCCATATAACTGAAGCGCGGGATAAAGAGAATGTCGATGGTAAAAAGCACCACTACACCGATGCCGGAGAAATAAGCTCCCCATATAGTACGGTCGGTCAGTTTATACCAGAATGACAAATTGAAAAATACTCCAAACATAATCTCCGCTGCCATCACTATAGGCACCACCCTGAGGCCTTCCCAATAACTAGATCCGATGATATATTTGAACACATTGATATAAGCCATCACAAAGAGAAAAGCCAACAAGGTGAAGATAACGTAATACTTCATCGTCTCAGCGTAAGTCTCCTTATTATCACGGTCTTTGACCTTGCTAAACACAAACGGCTCATAGGCAAAACGGAAAGCTTGAGTGATCATCATCATGATCATGGCTATCTTGATACAGGCACCGTAAATGCCCAACTGCTCACGTGCGGCAGCCGTACTTCCATCAAAGAAATAAGGAAAGAGAATCTGTGAGGCACACTGATTGAGCTGACCCGCCAAACCCATGACAAGGATTGGCCAAGCGTAGACCAACATACGACGGCAAGCTTTGGTGTCAAATCCAAAACGGATGCCACCCAATTCTTTGTATAAGAACAGCACATTGGCCAAAGAACAAAACAGGTTGATATAGAACACCCATACCACATCGTAGTGGAACTGATCGCCATACATGCCGAAAGGATTGAGATGAAGGGCTGGGAGAACAAAGAAATAGACCACATTGAGCAAAATATTGAGTACAATGTTGGCAATCTTGAGCGTCGCAAACTTAATAGGTTGATGAGTACACCTAAGCTCATCAAAAAGGATACACGTGAAAGCGTCAATGGCAACAGTGGTATACATGACACCCACATACTCTGGATGGTCAGCATAGCCTACCCAACTGGCTATAGGCTTACAGAAAATCAATACCAACACTGTGGAGACAGCAGCCACCATGCCCACCATACGCAACGTGGTGGAATAAATGCGCTGTGGGTTCTCACCCTCCTTACTCATAAAACGGAAGAAAGTGGTCTCCATGCCAAACGTCAGCATGATAATGAGAATAGCCACATAAGCATATACATTGGTGATGACACCATACTCACCTCCTGACGCCGCAAACTTAGCTGTCTGTATAGGCACCAACAAATAGTTGACAAAACGCGCCACTATGCTGCTCAAGCCATAGATGGCGGTGTCTTTAGCCAATGATTTTAAATTTGCCATTTATAAATAATGAATTCTAAATGTAAACAATATATTCAACTTTCTCAAGTTCAAGTTGTAGGCTGTTGCCTATTTGCTATTCGCTTTTCGACAGATGACCAAGCTTGTTATCTATTGTAAAGACTAACATCAGCAGAGTAAATATCACTAAGAACGAACAGCTAAATGCTAATTGCCGGCAAGTTGAGCGAATGCTAAACTTGAGCAATGTATTTTCACATTCCTCTCCATTTGAGGAAATGGAGCATTCAAACTACAAAAGTAACCATTTTATTTATAAACAACAAATTTTTATTATATTTGCATCCAACTTATGAATACAACACAAAAGTATCATGAAGCAAATCACCCTACTGGCATTATTACTGATAAGCGTCACAACCATACAGGCACAAGATACAAGACCCTGGGATGTCTACTTCAGTCAGATGAGTACTTTCGAGGATATGGAGTCGGAAGAATGGCAAGACTGTTATGAACTACTCTGTGAACTCGAAGAACATCCCATCAACATCAACAACGCCTCATGGGACGACCTGCAACGCATACCTTTTTTAAATCATCAACAAATAGATGATATCCTGTCTTATATACTACAATATGGAGGGATGCGGTCTAGTGGCGAACTGGCCATGATCAAATCTATAGACTATAACACACGATGCTTATTGAGTTTTTTTATCAGGTGTGAACAAGAAAAGGAAAAGAAATTTCCATCCCTTCAACAAATCACAAAATATGGCCAAAACGAATTGTTGCTCACAGGAAATGTACCTTTCTATCAACGAAGAGGTGACCAGGAAATCTATCTCGGCTATCAATACCGCCACTCTCTGAGATACCAGTTTCACTATTCTGACTACCTGAAAATAGGACTGTCGGGCAGTCAGGATGCCGGAGAACCCTTTTTCGCAGACAAAAACAAATGGGGATATGACAACTACTCGTTTTATCTGCAAATCCATCAACTAGGCCATCTTAAGTCTCTTCAAATAGGCAGATACCGCGCCTCTTTCGGTATGGGATTGGTCATGAACAACGACTTCAGTATGGGAAAGATAGCCAGTCTGTCAAAATTGGGCAATACCACTTATGGTTTCCGTGCTCATACCTCAAGCAATGTAGCTAACTATCTACAAGGTGTCGCTGCCACCGTAAGTATGACAAAAGAACTGGACTTGAGCACTTTCGTATCCTACCGAAAAACAGATGCCACCCTCAATAAAACTGACTCAACCGTCTCTTCCATCGTCACCAACGGCTACCACCGTACACCCACTGAGATGGCCAAGAAAAACAACACCTCAGAGATGACAGCAGGCAGCCATATACACTACTTTAAAAATGGATGGCATGGAGGCGCCACAGCCGCTTACACCCATTACAGTAGGGATCTACAACCCAACACCTCACAAGCATACCGCATGTACTACCCTGCAGGCAATGATTTCTGGAATGTCAGCATAGACTATGGATACACCAGCCACCTACTGAATATCCAAGGCGAAACGGCCACAGGCGACTGCCATGACATCGCCACTATTCATGTGGTCAGTATCACTCCCTCTCCTACCCTCTCACTGATGGCCATGCATCGCTACTATGGTAAAAAATACTACGCCATACGCGCAAAGAGCTTCAGTGAAGGAGGAAGGGTGCAGAATGAGAACGGATTCTATATAGGTGCCAAATGGCAACCTCTCAAACACTGGCAATTGACAGCCTATAGCGACTACACCTATTTTACGGCACCTAAATATCAAGCAAAAATCTCGTCCAGAGCCTGGGACAATCTTGTTCAGGCACAATATGCTACAGACCATTTATCTTTCACTGCCCGGTATAGGTTGAAAATGCGTCAGTATGACAACCATGAAAAAACTGCGCTGATAGATAAAATAGCACAAAAAGCACATGCTAGTATTTCGTTCAAACAAAGACGATGGACTTTCTCCACCCAAGCCGACCTGGCTTATACAGACTTCGACGATCAGAGTCTGGGATGGATGCTGAACGAATATGTCACTTTCTCTCACCATCAATTGCGAGTCAGTGCACATATCGGTTATTTCAACACGGATGATAACGAAAGCAGTATCTATAGTTATGACCAGGGAGCCCTCTATCAGTTTGCTTTCCAGTCTTTCTCAGGAGAAGGTATCAAATATGGACTCTTCGCACGTCTGGACATCAATAAGCGTCTTATGTTGATAGCCCATCTTTTAACCATCGACTATTTCGACCGTAACCATATATCCAGCGGATATCAACAAATCAACCACTCCTCAAAGACAGACCTTGAAATGCAAGTGAGATGGAAGTTTTGAACCAAATATTATTATTTCTTTTTTCTTTTTCTTAAAAAATAAAATGAAATGTGAGATGATGATAGTGTGTTGGAAAAGTGGATAAGTTGATGATGGATTAATAAAAGGATACTTTTACCATGGTATGGTATTATCGAATGATATATTGTTGAAATCATTTCATTGAAAATAAAATAATTATGAAATTTTCCACAAGTCTTGATAGAGGTGGAAAAACCATCGTTGAAAACTAAATGAAAACAAGAGTTGTGGATTATTATTTGATAAGTGTATAGAAAACATTCATTTTTCCAAGTTCATTCCATGTCACCTAGGGTCAGATCATGTAAATGTGGATATCTTTTTGATTGATGAAAGAGATATTCACATAGTTTTCCACAATGATGTGGAAAAGTTTTTTTTGAATGAAAAACGATGATGACATACTTTATCATTTCAGATTTTTTGGCTAATTTTGCAGTTAAAACCTATCAGACATGGCAACAAAGGAAAAAGGACTAACCCCGATGATGAAGCAGTTTTTCTCGCTGAAGGCTCAGCACCCTGATGCGTTGATGCTGTTTAGATGCGGAGACTTCTATGAAACCTATTGTGAGGATGCTATCGCAGCTTCAAAAATATTGGGTATCACACTGACCAAACGAAACAACGGAGGTATGTCAGGGTCGGCGGAGATGGCCGGTTTTCCTCACCATGCACTCGACACCTATTTGCCTAAACTGATTCGTGCAGGACGCAGAGTGGCTATCTGCGACCAACTGGAGGATCCTAAACTCACTAAAACCTTAGTGAAACGAGGTATCACGGAACTGGTGACACCTGGTGTGGCCATGAGTGATAATGTGCTGAATTACAAAGAAAACAATTTTCTGGCTGCTGTTCATTTTGGGAAGACAGCCTGTGGTGTCTCTTTTTTGGATATCTCCACAGGTGAATTTCTTACTGGAGAGGGCACTTATGACTATATAGAAAAACTGATAGGCAATTTCCAACCCAAAGAGATATTGTATGACCGCCAGAAAAAGAAAGAGTTTGAACAGTTTTTTGGCACTAAATACTGTGTCTTTGAACTTGATGACTGGGTATTTACTGAACAAACAGCACGTCAAAAATTACTCAAACATTTTCATACCAAGTCTCTGAAGGGATTTGGTGTAGAACACCTGAAAAACGGTGTAGTGGCCGCTGGTGCCATCTTGTCGTATCTGGAACTGACACAACATACTCAGATAGGTCATATCACCTCATTGGCACGTATTGAGGAGGATAAATATGTGAGACTGGACAAATTCACCATCCGCTCACTTGAGTTGCTTGACACCATGCAAGGCGAAGGCTCTTCTCTACTCAATGTGATAGACAAGACCATCACAGCGATGGGAGGACGTATGTTGCGCCGGTGGGTCATTTTTCCTTTAAAAGATGAGAAACCCATCAATGAACGATTAGAAATAGTGGACTATTTTTTCAGGCATCCTGAGTTCAGGGAGTGTATAGATAGTCAACTTCACCTTATCAGCGACTTGGAACGTATTATCTCTAAAGTGGCTGTAGGACGAGTGTCACCTCGTGAGGTGGTACAGTTGAAAGTGGCATTGCAAGCCATCGAACCTATCAAAAATGCCTGTCAGATGGCTGATAATCCTGTTTTAAAAACACTGGGTGAACAACTGAATTTATGCAGGTCGATACGTGAGAGAATAGAGAGGGAGATACAAAACGATCCACCATTGTTGGTCAATAAAGGCAATGTCATCAAGAATGGTGTGAACGAACAATTGGATGATCTTCGTCATATCGCTTATAGTGGTAAGGACTATCTGCTTCAGATACAAGAACGTGAGACAGAGTTGACAGGCATCTCTTCGTTAAAGATAGGATATAATAATGTGTTCGGCTATTATTTAGAGGTACGTAATACTTATAAAGACAAAGTACCTTCAGACTGGATACGTAAGCAAACATTGGCACAAGCGGAGCGATATATCACAGAGGAACTGAAAGAGTATGAGGAAAAAATACTGGGTGCAGAAGATAAAATATTCGCTTTGGAGACCAAATTGTTTAATGAATTGGTCATGGCCCTTCAGGAGTATATCCCTGCCATTCAGATCGATGCCAATCTGATAGCCCGTCTCGACTGTTTGCTGTCTTTTGCCGTGGCTTCAGAAGAACAGCATTATATCCGTCCTATCATCGACAATTCTGAGGTGATAGACATCGCCAAAGGCCGACATCCGGTGATAGAGACACAACTACCATTGGGTGAACGTTATGTGCCCAATGATATCATGCTGGACAATGAACGGCAACAGATAGTCATCATCACTGGTCCTAATATGGCTGGTAAGTCTGCTTTGTTGCGACAGACAGCCTTGATTGTGCTGATGGCGCAAATAGGTTGCTTTGTACCTGCAGAACGTGCGAGAATAGGTTTGGTAGACAAAATATTCACTCGTGTGGGAGCTTCAGATAATATTTCCCTGGGTGAGTCTACTTTTATGGTAGAAATGACAGAGGCCGCTAATATTCTCAATAATGTGTCGAAAAAATCGCTGGTATTATTTGATGAATTAGGTCGTGGCACTTCCACCTATGATGGTATTTCCATTGCTTGGGCCATAGTGGAATATCTTCATGAGCATGAGCGTGCCAGGGCACGTACTTTGTTTGCGACCCATTATCATGAGTTGAATGAGATGGAGAAAAATTTTTCCCGGATCAAGAACTATAATGTCAGTGTGAAAGAAGTGGATAATAAAGTCATTTTCCTTCGCAAACTGGAACGTGGTGGTTCGGAACACTCATTTGGTATACATGTGGCAGAGATAGCTGGCATGCCCAAAAGCATTGTGCGGCGTGCCAATGTGATACTCAAACAATTGGAGGCAGACAACAATGGGGTGGGCACAGTAGGCAAACCCTCTGTTCAACAATTAGGTCAATCGAGAGAGGGTATGCAATTGAGTTTCTTTCAGTTAGATGACCCAGTATTGTGTCAGGTAAGAGATGAAATCTTAGGTTTGGATATCAATCATCTCACTCCTGTAGAAGCCTTGAACAAACTCAATGAAATCAAAAAGATAGTGAGTGGCAGATCGAGTTGATTATTTAAGCGTTATTTAGACATTATATAATAAAATAATAGCGTCATTTCTCAATCACGAAATGACGCTATTACGATGCTACTTTTTCAATATTTCAATATTCATTTTTCATCTTTCATTTTTCATTTTTCATCTTCTTCGCTCTCATCATACACCAGAGGCCTAAGATGACGAATGGGATGCTAAGGAGCTGACCCATGTCTAAAGGTAGACTATTTTCGAAGTCCACTTGGTTGATTTTGGTGAATTCAATGAAGAAACGTGCGGTGAAAATGAGTGTGAGACAGAGTCCGAAGAAGAAACCGCTTCCTACCCATTCAGAACGTTTTTTATAGATATACCACCCGATGAAGAAGAAAATGAAATAAGCGATGGCTTCATAGAGTTGTCCTGGATGACGTGGTTGAGTAGCTAAGTTTGGGCCTGCTTGTAAGAAATAAAATCCCCATGGCAGATCTGTCACTTTACCGATGATTTCAGAGTTCATCAGATTGCCCAAACGGATGAAGCAGGCTGTAAAAGGTGTTGCGATAGCGATATTGTCTAATACTCTCCACAGACTGACGTGTGTGCGTTTGTAATAGAGATAGAGAGCTATCATTAAACCTAAGGTTCCACCATGTGATGCAAGTCCTTCATAACCAGTGAATTTCCACGAACCATCAGCCATCTGATGGATGGGTAGAAACATTTCAATGACATGGTTGAAACTACTTAGGAAATAGTCGGGTTCATAAAATAGGCAATGTCCTAATCTTGCTCCTATCAGAATGCCAAGAAAGCAGTAGATGAAGAGCGGATCGAAATACTCGTCTTTGATTTTTTGATCTTTATATAGCTTTTTGACGATATAGTAAGCCAGAATGAGTCCGATGAGCCAGCAGAGAGAATACCATCTGAAACCGAAACTTCCTATTCTGAAAGCTATTTCATCTGGGTTCCAAGTAATATATAAGAGTTGATTGATCATTTATTTAAAGATTGAAGTCATTCTTTTCTAGACATTAAATCTGAAGTGCATGATATCGCCATCTTGTACGATATAGTCTTTGCCTTCGATGGAGAGTTTTCCAGCATCACGGACGGCAGCTTCTGAGCCATATTTGATATAGTCATCGTATTTGATGACCTCGGCACGGATAAAGCCTTTCTCGAAATCACTGTGTATAACTCCCGCACACTGAGGAGCTTTCCATCCTTTGTGATAGGTCCATGCTTTTACTTCCATTTCTCCTGCGGTGATGAAAGTTTCAAGATTGAGAAGCGAATAGGCTTTTTTGATAAGACGATTGACACCACTCTCCTCTAGCCCTAGTTCATCGAGAAACATTTGTTTATCTTCATAACTCTCAAAACTGGCAATATCCTCTTCTATTTTTGCAGCGATGACGAGCACTTCTGCCCCTTCTTTCTTTGCGGCCTCCTCTACCCTATTTGAATAGTCATTGCCGTCTTTTGCACTGGCTTCATCGACGTTGCAAACATAAAGTACAGGTTTGGCAGTCAGAAGAAAAAGGTCGTGAGCAGCCTGTTGTTCCTCTTTGCTGTCAAAAGTGACGAGTCGTGCATTTTCACCTTTTTCAAGCACTTCTTTGTAAGCCATGAGCACTTTTACTTCCACTTTTGCGTCTTTGTTGCCCAAGGCGGCTACTTTCTGCTGCTTTGCCAATCTGGACTCGATGGTCTCCAGGTCTTTCAATTGAAGTTCGGTGTCAATGATTTCCTTGTCTCTGATAGGGTCGATGGTGCCGTCTACATGTGTGACATTATCATCATCAAAACATCTAAGGACATGGATGATGGCATCGGTCTCTCGTATGTTACCTAAGAATTTATTGCCCAGTCCTTCTCCTTTTGAGGCACCTTTCACGAGTCCTGCAATGTCTACAATTTCGCAGGTGGCAGGAACAATACGTCCTGGATGAACTATTTCTGCGAGTTTTGTGAGACGTTCGTCAGGTACAGTGATGATACCTACATTAGGTTCGATGGTACAGAAGGGAAAATTAGCTGCCTGCGCTTTTGCGCTCGACAGACAATTAAATAAGGTAGACTTCCCCACATTGGGTAGACCTACTATGCCACATTTTAATGCCATATTCTTTTTTAGTCTTTAGAATTCTATTTATTCGCAATGAATGTGCAAAGGTAATTATTTTTTTTGAGTAGACAAGTTGACTCGTCAACAAGTTGTCTGGTTATATACAATGTTTTTGTTTTATATAGGATAAATGTATGTTTTTTAATGTGCTTCGAGCCAATTGTTTCCCCAACCAGCGTCAGCGATGAGAGGCACTTTCAGTTGGTATGCAGACTCCATCTCACTCAGTACGATTTGCTCTACCCTACCCTTCTCTTCTGGTACGACACTGAAATTGAGTTCGTCATGAACTTGCAATATCATTTTTGATTGTAGATTTTCTTCTTTCATTCGTTTGTGAATATTGATCATCGCCACTTTTATAATGTCGGCCGCTGAACCTTGTATGGGAGCATTGATGGCATTACGTTCGGCAAAACCTCTGACTGTGGCGTTTCGGCTGTTAATATCAGGCAAATATCTTCTCCTATGGAAGAAGGTCTCCACATATCCTTTTTCTCTTGCGGTCTGCTTGGCTTTCTCCATATATTCTTTTACTTTAGGGAAAGTCTCGAAATAACCGTCTATCAACATTTTAGCTTCTGCTCGTTCTATATTTAGTCTTTCTGCCAACCCAAATATAGTGATGCCATAGATAATACCGAAGTTGGCTCTTTTGGCTTTGGTTCGTTGGTCTCGGCTTACCTCATTGATATCCTCCTTATATATTTTTGCTGCTGTGGCTGCATGGATATCGTATCCTTCTTTAAAGGCCTCGATCATATTTTCATCACCACTGAGGTGTGCCATGACTCTCAGTTCTATCTGACTGTAGTCAGCAGAAAAGAAGAGGCAACCTTCTTCAGGAATGAAAGCCTTTCTTATTTCTTTTCCGTCCTCTCCTCTTACAGGTATATTTTGCAAGTTAGGATCACTGGAGGACAATCGGCCGGTAGCAGTGATGGTTTGGTTGAAAGAAGTATGTATATGTCCTGTTTTCTGATTAATCAGTGTTGGTAAGGTCTCTATATATGTACTTAAGAGCTTTTTAATCCCTCGGTATGTGAGTATGAGGTCAACGATCTCATGTTTCGACCGGAGAGTTTGGAGTACGTCCTCTGAAGTAACATATTGTCCTGTTTTTGTTTTTTTCGGTTTTTCAATGATTTTGAGTTTTGAGAATAATATTTCACCCACTTGTTTTGGTGAGGCAATATTGAAATGTTGTCCTGCGTGGGTGTATATTTTCTCCTCCACTTCTACCAGTCTCTCATTCAGGTTTTTTTCTGTTTCTTTAAGAGCGTTGGTATCAATTTTTACACCATTCATTTCCATGTCTGCTAAAACAGGCACTAATGGCATTTCTATTTCTTTGAATAAGCGTTCTACTCCGGCTTCTTTCAGTTTCGGTTCCAGTATATTTTTCAGTTTCAGTGTTACATCAGCATCTTCAGCTGCATATTCATAGACATCCTTTGGACTGAGGTCTCTCATACTTTTTTGTTGTTTGCCTTTAGGTCCTATGAGTTCATCGATATGGATGGTCTTATAGTTGAGATACGTCTCTGCCATCAAATCCATATTATGTCTGAGTTCTGGTTGAATGAGATAGTGAGCAATCATAGTATCCCATAATGGACCTTTCAGTTCCACATGATAGTTTTTGAGTACTTCCAGATCGTATTTGATGTTTTGCCCTATTTTAACAATTTTTTTATTTTCATAGATTGGTTTGAAAATATCCACTATTTTTTGTGCCTCTTCCCGTTTTTCTGGTATAGGTACATAAAAAGCCTCATTTTCTTTTACGGAAAAGCTCAGTCCGACCAATTCTGCGTCAATGGGATTGGTGGAAGTTGTTTCTGTATCTAAACTTAAAAAATCGTTTGTCAATAAATAATCATATAATTTTTCTATATCTAGTTTATTTTCAATTAGTTGATAATTATGTTTGATGGTTTTAAGGCTTTCAAAACTCTCGTTTTTTTCACTTTCTTGCCCATCGCTTTGAAATTCTCCAAATAAATCAGGTTGAAAAAGGTCTCTTTTGATGTTATTATTTTCTTTTTTAAGAAATTTCTCTGCCAGTGTTTTGAATTCCAGTTCGCTGAAAATTTTTCTGAGTTGTTCCTCATTAGGATCTTTCATTTGTAGTTGTTCTAAATCCAAAGCGATAGGAACATCTGTTTTGATAGTAGCAAGATACTTTGATATTTTTATGTCCTCTACATGTTCTTCGATTTTCTTTTTGAGGGCTCCTTTCAGTTGACTTGTGTTTTGAAGTAAGTTGTCTATAGATCCGAATTCATTGATGAGTTTGACAGCTGTTTTCTCCCCTACCCCTGGACATCCAGGGAAGTTGTCTGCCGAGTCGCCCATGAGTGCCAGAAGGTCGATGACTTGTGCAGGATGTGAAATGCCATATTTTTCAGTGATTTCTTTTTCTCCTATGATGTCATATCCACCTCCAAAACGTGGCTTATACATTTTGACATTGTTTTTGATGAGTTGCCCGTAGTCTTTGTCGGGTGTGAGCATAAAAGTCTCTATTTGCTGTAGATGTGCCTGTGTGGCCAAAGTGCCGATAACATCATCTGCCTCAAATCCCTCTACCATTAGTACAGGAATATTGAATGCTTCCAATATTTTTTTGATGATCGGAACAGAAATAATGATATCTTCTGGTGTTTTTTCTCTTTGAGCTTTGTATTCAGGATAAAAATCACTTCTGAAAGTGGGTCCTGCAGGATCAAAAGCGACACCAAGATATTTTGGTTTTTCTTTTGTGATGACCTCATGCAATGTATTGCAAAATCCTAAAATAGCAGAAGTATTCAGTCCTTTAGAATTAATTCTAGGACTTTTGATGAAGGCATAATACGACCGATAGATCAGTGCATAAGCGTCTAAAAGAAACAGTTGATTCATCATACTGCGTGTGTTCTATTGATTAAATATACTCTGTGATATGGCGTTGAAAAACCACTTATAAAATTTTTCTGTGTAAAATTACATATTTTTTTGAATATTATGAGATAAATTCTGTATTTTTGTATCAAATTTCAACACAATGGATTATCTATCGCTTATCAGGAGGCCAATAGAGAGTGAAATTACTGAATTCATTGACCTTTTTAACGAATCTTTATCCCATACTGAAGATTTATTATCTTCAGCACTTGAACACATTCGTCAGCGTGGTGGCAAGCGTATGCGTCCAATTTTGACCTTGTTGATAGCCAAGAATCTAGGTCAAATCAATCTGACCACGTACTATGCTGCAGTGGGTCTGGAATTGCTTCATACCGCCAGTTTAGTACATGACGATGTGGTAGATGAGAGTAGTGAACGTAGAGGTCAACCCTCTGTCAATGCTTCTTTTAATAATAAAGTTGCAGTGCTGGTAGGAGACTATATTCTCTCCACAGCCCTATATTATGTCAGCAAATCTGATCATATTGATATTGTACGTAGTTTAGCACAATTAGGTAGAACTTTATCTAATGGTGAATTGCAACAGTTGCATAATATCAGTAATCTTGATATTTCTGAGGATATTTATTATGAAGTAATTAATAAAAAGACAGCTTCTCTTTTTTCCTCTTGTGCTGAAAATGGTGCATTATCTGTGAATGCTCAGCCTGCTGATATTCAATTGGCACGTGATTTTGGTCTTGCCATAGGTATGATTTTCCAGATTCGTGATGATATATTCGACTATTATGATTCTGCAGCCATAGGAAAGCCAACGGGTAATGATATGCGAGAAGGAAAATTGACTTTGCCTATCATTTATGCTTTAAATACTCACCCTTCTTCATCAATGCTTGCTTTAGCAAAAAAGGTTAAAAATGGCTCTGTAAAAAATGAAGAAATCAGTGAATTGGTAGAATATGCCAAGCAAAATGGTGGTATAGATTATGCTGTGAAACGTATGAATGATTATAGTGTCATTGCTCAAAAATACATTGATCATCATGTAAAAGACGAGTCTATTCGTCAGTCTTTACAGGCTTATCTTGAGTTTGTAGCTCAGCGTAATATTTGATGAATGGAAGTGACTCTTTATCCGATCTGACGTATGATTGATGTTTTAATTTGATCTACAATAAAAGGGGAAGAAGTGAGCTTCTTCCCCCTTTTATTGTAGTGAACACTTTAAAAGAATTTGATTTCTTCACCGATTACTTCACTAAGCAGCAGGTTGGCGAGTCTGCTTGTACCTAGTCTGAACCATTTGTTGGTAAGCCATTTTTCTCCCAAAATCTCTTTGACGATGGTATAATAAATGAGTGCATCCGTGACAGTGTTGATACCTCCAGCGGGTTTGAAACCTATTTGTATGCCCGTCTCATCATAGTATTCCTTAATGGCTTGGCACATGACATAGGCAGCCTCTGGAGTGGCGGATATTTTTTCCTTTCCAGTAGAAGTCTTGATATAGTCAGCGCCAGCGTACATAGACAGGATAGATGCTTTTTTGATGTTGGATGCTGTCACAAGATCTCCTGTTTCAAGGATGACCTTCATTGCTGCGTTACCACATGTTTCTTTCAGTTCAGCAATATCATCACATACTCCTTCATAATCGCCACTGAGGAATTTTCCTACAGGCATGACGATGTCAATTTCTGTGGCACCGTCTTTAATAGCGAGAGCGGTTTCAGCTACCTTCACCTCTATTAATGCTTGTGATGATGGAAAACTACCGCTTACACATGCTATTTCCACACCGTCCACTTCAAGTGTTTCGCTGACGATTTTTGCGAAACATGGATAGACGCAGATAGTAGCCAGGTGGGGTAGGTCAGGGTAGGTGGCGTCATATTGATTGACTTTCTCTGTAAAAGCCATGACGCTTTCCTCACTGTCCGTCGTTTTTAGTGTAGTGAGTTCTACACTTCCCAGGAGAAATTTTTTTACCTCGAGAGTATCATTTTCTGGTACTTTCTCAGCAATGATTTTTTTCACTTCTTCCCTTACTTGAGCATCGTCAATATTGGTTTGGTATTTTGCCAAAGCCTCTTCGTATTTGCTCAATTTTTCGTTTTCATTGATTTTTTTCAGTTGCATAGTAACTCAATTTATGTTGTTAACTTTGGATTTTGTATATGTCTTAAACTATCTCTTTGCGTTTTTTTCAGCATAGTTTTGGTGAATTCTTCTGTGAGGTTGATATTTGTTTGGTTGGCGAGGCATATTAAAACCCACAAAATATCCGCCATTTCCTCTCCAAGATTATCTTTTTCCTTGTTTTTGAAACTTTGGTCGCCATATTTCCTTGCAATGACCCTTGCAAGTTCACCTACTTCTTCTGTCAGGCAAGCCATATTGGTCAGTTCGGAGAAATATCTCACCCCATATTGGTGAATCCATTCATCCACCATTTTTTGAGCTTGATTGATTGTAATTTCCATCTTTATTCTTTGTTTTTCGTGTCGATGCAGATAGTCACTGGTCCATCATTGATGAGTTCTATTTTCATATCTGCTCCAAAAACACCGGTAGCGACTTTTTTTCCTGTCAGAGCCTGTGTGGTGGCACAAAAATTCTCGTAGAGAGGTATGGCTATATCTGGTTTCGCTGCTTTGGTATAAGAGGGTCTGTTTCCTTTTTTACAGGATGCATAGAGTGTGAATTGGCTGACGATCATGATATCTGCGTTTGCTTCCAACATTGACTTGTTCATGACCCCATTATCATCGTCGAAAACGCGCAAGTTAACGATTTTTTTTGTGAGCCATTCTATATCTTCCTGTGTGTCTTCTTCACAGATACCTACCAGTACTAAAAGCCCTTTTTCTATTTCAGAAATCTTTTTCCCATCTATATGTACATTTGCTTTTCTGACTCTTTGTATAACGACTCTCATTTTGATGAATGTTTTTGTCTATTCTTTTTGCAAATATACTATTTTTCTTTGATAAGCTATGAATTTATTCTTTTTTTTCCGCATTAAAATAGTCAAATAGGAGTTTTGCTTTGTTTGTTCCAATGATTTTGGTTATTTCTTCAAGTGTTGCTTCTTTTATTTTTTTGACTGATTTGTATTTTGTGAGGAGTAAATCTTTTGTTTTTGGCCCTATTCCTTTGATATTATCCAGTTCAGAGTGCAGCGCGCTCTTGCTTCTTTTATCCCTATGGAAAGAGATGGCAAACCGGTGAACCTCGTCTTGTATTTGTGTAAGGATATGAAAGAGTTCGCTATCTGTTTTCATCCCTATGGTAACTGGTGGAAAACCGAATAAGAGTTCATTGGTGCGATGTTTATCATCTTTTGCCAGTCCTGCGATAGGTATGTTAAGATGGAGCACATCCTCTGTTACCTGTCTCACGATCTCCATTTGTCCTTTTCCACCATCTGTGATGATGAGGTCGGGTAGGGGAGACTCTTCCTCTATCATTCTTGAGTATCGTCTGAATACGACCTCTTTCATTGAGGCATAATCGTCAGGACCTTGCACCGTTTTGATATTGTATTTTCGATAGTCTTTTTTGCTTGGTTTCATTGCTTTGAACACCACGCATCCTGCCACAGCGTCTGTTCCACTGATGTTTGAGTTGTCAAAACACTCTATATGATATGGCATTTTCTCCATTTTCAGTGCATTTTGCAACTCTTTCATCAGTCTAGTCTGCCTCTGCTCAGGATTGAGTTTTTCACTTTGTTTGAGTCTGTCTACCTTATATTGTTTACCATTCATCTCAGACAGTTCGAGTAGATGTTTTTTCTCACCTCTTTGCGGAACGGTGATGGTGACATTTTCTATATTCCACTCTATGTTTTTGGGCAATATGATTTCTTTTGCTTGGCTATTGAACTTTTTTCTCAGTTCGGGTATCGCCATCAGGAGTAGTTCTTCGTCTGTCTCTTTCAGTTTTCTTTTAAACTCGATGGTGAAAGCTTGATTGATACTTCCATTGGCCACATGCATATAGTTGATGTATGCATTATTGGAATGTTCGTCATTGATGATGCTGAACACGTCTACATTGTGAATAGTATGACTGACGACTTCGCTCTTAGCGCAATAATTCTCTATTTGCAGGATTTTTTGTTTGATGATTTCAGCCTTTTCAAACTGTAGCAATTCGGCTTTTCTCATCATTTCCTCCTTTAAAGATTTGATGACCTCTCTTGTATTACCTTTTAAAATTTCTCTTGCTTCCTTGATGTTATTCTGATATTCCTCATATGACTGTTTGTTGAAGCAAGGTGCGTCGCATATATGGATATGGTATTTGAGGCATGGTTTATACTTTCCTGCCATGACATTTTCTTTTGTCATGGGCATATTGCAAGCCCTCGGTTTATAGATTTTCTTGATCAGGTCGAGAACGGTATACATAGGAGCCGCATTGCTGTATGGTCCGAAATACGTACCCCATTTTTTGTTGATGTTCCTGGTCTTGAAAACTCTTGGGTAGGGTTCATTGGTGACACAGATTGAGGGATATGTTTTGCCGTCTTTCAGCAATACATTGTATTTAGGTTGATATTTTTTGATGAGACTGTTCTCCAAGAGCAGTGCATCTTCCTCGGTGTTGACAACCGTATAAGTGATATCCTTTATTTTGCTTACCAGGACTTTTGTTTTCCATCTGTCCACTTCTTTGTGAAAGTAGGATGCGACTCTTCTTTTGAGGTTCTTTGCTTTTCCTACATAGATGATGACACCATTTTCATCCCAGTATTGGTAACTACCGGGTTGTTCGGGCATGTTGGCAACGATGTTTTTCAATTTGGCTTGGAGTTCATCCGATGGTTTCATAGATGGATTGTTTCACGTGGAACAAACGTTTTAAGGAGGATGTGGTTGCGATGATATCGCAACAAACAAGACGGTGGGAAGATGAAATGGAGGACGGTGTAGGGAAGAAATGAAAGAGGGTGATGCAGTAATGGAAGACGGTGGGGGAGACCCCCACCGTTGTTGGTTGGTATGTTTTTACACCTGTAACAATGTGGTGATTTCCACTTCGTCTCCGAAGGGTTTCCTGCCATCAAGACCCTCGTTGACGAGTTCGATGATGAAGTTCATGTAGACCTTTTTGGGGTTGAACTTTTTGACCAGGTCGAGGGCTGCCTTCATGGTGCCTCCAGTTGCGAGAAGGTCATCATGGAGAAGTACGATGTCATCGCTTGTGATGGCGTCTTTATGTATTTCGATGGTGTCGGTGCCATACTCTTTTGCGTAGGTTTCCTGTATGGTTTCAGCAGGCAGTTTGCCAGGTTTTCTGCACAGGACAATGCCTGCTCCGAGTTTGACAGCGAGGGCTGAGGCCATGACGAATCCTCTGCTTTCGATGCCCACGATTTTGGTGATACCTTTGTCTTTGTAAATCTCATAGAGTTCGTCCTCCATGATGCGCAGGCATTCACCGTTTTTAAAGAGGGTGGTGACATCTCTGAAATTGATCCCTTTGATGGGGAAGTCAGGAATGCTCCTGAGGTTGTCTAATAGAATTTTGTTGTTCATTGTTTTGATGATTTTTTTATGGGGTTAATGGTTATCGATGGGTGAATGGGGTGGGTGGCAGGGTGGGGAGATGATGGAATTGTTTCACGTGGAACAATCAAAATATTTTACATTTTTATCTTCCCATTAATACGAGCATGGCGTTGATGTCGCTGGGCGACACACCAGGTATTCTGCTGGCTTGTGCGAGGGTTTCCGGGTTGATCCTTTCGAGTTTTTGTCTGGCTTCGATAGAGATTTGCTGCATGTTTTTATAGTCGAAATGACCTTTTATTTTAATGTCTTCGAGTCTGATCATTTTGTCAGCGATAAGCCGTTCTCTATCGATGTATCCTTTGTATTTCATGAGCACCTCAGCGGCCTCACAGATTTCCTCTTTTCTATTGGGCAGTTGGTTGATGATTTCTTTCAGAGTGGGCAACATCTCGGCGAGGATTTGGAGATTGATTTGAGGTCTTGCGATGAGTTCTATGGCTTTGCATCCATAGTGGAGTGGGGTAGTGCCGAGTGTCTCCAGTCGGTCGTTGACCTCTTTTGGTCTGATGGGTGCATGTTGGCAGTATTGTATGATGCGCTGTATACATTCTTTTTTTTGCATCCACCAGTCGTATCGTTGTCTGGTGGCAAGCCCCAAATGATAAGCTTTCTCGGTGAGCCGTGCGTCGGCGTCATCTTGTCGTAGCAGGATACGGTATTCAGCTCTTGAAGTGAACATGCGGTAAGGTTCGTCGACCCCTTTTGTGACAAGGTCGTCAATGAGTACGCCAATATAACTTTCGTCTCTTCGCATGACGAATGGTTGTCCTCCTGCGCAGTGAATGGCTGCATTGATGCCTGCCACGGTACCTTGTCCTCCGGCCTCCTCATATCCTGTGGTGCCATTGACCTGTCCTGCGAAGAAGAGTCCTTTGATGACTTTTGATTCCAGGGAATGTTTGAGTTGTGTAGGATCGAAGAAGTCATATTCGATGGCATATCCAGGTCGGTAGACTTTGACATCTCTGAGTGCTGGTATTTGTCTGAGCGCATTGATTTGCACATCCATGGGCATGCTTGATGAGAATCCGTTGAGGTACATCTCGTTGGTGTTCTCTCCTTCCGGTTCGAGAAAGAGCATATGTTGTTGTCTTTCTGGGAAGGTGACGAGTTTGGTCTCAATAGACGGACAGTATCTGGGTCCGATGCTTTGTATTTGCCCGTTGTAGAGAGGAGAGTCAGGTAGTCCTTTCATGAGCACCTCATGTACTTGCGGGTTGGTGTAGCATATCCAACACGTGAGTTGTTGTAGTGGTTTGGCATAGTCAAGGAAGCTGAACTGATGGAAGTCATGTTCTCCTTCTTGCACCTCCATGTCCTCAAAGTGTACGGATCGCCGGTCGATACGCACAGGAGTGCCTGTTTTCATTCGTGCTGTGTTGATGCCATGCCGAGTGATGCTCTCTGTGAAGTGTGTCACTGCTGGTTCGGCGATTCTTCCTCCGGGTATTTGTTTTCTTCCGATATGGAGTAGCCCGTTGAGGAAAGTGCCAGCGGTCACCACCACGCTTTTGGCGTGTATCTCAGCTCCCCAGATTGTTTTCACGCCTGTCACCTCACCCTGTTCTACGAGCAGCTCTTCTGCTTGGTCTTGCCAGATGTCGAGGTTGGGTGTATGGTCAAGCATTTCTCTCCATTTCCAGATGAATTTTCCCCTGTCGCACTGTGCTCTTGGACTCCACATCGCTGGTCCTTTTGAACGGTTGAGCATACGGAATTGTATAGCGGTGGCATCCGTGACGATGGCCATTTGTCCACCGAGTGCATCGATTTCCCTGACGATTTGTCCTTTTGCGATGCCCCCAATAGCAGGGTTGCATGACATTTGTGCAATCTTGTTCATGTCCATGGTGACGAGCAGTGTGTGTGCTCCCATGTTGGCGGCGGCGGTGGCAGCCTCGCACCCGGCATGTCCGCCACCTATTATGATAACGTCGTAGGAGAGATGATGATTTTTTGAGTTCATACTGTTTTGAGTTTTGTTGCTATGGTATAGCAACATACTTGACGTGGTGTAGTCGTGAGTTGTTATGTATGGTATAGCAACATACTTGACGCGGTGTGTCGTGAGTTGTTGCGAGAGTGTCGCAACATACTTGACGTGGTGTGTCATCAGTTGTTGCGAGAGTGTCGCAACATACGGAACGGTTGCAAAATTACAAAATCTTTTGCAATAAAAGTGGTTTTGCAAGAGTATAGCACTGAAAAGTGTGTAGAAAGGTCGGTTTTTTTTGCAAATTACTTTGAATTATCATTAAAAAGTATTATTTTTGCAATCTAAAAGTCGTTGTTCATCCCCATATTTGGGTATCTGAGACGGCCTTATTAACCAAGAGTAAATACTATATTTTTAGGATTCAATTTATGTTAACATTTAAATAATTAAATCTCAATCATTTATGTGGTTATTCAATTCAACTATCGGTAGGAAAGTGGTGATGTCTATTACAGGTATCGCACTGATCCTTTTCCTGACGTTCCATTGTTGTATGAACGTTGCGGCTCTGTTCTCAGGAGAAGCCTACAACTGGATTTGCGAACTGCTGGGTGCCAATTGGTATGCGGTGGTGGCAACTCTCGGTTTGGCAGCTCTTGCGGTCATTCACATTGTGTATGCTTTTATTCTGACAATGCAGAACCGTCGTGCTCGTGGCAGTGAGCGTTATGAGGTAACAGCTAAGCCAGAGAAGGTGGAATGGGCTTCCCAGAACATGCTGGTGCTCGGTATCATCATTCTCATTGGTCTTCTGCTGCATCTTTACAATTTCTGGTACAACATGATGTTTGCCGAATTGGTGGGTCTTGAGGGACTTGCCCATAGTCCTGCCGATGGTTTCGGCTGGATTGTGGAGACTTTCTCTAATCCTGTCTTTGTAGTGCTTTACATCATTTGGATTGTGGCTATCTGGTTCCACCTCACACATGGTTTCTGGAGTGCCATGCAGACTCTTGGTTGGAGTGGCAAGATCTGGTTCAACCGTTGGAAGGTGATAGGTTTCGTCTATGTGACCATCCTGATGGCTTGCTTCCTCATTGTCATTTTGGCATTTGCTTTCAAGTGTGCCCCCAGTCTCTGCTGCTCAGCATTCTAATCATTTATTGTTGATTTAAAAAAACTCGAAGATTATGACTAAGAAAATAGATTCAAGGATACCTGAAGGACCAGTAGCAGAGAAATGGACTAATTACAAGGCCCATCAGCGTTTGGTTAACCCGAAGAATAAACTGAAACTCGATGTCATCGTTGTTGGTACCGGTCTGGCAGGCGCCAGTGCCGCAGCCAGTCTGGGTGAGATGGGCTTCAATGTCATCAACCTGTGTATTCAGGACTCACCTCGTCGTGCTCACTCCATCGCCGCTCAGGGAGGTATCAATGCTGCCAAGTGTTATCAGAACGATGGTGACTCTGTCTATCGTTTGTTCTATGACACCGTGAAGGGTGGTGACTATCGTGCCCGTGAGGCCAATGTGTATCGTTTGGCTGAAGTGTCCAACAATATCATCGACCAGTGTGTTGCACAGGGTGTGCCTTTCGCCCGTGAGTATGGTGGCATGTTGGCCAACCGCTCTTTCGGTGGTGCTCAGGTGTCACGTACATTCTACGCCAAGGGTCAGACCGGTCAGCAGTTGCTTTTGGGTGCCTACTCCTCACTGAGTGCTCAGGTGCAGGCCAAGAAAGTGAAGCTCTACACCCGTTACGAAATGGAAGATGTGGTGATCGTCAACGGTCGTGCCCGTGGTATCATCGCCAAGAACCTTGTCACAGGTAAGTTGGAGCGTTTCTCCGCCAATGCCGTGGTAATCGCCACTGGTGGTTATGGCAATACTTATTTCCTCTCCACCAACGCCATGGGTTGCAACTGTACAGCCGCTGTGCAGTGCTACCGTAAGGGTGCTTATTTTGCTAATCCCTCCTACGTGCAGATTCACCCCACCTGTATCCCCGTACATGGTGACAAGCAGTCAAAGTTGACCCTGATGTCAGAGTCACTGCGTAATGATGGCCGTATCTGGGTTCCCAAGAAGATTGAGGATGCCAAGGCGCTTCAGAATGGTACCAAGCAAGGTTGGGAGATTCCCGAGGAAGAC
>JAEEGL013209987.1_pt1 | contig 31345 bp, 26 predicted proteins | sample 9134231 | NCBI WGS metagenome assembly JAEEGL01 (sample SAMN16246548, study PRJNA631951) | gut metagenome | biome: gut microbiome; feature: rumen; material: fiber-attached | host: Bos | place: Iran: Karaj | collected 2018-10
AACTGAATGGTTTACCCACCAGCAGCCAGCCAATCAGCGTGAGTACGGAAATACCAAGAACAGCAGGGACGAATATGCCTGATACCTTATCTGCGATTCTGGCAATCGGAGCCTTAGTAGCACTGGCATCAGAAACCATTTTTATGATCTGTGAAAGCGTTGTATCCTGTCCTACTCTGGTCGCTCTGGCTTTGAAATAGCCTTCCTGGTTGATTGTGGCAGCCGAAACCAGATCCCCTTCTGTCTTATCAACCGGGATGCTTTCACCCGTCAGAGCGGCTTCATTTACAGCGCTGTGACCTTCTATGATGATTCCGTCAACCGGAATGTTTTCACCAGGTCTGACCACAAATACGTCGCCGACATTTACCATTGCTATGTCGACTTCTTTTTCTTCGTTGCCGACCAGTATCACTGCCTTTTCAGGAGCCAGTTTTAACAGGCTTTTGAGCGCATTGGTTGTTCTGCCTTTACTGATGGCTTCCAGAAGCTTGCCGACAGTTATAAGAGCAACGATCATGGCAGCTGACTCAAAATACAGATTGTGATGATAACTCATCGCAGATGCCATATCGCCATTCATCACCGCGGCCGACATCCGATATAGTTCAGCCAGGCTGTAGATAAAGGAGGCTGCAGATCCCATTGCAACAAGGGTGTCCATGTTAGGAGCCCCATGCAGCAGTGAACTGAATCCTGAAGTATAGAACTTATGATTTATTATCATTACTATAATGGCCAGCAGCATTTCAGTTATGGCCAGAGAAACATGATTCCCAGCCAGAAAAGACGGAACAGGCCAGTTAAGCATCTTATGTCCCATTGAGAAATACATAAGAACAGCTAAAAAGCCTACAGACCGGATCAGCCTTTTTTTCAATACCGGTGATTCTCTGTCTTTCAGGGCTTCCTCTTCAGCTGCCAGGGTATTTTCCTGCTTAGCTGCTCCTTTCTGACTGGCACCGTAACCGGCATTCTCAACTGCTTTTATGATTTCCTGTGGACTGGCACTGCCCTCAACACCCATCGAATTTGTCAGCAAAGATACCGAGCATGACGTTACGCCCGGAACATTACTCACAGCTTTTTCAACGCGAGCCTGGCAGGCTGCACAACTCATTCCTGTAACTATATACTGTTCCATATATAAAATCCTTTATAAGGGTATATACCCCCCTACCCTATATTGACATTATAAATATTATGCTTTAGAGCGTCAATTGATTTGCTATACTCTGATACATTCATCACGCTGCTGCAGAAGTTTTTCGCAAATCTCCATGTTTCTTAAGGAAAGCTGCGGACTTGTAATGTCTGAATGTGTTTTCCCGCTGATAATGCATTCACTGAAATGCTGCAGTTCATACTGCATTTCAAACTCAACAGGATAATCAAGAGTGTCGATCAACCTTCCATCAGCATATATGTATGCTTTTCTGGCTTTCCAGTAATCCGGAATTACCATGCGTCCTCTTTCCAGATAAACTGTAAGTCCGTTGTCAAATAATACCTCACTGGAAACACAGCTGGTCGCCAGTATATTGCCATTCAGCAGCAGTGAAACACACAGCTGGTTTTCAACATTGAAATTCCCATAAGTAACAAGCGTTCGGCAGTCTTTTACACCGCCGCACAGATAATCGCAAAGTGACAGGAAATATGCTTCATTCCCATATATCAGACCACCACCCATTTCCTTCTGCTTCATCCAGCCGGAATTGTATCTGCCGCTGACATATGACTGTTTGAATTCCATGAAACGTATCTTTCCATATGTTCCGGAATCAATAATCGACTTCACTTTCTTAATTAGCGGCAGATAGAGAACCTTTATTGCTTCAGTAATGAAAAGCCCCTTTTCCCGGGCCAGGGCAAAGAGTTCCTCGGCCTGCCATTTATGCATTACCATTGGTTTTTCAATGATCACATGTTTACCTGCCTTAAGTGCATCTTTAGCACACTGATAGTGTGTCAGATTGACAGTCGGAATATATACAGCATCGATCTCAGGATCTGCGTACAGTTCCCGATATGAACCATAGTACTTTTCCAGGCCGTTCTCATCCGCGAAAACTCTGGCTTTTTCCACTTCTCTTGACGCAACTGCCGTAAAGACGCTGTTGTCAGTGCATCTGGAAGCATTAATGAATCGCGGTGCGATTCCCGCCGTAGAAACTACCCCATAATTAACTTTTCCATCAATCATAAAGTCCCTCCAAAATGAAAAACTTAACAGACGCAATGCCTGTTTAAGTTTTTTCCTTAATTGAAATTTACATATTCATCTTCAGGAGCCGGTGCTTCTGTTACGCTTTCAGTATTAAGAATAACTGTTCTGCCACCCTGCTCATCATCAATAGCTTTCAGTTTTCCGCTGAGATAGTACCATCTTCCGTCTTCGACTACCTTTGGATCAACATCTGTACAGGTCAAACCAATCTGCTGCAGGTCATTTGAACAGCATACCATTGCCTGACGCCCCATAATGCAAACATTCTCATATTCTTTAAGTGTTTCCAGGTGCTTGACCTTCATAGTAATCTGACATCCGTCATACTTTTCCGGATCGTCTACAGCGTCGATATACCATAAACCGTAGTCATTGTCTGCTATATCAAGCGGTTTTGCAGTATCAAACATCTGCTGCTCGATCTTGATCATCTTGCTGTCCATATCCAGGAACACAACCATCATGTTGCGGTTAATACCCTTCAGATTATTTCTGAAATACATCAGATCCTGGCCGTCACATCTGTTTATGTAGCAGATTGCTGAATCAATGACATGATTATACACAAACTGACGCATGTTAAGCATCTGATTCTTAAGCACTGTTGCATCGAAAAAAGTCAGATAGTCAACAACCAGCCAATTGGAAGAACCGTCTTTCCGGAACAGTTCCTGATCATCCTGCATACCGTTAAGTTCAAGAATGATGCGGTCAGGATAATACTCATCATCAAGTTCATCAATCTTTTTCTTGTCCAGTTCCTTGATGTCATCAAGATATACAACATAAGCGTTGGCATTAAACAGGAAATCTTCATCGTATTCCTCATCACCCTGTTCAAAGGCAATGATAAGTGTGGTCTCCCCCTGATTAAACTGCGGGTCCAGCAGACTTTCCTTTATGGCTGTTGTCTTCCCGGCATCCAGAAATCCACTGAATACGTACAGCGGTTTCATCTTAGCCATGGAAAACCTCATTCATTCTGTCTTCATTTATAACGGTACCGATAACTGATACCAGAGTATCTTCTCTCTTTGGCCCGTAATATATATGGTATTCATTAAGAACATAGTTGAAGTACAGCGTTCCTTCCTTACCATTTACATAACCCTTGACACGGATAATGTCAGGTTCCATTGTCTGGAATATCTCGCCAAGTTCTTCCTCTGTGAATACATGTTCCGGTCTGATGATAAGATTCTTGAAAATCTCATCTTCATCGTCATCATCTTCTCCATGATGATGGTGATGATGGTGATGATGCTCATGATGATGTTCGTGGTGATGATGTTCATGCTCGTGTTCATCATCGTCGTCATCTTCGTCATGATGATGTTCTTCCTCGAATTCCGGAAGAATGTCTCCGCCGTTTACGATGATATCCAGCAGTTCTTCAATAGACATTTCACTGACAGGAACTGTTGTGATCTCAGCGTCTGGATTGATTTCTGTAATCAACCGTACGGCTTTTTCAAGCTGTTCTTCACTGCAGACATCTACATGTGAAAGAATGATGGCATTAGCTGCCTTGACCTGATCATCAAAATATTCCTTGAAATTCAGATGATACTTACGGCATGTCTTGACATCAACGATACAGATGTGTGAAACAATGCGGTAATCGTCGTCTTCTCTGATAACATTTATGATCTCGGAAAGCTTGCCTACACCTGATGGTTCAATGATCAGATCAGTTACTCCCATTTCTTCTATTTCTTCCAGAGCATCCTCAAAATCGCCCTGTAGTGAACAGCAGATACAGCCGTTATTGATTTCTTTTATTTTCAGTCCGGAATCAAAGAAGGCACTGTCAACGCCTACTTCTCCGAATTCATTTTCCAGCAGCATTACCTTTTCAAAACTCTTTTCATTCAGCAGTTTCTGAATGAAAGTGGTTTTTCCTGCACCCAGGAAACCTGAAACTATATATACATTTATCATAAAAATAACCTCCTGAAATCCTGCCTTACTATTCTACTACAATTATGATTATTTGTAAGAAACTAATGCTTCAAAAAACAAAAATGTTCTGTTAAGAACATTCTGTTTATAACAATTTCATTATATCCTGATAAGTCACGAAGACAAACAGGATAAGTACGATTCCTACTCCTATCAGAGACAAAGCCATTTCTACTCTCTCTGATGGTCTGTGACCAATGATCTTTTCAACTCCGGCCAGCAGTATCTTGCCGCCGTCAAAAATAGGAATTGGAACCAGATTCATAATGCCGACACTCACAGACAATGAACCAACCAGTGACAGTAATGACAGGAATCCATAACTGGCTGCCTCTTCAGTATATTTGTAGATGGAGATCGTTCCGCCCAGTGAATCAAGACCCTGAGTACCGGTAAACAATCCGATTATCGCCTCAAAAGTAAGGCCTATGATTTCAAAGGCATAACTGATTCCTTCAGGTATGGCCTGCAGAAATGTTATCTTTCTGACTACCGGATCAGGCGCCATGATGCCAATCATGTATCTTTGTTCAGTCTCGCTATACTTAGGAGTTACTCTAATGGTCAATTCAGTGCCATTACGGTCAACATAATAAGTCATTTCATCATTACTGTTCTGTGTTCCCACGACTATTTCGGCAAATGTCTTAGGAATAATTGTGTCGCCGTTTTTCAGGACGATTTTCGTAATGACATCTCCCGCCTTGAAACCAGCTTCATCAGCAGCAGACTGCGCAACGACTTCCTTGATGACAGCCGGTGGAGCTTCCGTAACATATCCATTGATCTGGAAGATCATCACAAATACCAGACACGCCAGAAACATGTTGAACAGCGGACCAGCCAGCAAGATTATCACACGCTGCCAGATCTTGACGCCATAGAACGTTCTTTCCTTTGGAACATTGAGGAATTCAGTTGGATTGCCTTCCTCATCAAACTTGATTGGCGTATTCTCTTTTTCCACCATGCCTGTAAAACCGCCAAGCGGAATTGCACGCAGTGAATATGTTGTTTCCTTGCCGACCTTTTTGAATACCGTCGGTCCGAAACCTATCGCAAATTCATTTACATAACAGCCAAACAGCTTGGCAGCAAGCATATGCCCAAGCTCATGTACAAATATTATGACTGCCAGAATAATCAGAAAATATATAATTGTCATTCTTTACCTTCTGTCAGATGCTGCACATATTCCTGTGCCCATCTGTCACTTTCAATAATATCGTCTACTGTCGGATTACTGATGTTTTGAGCTTTCTCAACAGTTGCAAATATCAGTTTTTCAATATCCAGAAAACTGATTTCTCTATTTAGAAAGAGCTTAACTGCCCTTTCATTGGCACCGTTCATGACCGCCGGAAGTATTCCTCCCTGTTTACCGGTTCTGTATGCCAAAGCCAGAAGAGGATATCTTTCCAATGACAGTTCTGCAAAATGCAATGCCCCTACTTTGATAAGATCAAGACTCTCGGAAGTGTTGACGTTTCTTTCAGGATAGTTCAGGGCAAACTGAATAGGCATTCTCATGTCTGAAACACCCATCTGCCGTAAAATGGCATGATCTCTGAATTCAACCATTGAATGAACAATGCTTTCAGGATGCAGGACCGTTTTAATATGATCATAATCAACATCAAACAGCCAGTGTGCCTCAATGACTTCGAAACCTTTATTCATCATGGTTGCTGAATCAATCGTGATTTTCTTACCCATGCTCCAGTTCGGATGGTTAAGCGCCATTTCCAGTGTGACATCACCAAGTTCTTCACGTTTCAGGTTTCTGAAGCTGCCGCCTGATGCGGTGATTATCAGATTACTGATTTCCTCATGCCTGTACCCAAGCAGACACTGCCGGATGGCGGAATGCTCTGAATCTATCGGGATGATATCAACTCCGTATCTGCGGGCCTCCCCCATAACGATCTCGCCGCAGGCTACCAGCGTTTCCTTATTAGCCAGGGCAACGCTGACCTTATGCCTGATTGCATTTAACGTCGGCAGCAAGCCCACAAAACCCTGCAGGGCATTTATGACAAGATCTGCCGGTTTCGACGTAAGATCGATCAGACCTTCTGATCCGTAAAAAAACTGACAATCCGGATATAATTCTGCCAGATCATCTCTTCTGCTGCCAGTACATATGTATTTTACCTGCTTCTTCAGAAATTCATTTTCTGTAACAAGCAGGTTTTCCACATCTCTGCCAACGGATACACCTATTATTTCAAAACGGTCTGACTGCTGTTTGATTATGTCAATCGTCTGCAGTCCGATATTACCGCTGGCGCCTAATAAAATAACTTTTTTTCTCATAAAATAACAAGCATAAGAACATAGAACCACATGGTGTTAAAACACACGGAATCTATTCTGTCCAATACTCCTCCATGACCCGGGAAAATGGTTCCAAAGTCCTTGATGCCATAATGTCTCTTAATGGCAGAATAAGCCAGGTCACCTATCTGGCCTACAATCGGCATTGTCAGTGAACCGATGATAAACAGCAGTACAGGAATATTCAATGGCTTAATCAGTGTCAGATATGCGAGCAGGAATGAAATGACAGCGCCGAAAACATAACCTCCAACAGAGCCTTCAATGGTCTTGTTAGGAGAGATTCTTTCATTCAGTTTATGTTTTCCCATTGCTCGGCCTACAAAGTATGCAGCAGCATCGGTAACACAGGTCGCAAACAGCATGTAGAATACCATCATGTTGCTGATGGAATACATTTTAAGGAAACCAGCAGCCATCATTCCTATCATGTTATAGAAAATGAACATCATTCCCATGCTTTCAAAACTGACTTCCTTACAGAATACCAGCATAGTGAAAAGACATATTAGAATAAGACAGTCAGCCAGGAAGAAATAATTCAGGCCCAGCAGATTGGCAAACATGATTATCAGTGAAAAGACATAGGAAACAAGCTGAAGAGGACGTGGCCATTTTGCTTCAGCCAGCTTGATCATCTCATATGAACCCATAATGGCAAATACAGCCATCAGTACTTTAAACGGTATTCCGCCAAGAAATAATATAGGCCCTAAAACTGCTATCAGGGCAAAAGCGGTTATGAATCTCTGTTTCATTCCAAGCCTCCAAATCTTCTGTGTCTCTGCATGAAGTCGTTTATGATGTTTTCAAAATCCTCGCCTGTAAAGTCAGGCCAGTATTTGTCAATGAAGCACATCTCGGCATAGCAGAGCTGCCACAGAAGAAAATTAGAAATTCTGTAGTCGAGTGATGTTCTGATCATAAGTTCCAGTTCAGGATATTCAGCAGTATAAAGATATCTGGAGAATTCCTCTTCCGTAAGCACATGATCTTTATCATCCAGTTGCTTTACGTAACGGTTTATTCCGTCAACGATTTCCTTGCGACCGCCATAATTAAGTGCAAATACCAGAGTCATGTTCTTATTGTTTCTGGTTTTTTCAAAAGCTCTCTCCAGAACTTTTCTGGTTTCAGAAGGGATCTGTTCTATATCCCCTATCATCCGGATCTTTATGCCTTTCTGCATCAGTTCATCGATGTATCTGTCTATGAATATTTTCGGAAGACCCATAAGATAGTTTACCTCTTCTGCCGGTCTCTTCCAGTTTTCCGTAGAAAAAGCATAAAGGGTAAGAACCTTTACTCCCAGTTCATTGGCTTTTATGGCAATGTTACGAACATTTTCCGTACCGCGTAAGTGGCCAAAGCTTCTGGGTTTTCCCTGCGCTTTAGCCCAGCGGCCATTGCCGTCCATGATTATGGCTACATGCTGCGGAACATTGTTCATGTTTACAGTTTCATTAAGTCTCTGCTCTTGTTGGCAGCGATTTCTTCTACTTTCTTGATTGAATCATCAGTCATTTCCTGAATCTCATCCAGCATGTCTTTCTGAGTATCTTCAGGGATCGTCTTATCTTTCTTTACTGCATCATTGGCACCACGACGAACGTTTCTCAAGGCAATCTTGGCTTCCTCGCCCATCTCCTTGACCTTTAATGCATACTCTCTACGTCTTTCCTCTGTCAGAGGTGGAACAACGATTCTGATCTGAGTTCCTTCATTCTGAGGAGTAAGCCCGATATTGGCAGCGAAAATAGCTTTTTCAATATCCTTGACAATTCTCATTTCATAAGGCTTGATCAGCAGCTGCTTACCTTCTATTACGGAAATAGATGAGATCTGATTGATTGGCGTAGCCATTCCATAATAATCAACTTCAATGTTTGAAACCAGATTAGGATTGGCACCAGATGTTCTTATCTGAGTTAAGGCTCCCTGAAAACGATCAATAATTTCTTCCATTTCCAGTTCGTAGATTTCAAGTTCTACCATATTATTCACCTCCAGTGATTAATGTTCCAATATTTTCTCCCATGCATGCTCTTGAAATATTGGCAATGTCATTCATGTTGAAGACTATGCCCTTGATGTTGTTTTCCAGGCACATGCTTGCTGCAGTCTGGTCAATAACACCCAGATTCTTATCAAGGACTTCCTTGAAAGTCAGTTTATCATATTTCTTGGCATCAGGATTCTTACGTGGGTCATCTGTATAAACGCCATCTACTCCGTTCTTTGCCATAAGTATTACTTCGGCCTCAATCTCGCTGGCTCTTAATGCAGCACCTGTATCAGTTGAGAAGAACGGGTTGCCTGTTCCGCCACCGAAGATTACAACTTCGCCAGCTTCCAGATGCTGAATTGCCTTTCTGGCATCAGCGACGTCTGCAGCTTTAGGAGCCTCAAAAGCAGTCTGTACATAGGCAGGAACACCGTTGATTTCCAGAGCTCCCTGAACAGCCAGGGCATTGATCAGTGTAGCCAGCATGCCCATTTTATCAGCCTGTACACGTGGTAAGCCAAGCTGACTGGCAAACTTGCCTCTGATGATGTTGCCGCCACCGACGACGATTCCAACCTGAACACCCATGGCCAGAACTTCCTTCATTTCTTCAGCAAGACTCTTAAGAAGTTCAGGATTATAGGCATTATCCGGTGCGGATAAAGCTTCACCGCTTAATTTTAATAATACTCTCTTATACATATAAACCACCCTTATCTATTATGTTAATCGATAATCATGGAGATTATCAATATGTTATCAGTTAATGATCAGTATCAGAAATATATACTTCTCGAGGTTTTGAACCGTTTACAGGACCAATTGCCCCTTCCTGTTCCAACATGTCAATAATTCTGGCAGCACGGTTGTAACCGAAGCCAAAACGTCTCTGAATAGCTGAGGTTGACGCTTTCTTGGTCTGGGCGATGAATTTCTTGACTTCGTCATAAGCCGGATCCTGTGCCATTCTTTCAACTCCTTCATCACTCATGTTGCCAAAGGAATTATTAACAAAGGCATCATCATACTCCGGAGCACCCTGACTCTTAACATAGTCAGTTATGGCTGTTATTTCAGCATCACTGACATATACACCCTGAAGTCTGTTTGCGGCAGATTCTCCCATAGGGATGTACAGCATGTCACCGTAACCAATCAGTCTTTCAGCACCAACCTGATCAAGAATGATTCTTGAATCGATGGCACTGGAAACAGCGAAGGCAATACGTGAAGGAATATTTGTCTTGATCGTGCCGGTGATTACATCCGTGCTAGGACGCTGCGTAGCTACGATCAGGTGGATACCGCTGGCTCTTGCCAGCTGCGTAATTCTCTGGATATATCCTTCAACATCCTTGCCATGAGTCAGCATCAGGTCAGCCAGCTCATCAATGATAACGACGATGTATACCATGTGCTTCAGTGTGGTATCATCCTTGACCTTCCGGTTGTATTCAGTGATGTTTCTGACACCGGCACGGTGGAATTCATTATATCTGTTTTCCATGATTTCAACGATGCTTTTGAGTGCATTGGCAGCTTCGGATGTATCGTTGATAACAGGTCCGATCAGATGCGGAATGTTTTCATAAGGAGTGAATTCAACTTTTTTAGGGTCGATCAGCAGCAGTTTGACTTCATCAGGTGTAGTTCTTAACAACAACGCCGTGATGATGGAGTTGATGCATACTGATTTTCCTGAGCCGGTTGAACCGGCAATCAGCATGTGAGGAAGCTTGTTTATTTCAGCATATACATTGTCACCTGAAAGGTCTTTACCCAAAGCCACGGTCAGCGGATTGCGGTTATATTTATCAGGAACCTTGTACAGCAGTTCACTCATTTTTACGCTTGTTCTGTCGGCGTTCGGGATTTCAATTCCTACTACGCTCTGACCGGGAACAGGTGCTTCAATACGGACATCCTTGACAGCCAGAGCCATCTTGATGTTTTCCTGAAGCGAAGTTATACGGCTGATTTTGATACCTGGTTCAGGTCTGACAAAGAACTTGGTAACTGAAGGTCCGATCTTGGCATCAGTCAGCGTACAAGGTACGTCAAACTGATCAAGGATCTCTATCAGCAATCTGCCTTTTTCATTGGCGTTATTGCGGTTCGCTGTACTGCTCATGGCAGTTGCCTTTTCCAGCAGTGACAGTCTCGGTTTTGTGTATTTGCGTCCGGTACGTGAATAACCGACTGAACTGGTCTTGACTGAAGATGAGGCTGTAGTATCAGACTTCTTTTCAACCGGAGCAACAGTGGCAATCACTTCTTCCTTTGGTTCTTCAGGAATGAATTCCTGTTTTGGTTCATCAATAACCGGAACAGGATCTTTCTTCAAATCAATGATGTTGAAGACTTCAGGCTTCTTGATTTTGATTGATCTGAGCTTCTCAGCCCGCTTGCTGGTTCTTGCGGTTTTGTTTTCCTTATTGAAAAGTTCCTTGACTCCCTTCAGGTTATCAATGTCAACCAGCAGAATAATGCCGACAGCAAGTAACGCGATTATGATGATCAGACTTCCTACAAAGGAAACCAGGAAACTGGCACCGCCATACAATAACGCACCGATCAGTCCGCCTTTGGCAGGAACCAGATCATCAAAAATATCCTTATAGTCAGCGAAGAAATTGGTGAAGATGACCTTGCCGGTAGCCTTGTCTTCCGGAATGGCCATGATCATCATCAGAGCCAGATACATTAATACCAGTCCGATGATCTTTTTTCTTCCCATTACAGGAACCTTGGATGTCAGGCATACAAGTGTTCCAATCACAATTGCGGCAACATAGAGAATATGGTAAAAATCACCAAAAAGCAGCCTGGACCGCTGATAAAAGAACTGTCCCAGAAATCCGGTACTGCTGTGCAGCAAAACGATCAGACTGAATACGACCGCTATGCCGCCATATACCGGAATCATCGGTTCCTTTTTTACCTTTCTTTTTCTTGCCATATATACACCTCTATTTCAGATTAATTTCAATAATTGCAGGCAGGATCATAGGTCTCTTGCCTGTTTCTCTTAATACATATCTGGCTATCTGTTCTCTTACTTCAGCTCTGACAGCCATGTTTTCATATGTCTTATCAGCCACTTTTTCCTTGATCATGTCAACGACCATGGTTCCGATATTTCTCAGAACATATTCTGAATCCTTAACATAAATCACCCCGCGTGACTGGATATCCGGTCCGCCTATTACTTCCTTGGTATTGAAGTCAACTGCGACACCAATGATTATGACGCCATCCGTTGACAGAACTTCTCTGTCGCGCAGAACGAAGCTGGTAATGCTGTTTTCATCTTCAGCACCTACCATTGTTTCACCTACTTCGATCATTTCTGAACATGATACCAGAATTCCGTCATTGATCGTTGCGACCTGTCCATTATCAAGAATTATGATCCTGTCAGGAGTGAAACCAATCCGCATGGCCAGATTGGCAGCCTGAATGAAGTTGCGGTATTCCCCCATTACCGGAATGAAATACTTTGGCTTGATCAGATACATCATCATCTTCATGTCTTCACTGCTTGGATGCAGTGACAGAACCTGCTTGGAATCAAGCTTGTGTACCTTGACGTTATCCTTGTAAAGTTCGTTTTCCATGGCACTGGCTCTTTTTTCAGTACCTGAAACAACCGGTGAAGCTATGATCACGGTATCAGTATCCTTAAGTTCGATGACGTCATCTTCTCCCGTAGCTATACGGTTCATTACATCAAAGATCTTACCGCCTGATCCGGTGACCAGAATAACGGCATCATCAATGTCGTTTGTAAACTTGTCCTTGCTGATTTCCACGGCTTTCGGGATTGAATAATACCCCAGTTCATCCATGTCCTTCAGTCTGGTCTTCAATCTGTCATCATAAAAGAAAACGGAACGTTTGAACTCACGTGTCAGATTGATTATCTCCTTTATGCGGAAATAATTCTGATTATATACCGTAACAATTATACGGCCTTTGGCGTCTTCAAAATACGGTTTTACGAGATTGTAGATTCTGTGATTAGGAGCTGTAAAGTTTTCGTGATCGGCATAAGAAGATTCCATTAACAGAGCCAGTACACCCTTTTTGCCGATTTCAGCGATGGTTCCGATATCGCTGTCAAAGCTTTTGTCATGCATGTCAAAATCCACGACAAACTGTTCAGCAACAACGATCTGACCATTCTCTGTTTCAATCGCAATACCGATGGCGTCCGGAGTAGCATGAGTCAGGGCGAAAGAAGTAACATTGAAATCGCCTACCTTAAACTCTCCATTTCGTGGTACAACGCGATAGTTAAGCCTGTCCCAGTCAGCAGGTTTGAGAATGTGTTTCAGTACCCTGCGGCACATTTCAGGTCCGTAAACAGGAACATCAATGCTCTGCAAAAGCATAGGAAGTCCGTTCATCATGTCATCATGAGCATGTGTTATGATGACGCCTATTACCTTTTCCTGATTTTTAACAAGATAGTTAAAATCAGGCACGATATACCTGATGCCATACTGATTGTCTTCAGGCAGCTTTAAACCGGCATTAACAACGATGATCTTGTCATCAATTTCCAGACAGTAAAGATTCTTTCCGTCTTCGTCAAGTCCGCCGAGAGCAACTATTCTGATACTGCTCATAATACCCCCATCTATTCCTGTATTCCGTTCAATGAATTTTTCTTAGCTTCCGTAATCAATACATCTATTATATCACCAACCTTACCCTCTTTAAGAGTAAAGTTGACCAGCTTCTGCTGTGGCGTATAGCCTGAATATATTTCAGGATTTGTCTTGCTTGGTCCGTCAACGAGAACCTTGACGGTCTTGCCTACCCATTTTTCATTATTTGACTTGGAATAATAGTCAAGTCTCTCATTCAGTCTGGCCAGACGCTGTTTCTTCTCTTCCATTGAAACATTATCTTCCATCCTGGCGGCTGGTGTTCCCGGTCTAGGAGAGAAGATGAATGAATAGGCATTGTCGTACTTGCAGTATTCAACCATCTTTAGCGTATCCTGGAACTGCTCTTCCGTTTCACCAGGGAAACCTACGATGATGTCCGTTGAAATGGAAACATCCTTTACCGTATTCTTAAGTCTGTCAAACAGATTTCTGTATTCCTCTGATGTATATCTTCTTCCCATGCGCTTTAATATTTCATCATTGCCTGACTGTAATGGCAGATGAACATAAGGCATGATATTGTCATAATCAGCTATGGCTTGCAGCATCTCATCGGTGAAATCCCATGGATGTGAGGTGGTAAATCTGATCCTCTCTATTCCGGTTTCAGCTACTTTTCTCAGCAGATAGGCAAAATCGCCGTTTTCCGGCAGATCCTTGCCATAGGCATTAACGTTCTGGCCCAGCAGTGTGACTTCCTTATATCCCTCTTGGCAAAGCTGCTGTACTTCAGCAATGATATCCTCAGCCAGTCTGGATCTCTGCTGTCCTCTGGTGTACGGTACTATGCAGTATGTACAGAATTTATCACAGCCATCCATGATCATAACTGAAGCCTTATACTGCAGACTTCTGTGTGAAGGCAGTCCTTCAAAAATACTGCCCTGATGTGAATAAACGCTTACCGCTTTCTGCTTACCGACAACGATCTTTTCAAGCATCTGCGGCAGTTCATACAAATTATGAGTCCCGAAGATCAGGTCAACGTTTTTATAGCTCTTAAGAACCTTGTTAACCACTTCTTCTTCCTGAGCCATGCAGCCGCACAAGCCTATGATGAGCGAAGGGTTCTGCCTCTTATAGTTCTGAAGAAAGCCGATTTCTCCCAGAACTCTCTTTTCAGCGTTGTCTCTGATGGCACATGTATTAAGAATAATAATGTCAGCTTTTTCCAACAATTCAGTATGTGCATATCCCATTTCTTCAAGGATGCCTGAGATGACTTCCCCATCTCTGACATTAGCCTGGCAGCCATAGGTTATCACATGATAAAACAAGTCTCTTCCCAGGGACTTTTGTGTTTCATTAAGTTTAAGTGCATCTCTTATGATAGGTGCCTGATAAGGCCCTCTTCTGCGGGCCTGTTTCAAATCGGGGAGTCTGTAATCATTCATATACAAAATCCATAAAAAACCAAGCGGTGAAGCTTGGTTATTCTTTAGCGCTTATAGCTCCCATTGGGCAAGTGTCGATGCATCCACCACAGTCGATACATACATCTACATCGCTTTCAGCTTTTCCTTCTTCATCAAGCTGTAAGGCACCAACTGGACATACACCTACGCAAGCTCCACAGCCTACACACATTTCCTTATTAACTTCTACTGGCATTTTACACTCCTTCTTTCTTTTTAATTATTATAACACATAATGTCTGTTTTTCAACATTACGGTAATAATAGAATACGTTCTATGCCGACAGCCTTTCCTGTTTCCAGGTCTATGTCGACCCATACGGCTGATAACATGCCCGGATTCCGGGAAACCTGATATCTTGTCCTGATTCCGGTTCGATTGGTTTCGACAACTTCCTCGCTGTCTCTTCCTAATACTGAATCATATGCTCCAGTCATTCCGACATCGCATATGAACCGACATCCATTATAAATCTGCTCATCAGCAGTCTGAACATGAGTATGAGTACCCACGATCAGGGAAGCCTTGTCGTAATAGCCATGCAGAAAGGCGTATTTTTCACCTGTTGTCTCCCCGTGGAAATCAACGATTCTGATATCACATGGATTTTCCTGCATCAGCAGATCCATTGTTTCAAAAGGAGTCAGGGTGTAATTCTCCATGAAGGCATTGCCATAGATGTTGAATACACCAATTTTCTTTCCTTCATACCTGAGGATCTTGACACTGCGCCCCACATTCATCGGGCTCATGTTATATGGCCTTATCAGCCTGTCTGCTCTGTCTATAAAAGTATAGATGTTATCCTTGGCAAAGGCGTGATTTCCCAGGGTAACACAGTCAGCACCAAGTTCCACAAAACTGTTGTATATCTTGCTGGTAATGCCTTTCCCATGGGCAGCATTTTCCCCATTCAGAATGAGAAGATCATATCCGTATTTTTCTTTCAAAAAAGGAAGATGCTCTGTTAAAGCATTTCTTCCTGATTTTCCAACAATATCTCCTATGAATAATACTCTCATACTACTTGGCGATTTCACTGGCTCTTGTTTCTCTGATTACTGTAACCTTTATCTGTCCAGGATATGTCAGTTCGTCTTCGATCTTATTCTTGATCTCCTTGGCTATTCTGTAACAGTTGACGTCATCGATCTGATCAGGCAATACCATGACTCTGATCTCACGTCCGGCCTGAATAGCGTAACTCTTTTCAACGCCTTCAAAATTGTTGGCGATCTTTTCGAGCTCTTCCAGTCTGTTAACATAGTTTTCCAGAGATTCATATCTTGCTCCCGGTCTGGCTGCGCTTAATGCGTCAGCAGCAGCTACCAGGTTTGCGATAACACTCTTGGCTTCAACATCACCGTGATGTGAGGCAATGGAGTTAACTACGACATCATTTTCACCATGTTTTTTTGCTACCTTGACACCCAGTTCAACATGTGAACCTTCCTGCTCGGTATCAATGGCTTTGCCGATATCATGTAACAGTCCGGCACGCTTGGCAATATTCTGATTCAGATGCAGTTCTGCAGCCATCATGCCAGCCAGTCTGGCAACTTCCTTACTGTGTTCAAGAACATTCTGACCATAACTGTAACGATATCTTAAGCGGCCGACCAGACGGATTAGTTCTCTGTCCATCTTGCCCAAGCCCAGTTCAAATACAGCTTCTTCACCGGTCTTCATGATGAGATCATTAAGTTCGGCAGTCTTCTTGGCAACTACTTCTTCAATACGGCCAGGCTGGATACGTCCATCCTTGATGAGATGTTCCAGAGTCTGTCTGGCAATTTCACGTCTGACAGGATCAAAACATGAAATGGTAATTGTTTCAGGGGTATCATCAATGATCAGGTCAACGCCTGTTGCCTGTTCAATTGCTCTGATATTACGACCTTCTCTGCCGATGATACGGCCTTTCATTTCTTCTGAAGGCAGACCTACAACTGATACGGTTCTTTCGATGGTCTCTTCCTGAGCGTATCTCTGAATAGCTAAGCCTATGATGTTCTTGGCAACATCTGCAGCATTAGCCTTGGTTTCTTCTTCTTTTTCCTTCATGTAGGCAGCCATTTCATTAGCTGTCTGCTGTTCGACAATACTGAATAACTCTGCTTTCGCATCGTTGGCAGTAAGATTGGCAACTCTTTCAAGCTCAACGATCTGAACATCTATCTTCTTCTGCAAGTCATTTCTCATCTTGTCTAATTCTGCAGTCTTATTCTTGACCCGCTCGAGACGGTCATCCAGAGATTTTTCCTTATTCTGTAACTTTTCCTCACGGAAGTTCAGGGAATCATCTCTTCTGATGAGTTTATTCTCAAGCTCAGTGACTTCTTGACGCTGTTTCTTAATCTCTTTTTCAGCCTGTAACTTTAATTCATAAGCAGCATTCTTACCATCCAAAACAGCTTGTCTTTTGACATTCTCTGCTTCGATGTTTGCTTCCTTTATAATTAAATCTGCTTTTTGTTGATTTTTGTTCAAACCCATCTTAGATATTATCATCATTCCGATAACACCTAAAACTACGCCAACAGAAATATACAAGATGAGGTTTATGATACTTTTATCCATAATAAAACCCTCATACTTTCTATATAACGTAAACATTTTATCATAAATCAGCGACATTACCAAGAAAATTCACATAATATAACAACAAAAGACAGTTCAATCTGAACTGTCTTATTTGTGTTGTATTATTCTTTTTCTTCAGGTTTGCTGACCAGAATATCGCGGATCTGCTTTTCAAGTTCTTCAGCTACTTCCGGATGTTCCTTAAGATAGATACGGGCATTTTCCTTACCCTGACCGATCTTTTCACCCTTATATGAGAACCAGGTTCCGCTCTTTTCCAGCAGATTGTATTCTACGCCAAGATCAATGATTTCTGCCATACGTGATATGCCTTCACCGTATCTGATCTCGATCTGTGCTGTTTTGAATGGTGGAGCAACCTTGTTTTTGGCAATTTTGACATTTGTCTTGTTACCGACGATTTCCGTGCCCTGCTTAATTGCTTCGCCTTTTCTGATTTCAATTCTTACTGAGGCATAGAACCTTAAGGAACGGCCACCAGTGGTTGTCTCCGGGTTACCAAACATGATGCCGATTTTCTCTCTCAGCTGGTTAATAAAGATGACAGTACATTTGTTCTTATTCATCTCTCTGGCCAGATTTCTCAAAGCCTTTGACATTAAGCGGGCCTGCAGACCAATTGAGTTATCACTCATTGTTCCATCAAGCTCTGCCTGTGGTACCAGTGCGGCAACTGAGTCAACGATAATCAGATCTATGGCTCCGCTTCTTACCAGCATGGAAGTGATTTCCAGAGCCTGTTCACCGCTGTCAGGTTGTGACAGCAGCAGATCATCAATATTGACGCCAAGATTCTTGGCATATACAGGATCAATGGCATTTTCCACATCTATGAATGCGGCTTTACCGCCGGTTTTCTGAACTTCCGCAATGGCATGCAGAGCCAGTGTCGTTTTACCTGATGATTCAGGTCCGTATATTTCTATAATACGTCCACGTGGATAACCGCCAATTCCCAGGGCTTTGTCAACCAGCAGCGATCCGGATGAAATTGCATCCACATCAACATTTACTGTTTCATTTCCCCACATTATGGCATCTTCGCCTAATGCTTTCTTAATCTCCTTGACAGTCTCTTCCAATGTCCGATTCTGTTTCTTGTCTGCCATAAGAATCTCCTCCTATCAATACTGATTATTTATGTATCAAAGATTTTCCTTTATTCTTTTTATCGTTGTATTAACGATCTGCTGACGAAGCTCGTTGCGCGGCAAATCGATCTGATCACAGAATTCATATACTCTGTCCTTAATAATTATGCAGGTATATACCAATCCTGCCGGTTTGCCTTCCATGACATCCGGTCCGGCATTCCCGGTAAACGATACTGCTACATCCGTTGCAAACAGCTTCATGATTCCGGCTGCCATTTCATTGGCAGTTTCAGCGCTTACCACGCCGTGATTCACAATTGTTTCTGCTGAGACACCGGCAACCTTTTCCTTTATCTCAGTCCAGTATGTAACGACACCGCCTTTCAGGGTTCCTGATACACCTGGAATTTCTGCCAGGGTTGAAGCAAACAGACCTCCTGTAAGGCTTTCACAGCTGGCAATCGTATAATGCTTTTCCAACAGCCGGTCTACCAGCTGTTTTGTTACTTCGTTTCCCATATGTACGCCTTGGCCCGGTTATAGTAATCTATTCCGCCAAGGACGCTGATGATCATTGAGAACCATAGCAGGATGCTGGAAACAGGCAGTCCTATTGCTTCAAACGGATAGTTGTTCAATAAAGTAAAGATGATGCAGAACATCTGCGAAGCGGTTTTGATCTTGCCGAGAATACCGGCAGCCATGACTGTTCCCTTTCCGGCAGCCATCATTCTAGTTCCGTCAACGATCGTATCTCTCCAGACCATTACGATTACCGGAATGGCAGGAATGATCTGTGAGCTGGCCAGAAGAATGAACAAAGTCGTAGTCAGACACTTGTCGGCGATTGGGTCAATGAACTTACCGAAAGTAGTGACCTGGTTGTTCTTACGTGCCAGATATCCATCAAGAAAATCAGAGATAGATCCGATGGCAAACAGAGCCATTACTATGATATTCTTCAGACTGATTGAAACATTGCCGATATGATATACCGGTAAATCGATTCCAAACTGAGCAAATGGGAACACCCATATGGCTACGATCACCGGGATAAGGAATAATCTGAAAATTGATATTTTATTTGGTAAAGTCATAAAATCACCTCGACTTATTATAACATATATCACATTTTCTTCGAACCTAAATCATTCTAGCACATACTAGAAACATTTTCAAGCAACATAAAAAGTGCCGGAAAGGCACTTGTCAATAAACCGGCATGTAAGCCATGTTCTGTCCTGTTACCAGTGGCAACCATTTATCTACACTTTCGTGTCCCTGACCTCTTCATTTCGAGGCTTTGGGTTCCCCTACCAAATTTGGGTTTCTCACTTGTGGGGTTTACCTCGTTCCACCTCACCGGTTTCCCGGCAAGCTACGTCACTGTGGCACCTTAGGATGTCTCGTCCATAGTTTCCCTTAGGAGTTGTCATCGCCGTCTAAGCCTGAACTTATTTATTCATTCAGCACAAACACTACTGCCATCTCAGGCAGTGTGAGCATGGACTTTCCTCTACAGAGATATCTGCAGCGATTGCCCAACCGGTTTATGTTGTTTCTGACTTTTCAGTCACACGGATATTATAAGAGTTCTCAGTTTACAGTTCAATATCGTCTGATAATCTTGCTTAAGAAAAGCTGCATACATGCGTATACAGCTAACTTTCAATTACATTCCTTCAACATTATGGTAGACATGCTGAACATCGTCACATTCATCAAGCAATGACAGCAGTCTCTGGAACAGCATCTTATCGTCGCCTTCCAGTGTTACATAATCATTAGGCAGCATGCTGATTTCGAGAACATCAAACTGCATCTCGCCTTTGGCAGCTTCCAGAGCATCCTTGGCAGCATACAGATCCTTAGGATCAACATATACCGTTACGTTATTATCTTCAGCCTCAATGTCCTTAACATCAACTTCAGCCATCAGCAGAATGTCAAGAGTTTCATCTTCCGTACCCTCAAATGACAGTACACCGCAGTTATCATAGTTATATGATACGCTGCCACCCTGTCCCAGGTTACAGTGTGATTTGTTGAAAGCACTTCTGATTTCAGCCAGAGAACGATTTGAGTTGTCTGACAGAGTATCAATGATGATCGTAGCTCCGCTTGGTCCGAAACCCTCATATCTGTTATCAATGTAGGCTTCAGTTGAACCGCCTTTGGCCTTTTCGATGTTTCTCTTGATAACATCAGCCGGAACCTGAGCAGCTTTTGCTTTTTCAATAACTCTCTTTAATGTCACATTCATGGAAGGGTCAGGAACACCACCTTTGGCAGCCATGTAGATTTCCTTGCCATAACGTGAATAAACTTTTGTTTTTGCTGCGGCAGTCTTAGCCATTGATGCAGCACGCACTTCATGTGCACGTCCCATATTAACTCCTCCTTCTATATAAATGACCTTAAATATTTTACACGAAACGTGTCAGTTATTCAATATATTAGCTATCTCTGAGAACAGCCTTCAGATTGTTCTTCAGCCGTCCGATGATGGTCTGATGAACTTCTCTGATATCATCCTCAGAAAGAGTCTTTTCATCTGACTGGTATGTCACGCTTACAGCGACAGACTTATTGCCTGCTCCGATATTCTCACCACGGTAGATGTCAAATATCGTAACGTCTCTTAACAAGCTGTTTCCCGCTTTCTTGACAGTCTTGATGATCTGTTCGCCGGTAACCTCTTCATTAACGATCATAGCCAGGTCATAGCTGACTGCCGGATATTTTGGAATAGGCGTGAATTTGATCTTGGTATTTCTGATTGAATATACAGCATCTAGGTTGATTTCACCTAATACGCATTCATCAAGATCATATTTTTTCCGGCATGCCGGATGAATGATGCCAAGCTTTCCTATCAGAGTTCTGTCGAGATAAACATCAGCACTCTTATTTGGATGCAGTACTTTCTGAGAGCTGCTCTCAGGCACGAAAGACAGGCGTTTTTCAGCATATCCGAGCTTATCAAGAATGGCTATGACTATTCCCTTTATTGTATAGAAGTCATTGTTATCAGTCAGTTTCTGCCATCTTGATACGGTCTTATGAGCACTTAAGGCAACAGACAGATGCTGCTGTTCCTCATTGTTATTATTATAGACATTTGCTATTTCAAACAGTCCGTATTCCGTATTGCTTCTGGCAACATTATAGCTGGCTGTTTCCAGCATGCTTGGCAGTAATGAAGTACGGAAATATCTTCTTTCATCACTTAAGGCATTAGAGATTTCTACCGGTTCGCCGGCTGACAGGATGCCTTCATTTATCTTAGCGGCTGAAACAAGTGAATAACAGATTATTTCATTCATGCCCAGACCGTTCAGGATCCTCTGAATCGTTCTCTTATTCTTCTGCTTTTCTGACAAACCGCCCTGTACGGTCGGAATCAGAGGCAGTGTTGAACCGATGTTTTCATAACCCAGAATTCTGACAACTTCTTCTGCCAGATCCTGCCATACGCTGATATCACGGCGATATGAAGGAATCTCTGTTCTGATGATATCTTCATCAACCTTTTCAGGATTGAAATCAAGTCTTTCAAATACAGAATAAATCTGATCTTCAGTGAAATCCGTAGCCAGCAGGCCGTTGATTTTCCTTACGGATGCATTCAGGACTGTACCTTCATAGTCATTTCTGCCGCATAATACCGTCTCTTCAATGCCGGAAGCATCGGCCAGTTCGATCAGCAGCTGAACTGACCTTTCTACAGCCTTATGGCCTCCTAACGGATCTATACCCTTAATAAAGTGCTGGCTGGCTTCAGTATCCAGGCCCAGTCTTCTGGCAGTATTTCTGATGGAAACACTGCTGAAGGTAGCAGCTTCAATAATGATGCCCTTAGTGTCATCATCGATCTTGCTGTCATCGCCGCCCATGACGCCGGCTATGCCGATGGCTTTGCCACCGGTAGTGATCATGATGTCTTCAGGCTTAATCGCATAATCTATGCCATCCAGAGCCGTGTAAGTTTCCTCAAGACCGGTCTTAACTGTTATCTCTCTCAGAGGTATCTTGGCCAGGTCATAGAAATGCAGAGGCTGACCTGTTTCCAGCATGACAAAGTTGGAAATATCGACAACATTGTTGATTGCCTTTACTCCGGCACTGTGCAGCAGATCCTGCAGCCATTTAGGTGATGGTTTGATAACAACATGATTAATGATTTTCCCTTCGAACAGCGGACACTTGTCAGTCTGTGATTCAAGTTTGAATGTTGCCGGGATCGTCTCAGCCTGGTAACTGTAATCAGGCAGAGTAACCTTTTTGTTAAGCATGGCTCCGACTTCCTTGGCCAATGCCCACATTGACAGACAGTCTGCTCTGTTAGGGGTCAGAGAAACATCGAATACGGTATCGTCAAGATTGAGATACTTCAGGACTTCCCTGTTTCCTACAACAGCGTCTTCCGGAAGTACTTCGATCCCTGACAGCTGCCGTTCAGTAAGCTGCTTTCTGTCGACGCCCAGTTCAAACAGAGCACAGATCATTCCATCTGACTTCTGTCCGCGGATGACGCCTGACTTTATCTCTCCTCCTGGCAGAATGCAGCCAGGTAAAGCAACGATTACCTTCTGACCAGCGGCAACATTTGGTGCTCCGCAGACGATCTGTCTGACCGAATCACCTGTATCGACCTGACAGACATGCAGATGGTCGCTGTCAGGATGATCGACACATTCCAATACCTTGCCAATAATCAGATTAGTTGCGCTGGCTGTCTTTTCCATTCCTTCAACTTCAAGACCGCCTTTGGTAAGTGTTTCGGCTATCTGATCAGGAGTGATATCAGACAGATCCATGTATTGTTTTAACCAGTTATATGTAACTTTCATAATATGCCTCCTAATCAAATCTCTTATAGTTTCTCAAGAACTTGAGATTATTAAGATAGAGATTTCTTATATCATCAATTCCGTATTTCAGCATGGCTGTTCTTTCAACGCCTATGCCGAAAGCGAAACCTGAATACTTAGTGGAATCGATGCCGGCCATATCCAGAACGTGAGGATGTACCATGCCGGAACCAAGGATCTCGATCCAGCCAGTTCCCTTGCAGGTTGAACATCCCTTCCCGCCGCATACATGGCAGGAAACATCAATTTCCTGGCTAGGTTCGGTAAATGGGAAGTATGACTGTCTTAAACGTATCTCTCTCTGAGGTCCGAACATGCTTCTGGCAAACAGTTCAAGCGTACCCTTCAGGTCAGCCTGAGTAATGCCTTCACCGACAACCAGACCTTCGATCTGGGTGAACTGATGAGAATGAGTCGCATCATCGTCATCTCTTCTGTAAACCTTACCCGGGCAGATTACCTTTATAGGAAGTTTGTTGCCCTGAGCTTCCAGGACTCTCATCTGAATGGCAGTCGTCTGAGTCCTTAACAGTCTTTCAACATCAACGTAGAAAGTATCCTGCATGTCACGTGCCGGATGGTCTGCCGGTATGTTTGCCTTTTCAAAGTTATAGACATCAAACTCTACTTCAGGTCCTTCTACCACGGCATAACCCATGGCTACAAAGATATCCTCTATCTCCTGCTGAACTATGGTCAGAGGATGAAGTGTTCCATATGTAAAATCACTGGCCGGTAAGGTAATGTCGATTTTTTCCTTAGCCAGCTTTTCATTAAGCTCGTTTTCCTTGAGTTCGGTCAGCTTACCGGCAATTGCTGTTTCAACACTCTTTTTCAGATTGTTTACAGCCATACCGAAATCCTTTCTTTCCTCCGGCAGCAGGTTTTTCATTTCCTGCATAAGTGCATTTACAGATCCCTTTTTGCCTAACAGCTCAATACGCAGCTGTTCCAGGACCTGTAATGAAGGAGCAGAAGCTATTCTGTCATTGAACTCCTTTTTCAGCAAATCCCAATTGCGACTCATAAAAATCTCCTTTTCTAAATAAAAAACGTCCTGCATAAGGACGTCAGTAAACGCGGTACCACCTTAATCAATGCATTAAAAATGCACACTCATTAAACTTTAACGCAGTCATACGGGGATGATTGGTCCCACTCACGGGTGAATTCGCATGTGATTAATCAGAAGCCTTCCACCAGCCGCTTCCTCGCTGTAATCAGAGCACATACCACTGTCCCGGTCATCGTATTGTTAACATTATAAATCCAAAAAGAACAAAATACAATTAATGTTTAAAGCGATATGCACATATGCCCATGGCAATGGCAACATTAAGTGATTCAAAACGGGCCATCTCGATCTTTACACTGCAGTCTGAGAGCTTTACAGCCTTCTCAGAGAGCCCCTGGCCTTCATTTCCAAATAACAGTGCATATCTGTCAGGAACTTTAACATCGCTCAGAAAACAGTCCGTATCAAGTGTAGTAGCATATACGGTACAGCCCAGGGATCTTACTTCAGCAATAAGCTTTTCAATGTCATCCACTATAACAGGTATCTGGAAAACAGCCCCCTGCGATGACTGTATCGTCTTATAGCTGTATGGTGAAGCGCAGTCCCTGCTTAACAGAACAGCATCATAGCCGAATGAACAGGCTGTACGGATGATCGTGCCCACATTTCCCGGATCTTGGAGTTGCTCTAAGATAATAAAAGACGTTCCTTTTATTGCTGAATTTTCAGGTATACGGCATATTCCAATGCATTCATTAAGCGACACATTGTTTGACAGCTTTTTCATTATTGCTTCTGAAACATACACTGCCTCTCTGTCGAATGGATTATCGCATCCGTCTCTTATGATCAGCGTATCAAGCATTCCGGCTGCTATTGCTTCCTCAATCAGGTGTTTTTCCTCAACCACAAAAAGGTGATATTCATCACGGTATTTCTTCTGTTTAAGCTTGCTCCAGAGCTTTACTCTGCTGTTATCTGTTGAATTTATGATCATATATCCATTATAAAGGAAATCCCGGCTTTTAAAACCGGGATTTATTAATTATTTAACGATGTAGTGACATCTGTCACACAGACCGTCTTCGTCAACATGACTGACGACATTCCAGCATCTCGGACATGTACAGCCATCAAATTTTTCGACTTTGATCCAGCCTGTATCGTATTCAGTATTTTCTTCTTCTGTCAGTTCAAACTGTGAGACGATTACCAGCTGAGCAAGATCATGATCACTTAATCCCTCAACAGCGTTTCTGTATTCATCTTTCAGTTTCAGATAGATCTTGGCTTCCAGAGCCTTACCGATCAGACCTGAATTACGTGCTTCTTCAAGAGCTTTCAGAATGTCATCTCTGACTTTCATGTAGCTTCCCCACCTGCTCTTAAGTTCAGCAGCATTTTCATGTTTTACAACTTCAGGGAACTGAGTAAGGAATACGGATTCAACTTCAGGCTTGAACATTGAATAGATCTCTTCTGATGTAAATGACAGGATCGGAGCCCACAGTCTTACCAAAGCATCAGTAACTTCATAGAATACTGTCTGAACCTGTCTTCTTCTTAATGAATCAAGCTTTTCGATATAGAGAATATCCTTGGCATAGTCCATGTAGAAGGCAGACATTACATTTGTCATGAAGTTGATCATGGTCGTACTGACTTCTATGAAATTATAGCTGTCATAAGCGTTGCGTACTTTTTCAATGATGTCATTCAGCAGAACGATGATGTACTGATCAAGACTTTCAAGTTTTTCATACGGAACTCTGTCTTCTTCGTAAACAAAGTCCTTTTCGCCCTTCTTGGTGACACGGTTGCAGTTACCTAAAAGATATCTGAATGTGTTACGGACTTTCTTATAGAATTCAGCATCCTGTTTCAGAATGTCATCTGAGCATCTCATATCCTGCTTGAAGTCTACCAGTGTAGCCCATAATCTCAGAATATCAGCACCGTAAACCTGCATGACCTTCATAGGGTCTACTGTATTGCCGACAGACTTGTGCATTGCCATGCCCTTTCCATCAACTACATAACCATGTGAAAGTACAGCTTTATATGGAGCAACACCATCATGAGTAGCAACACCTACAGATAATGAAGAGTTGAACCATCCTCTGTACTGGTCGCTTCCTTCCAGATACAGATCGCATGGATAAGGCAGCCCTCTTCTGGCGAAGGTATTGTGTGATGAACCTGAGTCAAACCAGACATCCATGATGTCTGTTTCCTTGGTAAATCTGCCGTTTGGAGAACCAGGATTAGTATAACCTTCCGGCAAGAGGTCCTTCGCTTCTCTTTCAAACCAGACATTGGAGCCAAACTGTTCAAACAGCTGAGCAACATGTTCAAATACTGCTTCTTCAATGATAGGTTTTCCTGCTTCATCATAGAAGATAGGAATAGGTACGCCCCAGACTCTCTGACGGGAAATACACCAGTCCTTACGGTCCTTGATCATGTTATAGATACGGGTATGGCCCCATTCATTGTGCCATGTCGTATCATCGACAGCCTTTAACAGCTGATCCTTGATCTTTTCAATTGATGCAAACCACTGAGTTGTAGCTCTGAAGATTACAGGCTTCTTCATTCTTTCGTCATGAGGATAGCTGTGTGTGATCCATTCCATCTTCAGCAGATGACCGATTTCTTCAAGTTTTACAACTATGGTCTTATTGGCATCAAAGACAAACTGTCCCTTCAGCCATTCCCCGGCTTCTTCGGTCATGCAGCCTCTTTCATCAACTGGACAGAAAGCTGGAAGACCATATCTTGTAGTAGTCATGAAGTCGTCCAGACCATGACCGCCGGCTGTATGAACACATCCTGTACCGTCTTCATCTGTAACGTAATCAGCGTTACATACCAGAGTTTCCTTTTCTTCAGGATACAGGACATGCCTGCATGTTACATATTCCAGATCCTTGCCCTTATAAGTCTTGATGATTTCGTAATTTTCAACGCCGAATTTCTGCATTAGAGTTTCTACAAGGCTCTTCAGCATGATCAGTTTGCCCTTTTCACACTTGACAACAGCATATTCAAACTGCGGATGAAGTGTAATGGCAGTATTGCCAGGCAGTGTCCAAGGTGTTGTTGTCCAGATGACAAACTTTTCATCGCCATCCAGGACTCCCTTGCCATCCTTGACATCAAATGTTACGAATACTGTCGGGTCTTTCTTATCGTGATATTCTATTTCACTGTCAGCTACGGCGCTTTCTCTTTCCGGAGACCAGTAGATAGGTTTCATGCCCTGGAAAATGAGTCCTTTCAGAGCCATTTTGCCGAAGGTTCTGATCTGATCCGCTTCAAAAGTCTTCTGCAGGGTAATATATGGATGATCAAAATCAGCTACAGTTCCCAGTCTCTTTTCAGTAGTCTTCTGAATTTCTATCTGCTGTAAGGCATACTCTTCGCACTTGGCGCGGAAATCTGCCGTTGACATCTTCTTACGGTCATATCCGAGTTTCGGCATGGCGTTTTCAATAGGCAGACCATGTGTATCCCAGCCAGGATAGAAACTGATCTGATGACCGGACATGTGTTTTGACTTAACAACAAAATCCTTCAGGCATCTGTTCATGGCAGTTCCCATGTGCAGGTTGCCGTTAGCGTATGGCGGGCCGTCATGCAAGACATAAAGAGGCAGCCCTTCGTTCATGGCAACCATTCTGTCATATAATCGCATTTCTTCCCATTTTTGCTGAATGCCGGGTTCCTTTTTCGGCAGATTGCCTCTCATTTCAAAGGTTGTATTAGGCATCAGCAGTGTATCCTTGTAGTCCATATAAATACCCTCCTAAGCAAAAAAAATAAAGACGTCCATCTAAGGACGTCTGTAAACGCGGTACCACCTTAGTTCATATGAAAACCATATGCCCTTAATTGTCCTTAACGCGGAATACGTTAACGCCTACATATCGGCGCTACAGCTCCAAAGTGATATCTGTCATGACTGCTGACTGACTTGCACCATACGTCAGTTCTCTTGATGTCCGTTTCATAACAGCGTGTCTTTTTCACAGCCTTTATAACTAATGTCAGATAAACTGTCTGACTTTGATAATCACATTGCCGCTTTTTGTTGTAGCTACCTCTTCGTCTATAAGAAAACGTCCGATGCCACGAACCGACAATATATCCATATTATTACACAGATAATCGCAATCTTCAATAGTCTGATAATTCACGTTTACCAGCGATCCTCTGATATAATTCTGTGCCTTTTCTCTCGATTTTCTGATGATGGCTGACAGTACTTTATCGAGTCTGTAACTGGATACCGTAATATTGAAATCCCTGAATCTGAATATCTGTTCAGGAAAATAATCGAGCTCTTCAAACTGTATTGAACACCTGGCAACTCTGGTCAGATTGTTTATGAAATATGAGGCCATCTCTCTTGAAACATAGAGATATATCGCATCTTCCTCAACCCAAAGGTCACCAAACTGTCTGTCGTCAATGCCGAGATTGTAGACCGCTCCCAGAACATCACGATGTGTCAGTTTGTTGTATCTGGGATTAAAATGAGCCTTCAGGCAGGTTATGTAATCAGCAGGATCCAAATCCTCACCAATTGCCAGAAATCTGCTGAAGGCTCTATCATATCCCCCAAACAAAATGTATTCAACATCATTTCCCAGGTATTTTTCAATTATCCTGGCGCTATCTAAGCCAACGAAACCATATACCATAGGTATACCTTTTCGTTTGAACTTTTCCACACCATTATCAAGTGTTTTAATTAATAGCTCGTATCCCTGAAAATGCTGAAGAATATTATTATTCACTATTCTTCTGAATCAGGTTCTGCGCCTACCATGCCATCAACGGTAACACTTCTTGGAGTGCACAGATAAACATCTGTTCCAACCTTCTGGATCTTGCCGTCAATTGCATATACAGCGCCCCATAATACGTCAATCAGACGCTGACGGATTTCGTTCTGTAAGCGGTGGATGTTGACAACACAGGCTTTCTGAACCTTTAAGTATTTAACAATTTCTGTTGCATCGTTATAAGAACGAGGTTCAAAAATCATCATCTTGGCATCTGTCTTTAAAATGCCTTTCTGGTTAGCCTGTTCATAATCGGAAGTAGCAGCAACTTCTTCAACTTCTTCTTCATCATCGTCTACATCAGTAGTAATAACATCTTTGAAAAACTGTCCAATTTTACTCATATATGAAAACCTCCATACTCGTTTATTATATCATAAAAAGCCCTTTATTTAAAGGGCTTTTTGTTACTTTATACAGCTTCGATCAGGCCGTATCCGCCATCCTCTCTCTTGTATACAACAGCAATCACACCTGAATCAATTTCCCTGAAAATGAAGAAGGTATGATCCATGAGTTCCATCTGCATGATTGCATCTTCAACATCCATTTCGTCAACAGGAATTCTCTTGACTCTTACCGGAATTGCCGGTTCTTCAACAGGTTCTGCAGCTGCGAAGTTAACTGCCAGTTTTTCCTTATGTCTTCTTGACAGACGAGTTTTCTGTCTTCTTATCTGGTCCTCAAGCTTGTCAATTGATGTATCAATGGCATCCTGTATTTCATGATTAATGACTTCTGAGCGAAGATATCCTACTTTTGTAGGAATAGTTATTTCAAGTTTGATGTCTTTACCATGCCTTTTTACCATTACCTGAGCTGTGGTTTCATCATCAATTAAGATGTACTTGTCCAAAAAGGACAATTTGTAAGTAATTCTTTCGACCATGTCATTACTTACAGATAAATCTTTTCCATGAACTTTAACTTTCATATATATCCTCCTAGCCCTGTTCGGGCTTTACTAAACTATTAAGCCACTGATAGACTTCTACCATGGCATAGGAATCAAGACCGCAGTATTCGTATAACTGCTGGTAATACTCCTTTTTCTTTTCCGGATCAGTTTCCTTTTCAATCTGACGGTGGATGGCAACTGCTTCAAGTCCGTTACCGACTTCCAGATCCTTATAGGTATGCTGCTGATCCAGCATGGCCTGGATGACTTTCAGTGAATACAGTCCCTTCATTCTGACATCATAGACGATTCCCTTAATAAACGGCTGCGCCAGGTCAACAACTTTGACGATTATGTTTTCAAGCTGATCATGATATTCCGGGAAAGTCTCCTGCAGTTCTCTTAATCTCATTATCTCAGCTCCTCTGGCGTTATAGGCAAAGATAACACCTTCCTGCGGTACTTCCCTGATCAGCTGTTCAACAAAAGCCCTGCGGCAGTCTCCTTCGCCAATGAACTGATAATGTTCGATTTTACCGTCTCGCTGTACGTGCAGTGAATACTGGAAACACAGTACCTGCATGACAGACATGTCATCATATGGCGGGAATGGATAAAGATCCCATTCAAAGTCAAAGAACGACATTGTTTCCGATCTGTTAGTCTGCAGCCAGTTTTCCAGGGCAATCTCCTCATAGAAGGTTCCCCCTCTTTTATCTGCCATTATCTGTGCATACTGCTGCTGAGTACCTTCAAAATACTCAAGATCTATATCAGACAAATACTTTATGCCATTACCGAACATCTCATACTTGTGCTGAGAAGAGACGAGATTGAGAATGCTGTTATCAGGAAGATCGCTTTCTTCCGGGAAACAGATATCGTAATAACGGCATTTGCTGCGACCGGTACATTTGTTTGTTCTGATAACATCCATCGTCTCATCCATGTCGAAATGCAGCAGTTCATCAAGCTGGGCATCCAGGTTGAAACGGCTTTTACGGTAAGCATCCAGAACATTTCTGGTCGGATTATTGTTATCATTATAGAAACAGTTTGATATGTGCCAGAGTTTCTTATGATCTATATTGCCATGTCTGACATATGAAGGATTCAGGTGTATCAGGAAAATGTTCTTGATAACGAACCCCAGATTTTCCATTACGGCACATGTCCATTTAATATTAGTCAGTTCACCGTCAGACGGTGCTGTTGAAAGATAATTGAAATACAATATACATTCATTACCATCATGGTAAAGAACAGGAACTCTTACACGCAGACCACGATAAACAAATCTACACTTAAGAAGCCATTGATAATCCTCAAAGGCTCTTAGTGTATTTTCATTATTATCATTAGCAACGCCTTCATAATATCT
>JAEEGL015106661.1_pt1 | contig 31339 bp, 23 predicted proteins | sample 9134231 | NCBI WGS metagenome assembly JAEEGL01 (sample SAMN16246548, study PRJNA631951) | gut metagenome | biome: gut microbiome; feature: rumen; material: fiber-attached | host: Bos | place: Iran: Karaj | collected 2018-10
GGCTGTGATTCATTAAGATATTTCTTAACTACAAATTCAGCTCCAGGTCTTGATTTAAGATTTGATGAAACTAAGATTGAATCAAGCTGGAATTATTTAAATAAGATTTGGAACATATCTAGATATGTTATGATGAATTTAGGTGATGATTTTAAGGAAACTAAGATTGAAAAATCTAAATTAAATCTAGCATCTAAATGGATTTTAGCTAAACTAAATAAAGTAATTGAAAATGTTGATTACAACATGGAAAAATATGAATTCGGTGAAGCTGCAAGAACTCTATATTCATTTGTATGGGATGATTTCGCATCTTGGTATGTAGAAATCTCTAAAGTAGATTTACAATCAGATGATAAATCTAATATTCAAATGACTAAGAATGTATTAGTTTATGTATTAAAATCAATCGTTAAATTATTACATCCATTTATTCCATTTATCACTGAAGAAATTTATCAAGCACTACCTCATACTGAAAAATCAATCACAATTTCAAGCTGGCCTAAGGCTAACAAAGAATTTGATGATGAAGAAGCAATTGAGGCAATCTCTGATTTAATTGAAATTATTACAGCAATTAGAAATGAAAGAGCTAAAGCTAATAAGGCTCCTTCAAAGCCAATTGATATTAAAATCTTCGCTAAGGATAATGATGTTAAGAATATAATTAAAAATACAACAAATTATTTAATTAAATTCACTAACCCTAAGAATCTAGAATTCCTAGAGGCTGATATTCCTGCCAAGGATTATTCAGTAACAGTTCTAACAATGGCTAAGATTTATATTCCTACATCTGACCTTGTAGACAAGGAAGAAGTATTAAAGAAGCTAATGGCATCTAAACAAAAATTAGAGGCTGAGCTAGATCGTAGTAAAAAGATGTTATCTAATGAATCATTCATTAGTAAAGCACCAGAAGCTAAGATTAATGCTGAAAAGGCTAAATATGAGGAATATAAGAATCAATATGAGGAAATATTAAAATCAATAAAGGAATTAGGCTTATAATGTTTAATACAATTTCTGAGGCATTAGATTATTTATATAATCAAAGAAATAATCATAAAGATTTAGAAAGAATCAAAAGATGTATCAAGAAATTAAATATTGATTTAAATTATAAAAAAATTATTATTTCCGGAACTAATGGAAAGGGCTCAACAGCCCTTTTTATTAAAAACATATTAAAGAATAGCTCTAAGGTTGGCCTATTTACATCACCATTTGTTATTTCATTTAATGAAAGAATAATGATTAATGATAGACAAATATCAGATGCTGAAATTATTCATTATATGAATAAATTAGAAGGAATATCAAATTGGTATATAAATGAATATAATGAAATAATTCCATTTTTTGAATTAGTTTTATTAATGGCATTATTGTATTTTGCTGATAGAGAAATTAATATTGCCATCTTTGAATGTGGAATTGGTGGATTAAATGATTCATGTAACGCAATTGATTCAGATATATCTATAATCACATCAATTGGATATGATCATATGGATATGTTAGGAAATACATTAGAAGATATTTTAAAAAATAAATTAGGTATTACAAGACCTAAAGGAAAGCTTATTTATTGTAATAAAAATATCAATCTAGATCCTATTTATAATGATTATATTAATAAATTAAATCTAGATGCGACAAATGTATATAATGATGTTAAAAACATCAAATTAGATAAATATACTGAATTTGAATACAATAATTCATTATATAAAACAAGAATGCTAGGATCTTTCCAAGCTTATAATGCCGCCATCGCTATTGCAGCAATAAAAAAGCTATATAATAATTATCCTGATCTATATATAGAAGAAGGAATTAAAAATACTTATCTTCCTGCAAGATTAGAAATAATTAATAATAATCCATTAACTATTTTAGATGGTGCCCATAATATAGATGCCATAAAGGAATCAATTGAATATATCAAAAAAATAAAGAATGATAAAAAACTAATTTGTGTATTCCATTGCTTAAGCAATAAGGATTATAAAAAGATGATAAATGAATTAGATAATTTAGCTGACATATATTTATTCTTTAATCTAAATGATGAAAGAAAAACTAATCTAGATTTATTTATAAATGCGACAAATAAAGAATCTCATATTATAAATAATATTGATGAAATAAATAATTATTTAGATAATAATTCAATGATATTATTTACTGGATCACTACATTTCGCATCATATATAAAAAATTTAAAAAAATAATTAAATCATCTATTTAATATAATTTATGAAAAAACCAAATGAATTTTTGGTTTTTTTATTTTTTATTTGTTAATAAATAATTATTTTTATAAAATATGCCATTTTAGATATTTTAGACAGTTTGACAAAGGATTTTTATTATGCAAAAATACGTTTGGTGATTATATGAAAATGGATTATATAGATAAAAATAATAGACCAAGAGAGAAGCTAATAAATAGTGGAGCATTTTATTTATCAGATGCAGAGCTTTTAGCTATAATGTTAGGATATGGAACTAAAGATGAATCAATAATGGATTTGTCATCTAGATTAATAAAAGAATATGGTCTTAGAGGAATGTTTAATATGAATTATTCTGATTTAATAAAAATATCAGGTATAAAAGAAGCTAAAGCTACTAAGCTTTTAGCTACATTTGAAATTGCTAGAAGAGCAATGAATGATAAAAAGGATGATATTATATTAGCTGAATCAGAAGATGTATATAATTATGTTAAAGATGAATATATTCTATTAAATGAAGAAATATTAACAATTATTTATGTAACTAATTCTCTTAAAATAATCGATAAAGAAAAATATACATTATCTGATAGTGGAATGGTAGAGGTACCATTTAAAAAAATTGTATATAACGCAATCAATAAAAATTCAAAAGGAATATTTATGATTCATAATCATCCTGGAGGAAGCTTGAAGCCATCAAGGGCTGATATAAAATCAACAGAAGAATTAAGAGGATTATTATCAAAGCTTGGAATGCATTTGTTTGACAGTATTATAATAGGGAAAAATGAATATTTTTCAATAGCTGATTTTATAGACAATACCAATAGCTTAAATCGATTGAAATTAAATAGAAAATAATATATAATACACTATGTATTTGAGGTATTATTATGTCAAAAATATTAAAACATTTACTTTTAGTTCTAAAAGGAATATTATTTGGTGCTTCTAATTTAATACCAGGCGGAAGTGGTGGTACAACTTTAGTTGTATGTGGGATTTATGAAGAAACACTAGATTCAATAACATTTAGAAGAGGATTCAAAAAATCAATCATCTTTTTATTATTCCTTTTACTAGGAACAATAATAGGAGTAATTGGCGGTTCTTTATTAATAAAGAAGGTATTGCTAGAGAATATTCCATTTATTACATATTGTATATTTGCAGGTTTTATTATTGGTGGTATTCCTGCCTTAATAAGACCACATTTGAAAAAGCTAATTAGTACAAATGAAGGAAAAGGAATTAAAAAAATAAAATGGCAATATATACTTGCCGCTATATTAGCTATTGGAGCTGTATTAGGATTATTATTCCTAGGATTTAATATTAATACTAGAAATGTACGTTTTCCAGTAGACCTTCACTTTAAGGACTATTTAATATTATTTATATGTGGATTCTTTGGCGTATTTGCCATGATAGTTCCCGGTGTATCAGGTATATTAATATTCTTATTGTTTGGATACTACGGAATATTTTTAGATGCGATTAATAATTTATTTAATCCACGCTGGTTTTGGTATTGTGTTTCAATTGGTCTTCCTGTAGGACTTGGTATGCTTGCTGGATTAATTCCTGCCTCTTTATTAATGAAGTTCTTATTAAAGAAATTCCCTAATGGTACATATTTTGCAATCTTTGGATTTGTTTTAGGATCTATTGCCTGTCTATTTATAAGCTTTGCTTATACTAAGGCATATGTAAATATGACTTCTACAAAAGATATAGTTATTGGTATTATTGAATTACTTGTATTTACTGTAATAAGTTATGTATTATCAACATTCGCAAACAAGAAAAATGATGATATCAAACCTAAAGCAATTGATGAAGATGCTTTAAGAAAAGAAATCTTAGAAGAATTAAGACAAGAAAATATTATTAATGAAAATAATGAATTAATTGAAAAGAAACAAGAAGAAATATTGGATGAAGAAGATATAGAAGGAATAGATGATGATGTATTTTTTCCTGAAATGACAATTAAATGTCCATATTGTAATAGTAAAAACTTTATAGAGATTGAAGAATCATTATATTTATGTAATTCATGTAAAGCAAAATTTAGTATTAAACAATAGATTTAAAATCAAGAAGAATAAATAAGTAGTCAACAATATGGCTACTTTTTTATTTATAATAAATAAAACATAGCTATTTATCAACAAAAAGTTGAACTTGCGAATTTGTTGAGTAAATTCAACTTTTTGTTTATTTACAATTTGTTGATTTATATCTATAATGAAATTGACTTCAAGGGAGGTACAAAACATGTCATTAGGTAACAAAATCAAAGAATTAAGAAATCAAAAAGGTATGACTCAAAGAGAACTTTCAGAGCAACTTAATGTTACTGCGCAGGCAGTATCAAGATGGGAATCTGATGAGGTAGAGCCATCAGTAGGAACAATTAAACAAATAGCAACTATATTTAATATATCTATAGATGAATTATTAGGAAATGAAACTGAACCAGTAGTTGTAGAAAAAGAAGTTGTAGTAGAAAAACCAATAATTGTAGAAAAGCCACTAGTAGTTGAGAAAGAGGTTGTTGTAGAAAAAACTGTAGCTCAGAAACCAGTTCTAGCAATATGTGATTATTGTAATAAACCAATCTATGATGAAAATGAATTGATTAAAATATCCGTTCCTCATCATTATGGTAGAGGTAATAGTAATGTAACATATACAAATTCTGTATACCATAAAGCATGTAAAGAAAAGAAAGACGCTGAAGATAAGAAGAGAATGGAAGATTATAATGCTTCAAAGAATTCTAAGAGATTAACGATATCATTAATTGTTTCTCCAATTGCAGCATTAATATTATTCTTTATTTTCTTAGGAGTCAGTCAACAGGCTGAACAGCCATGGCAATTAATTGTTTTTGGAGTAGTTGCTGGAATTTTAGCATTTACAACAATTTCATGCTTTATCTTACAAAATAATTTCTTATTTACATTATGGTTAAGTATAGCAAGCTGGAGTGTTAAATTCCCAGGTATAATATTTACATTTGATCTAGATGGATTAAAATTCTTAATTGTAATGAAATTATTATTTGCTGTATTAGGAGTATTAATAAGCATCGCTGTATTCTTATTAGCATGTGCTATCGCAATGCCACTTTCTGTCTTAGTTTATCCATATGCATTATATGTAAATATAAAGCATAGAAAAGAAGATAAAGATTTTTTAAATTAATAAAAAGCTGTTATTTACATTTTTGTAGATGACAGCTTTTATTTTTTTTAATTTATCATTTTATCTTTTATTCTTTTTGTTGGTATGCTATAATTTTATTATAAGAAAACGATTACAAGAAAGGATATTTTAATATGGTAAACGATAAAATTAGAAACATTGTTATCTTAGGCCATCTTCAAAGTGGTAAAACTACATTAGTAGAATCTTTATATTCAATTACAACTGGAGCTCCTAAGGGTTCAGTTGAAAAAGGTACTACAATTAGTGATTACACTGCAGAAGAAAAAGCTAAGATGGCATCAATCAAATCTGCTATTGTGCCTATCATCTATAAGGATTACAAGATGAACCTTATAGATGTTCCAGGTAGTGATGACTTCATCGGAGAAGCTATTTCAGCAATAAAGGTTGTTAAAGGAGCCGTTATTGTTATTGATGCATCAAGTGGTATTGAGGTACAAACAGTTAAGCATTGGAATATGCTTAAGAAGAAAAATATTCCAACTATAATCTATGTTAACAAGATGGATAAGGAAGACATTCATTTTGATAACCTAATGGATTCTATTAGAGCAAAATTCGGTAAAACATGTATTCCATTCTGTTACCCAATGGGACACAAGGATGAATTCGATGGATTCGTTAACTGTGTTACATTAAAAGCTAGAAAATATAATGGTAAGGAATGTGAAGATGCTGAAATCTATGATGAGAAGAAGGCAAAAACATTTGAATTACATAATACAATGATTGAAGCAGTTGCCCAAACTTCAGAGGATTTATTAGATAAATTCTTTGCTGGAGAGCAATTAACAGCTGAAGAAATTCAATCAGGATTAAGAAAGGGTGTATTAGATGGTGAATTAACTCCAGTATTAGTTGGTTCAGCAACTAAGAATATCGGCTTACATACAATGCTTGATATGTTCATCGATTATTTACCTAACCCTTCTGATTTAGCACCAATCGTTGGTAAGGATTCAAATGGTAAAGAAATTGAAAGAAAGACTAATAATGATGAACCATTTAGTGCTTTCATTTTCAAAACTATTGTTGATCCATATTCAGGAGTATCTAGTATATTTAAAATTTATTCTGGTATTATTAAGCAAGGTCAAGAGGTTGCAATACCTGCCTTAGGAAAGAATGTTACAGTCTCACAATTATATACAATTTGTGGTGGTAAGATGACATCTGTTCCTGAATTACACGCAGGTGATATTGGATGTATTACAAAGGTTGATGGTCTTGAAACATCAATGACTATTTGTGATCCAAAGAATGTTATCATATACGATAAGATTGACCTTCCAACTGCAGTTTATTATAAGGGCTTAGTTCCAAAGACTAAACAAGATGAAGATAAACTATCAATGGTATTAGCTAAGATAATGCTAGAAGATAAATCAGTTGAAATTAAGAGAAATGTTGAAACTAATCAACAACTAATCGGTACTTTAAGCTTAGGACATCTAAATTATATTCTTGAAAAGATGAAGAATAGCTATAAGCTAGAAATTAATACAGAAGATGTTCAAATAGTTTATAGAGAAACTATTAAAGCTAAAGCTACTGGTGATGGTAGATATGTTAAGCAATCTGGTGGTTCTGGATTCTATGGTGTTGTACAAATGGATTTCGAACCAGCTAAAGAGAATGTATTCACTGAAGAGGTATTCGGTGGAGCAGTACCAAAGAATTATTTCCCAGCTGTAGAAAAAGGATTCTATGAAGCTTGTGAAAAGGGATTATTAGCAGGATATCCAGTAATTGGTGTTCATGCAATCCTAAAAGATGGTAAATACCATCCAGTTGATTCTAACGAATTAGCATTCAAGATGGCTGCAATATTAGCATTTAAGGATGCTTATATGAATTGTAAGCCAACAATCCTTGAGCCAATTATTAAAATCGTTGTTACTGTATCAAGTGACGTAGTAGGAGATATCTTATCAGATCTTAACCAAAGAAGAGCTAAGGTAGTTGGAATGGATATCAACTCTGTTGGTAACCAAAAGATTACAGCATTAGTACCTGAATCGGAAATTACAGAATATGTAAATGACCTAAAGAGTATTACTCAAGGTGCAGGATTCTTCAACCGTGAATTTAATTCATATGAGGAAGCTCCTCAATTCATTCAGGAAAAGCTAATTGCTAAAGCACAAAAAGCATAATAATTAAGAATATGGATAGCTTTTGACTATCCATATTTTTTTATTTATGATAAAATATTTTTGGTGAATAAAGATGACTGAAGAAGAAATATTAGAATATTCTAAAATATATAAAAAGCATCAAAAAAGATTATCATTTATTATTATGATAATTATAATTGCCATGGGAATAATCCTTATAGGATTAGGTCTATTCATTGCGATATATTTTAAAGAAACATTTATGATAGTCGCAGGAATAATAATGGCAATACTTGGAGGCTTTGACATTCCATTAATTATAAGCTTCAATAAGAAGACTCAAATTAGAATAGATAAAATGACAGAAATAGAAGCAGCTAAGAGATATTGTAAGATCTATGGTATAAACAAATAAAAAAATAGGCATCAGCCTATTTTTTCTTTTTCTTATCAGTAGATTGAATTCCGTTTGCTTCCTCCATTGAACGCATAACAGCTCTTACTTGCTTTTCAGATGGAGTTCTACCCATTTGAGTCATCATTGCTCTAATAGCAGTCTCATTAATAGGTGGATTCTTTTTTAATTGATTTTGGAATATCTTTCTTGTAACAAAAAATGTAACTACCGCAGCAATTAAAATTGTAACGACAACAATTATAATAAATTGCCATATTTCTAAAGATACAACTGGCATAATAATCCTCTCCTAAATAAAAATATCAATATTATTTTACTATTTAATAATAGAAATTTCAATAATAAAATAACAATTACACAGATATTAAAAAATATATCAATTTTATTAGTTATTATAGACTAACTACCATATTAATTGATATACTATAAATAGAAGTAAGGAGGTAAACGATATGCCTAGAAAAGTAGTTGAGGATACTTGTATTGCTTGTGGAGCTTGCGCTGGTGAGTGTCCAGTTTCAGCAATCACTGTTGATGATGTTTCTCATATCGACGCTTCAGCTTGTATTGATTGTGGCGCATGCCAATCAGTATGTCCTGTTGATGCTATCGTTGAGGAATAATAAGAATTAAGGCCACACTTTTGTGGCTTTTTTTTGCAACAAAAAAGGACTTCGATTGAAGTCCTATTTTTTATTGTTCAATATTATCATTAGATTCTGGTAAGATTTCTATTTTCTCTTCATCAGTTGATTCTGATACTTCATTGATTTGAGATTCAGTTTCAGCAGTAGGCTCAGATACCTCATCGATTTTTGGTTCCTCAGCAACTGGTTCTAAAACATTATCATTTTTAACTTCTTCAGTATCATTTGATTCTAATGTTTCATCAGCTGCTGTTTCAGCTTCATCATCTAATGTGAATACATCATCGCTTTTAGCTTCCTTATCATCTAATGCGAATACATCTTCAGCCTTTGGTTGTTCTTCCTCATCTAAATAAAATACATCTTCGCCTTTCTTAGGAGCAGTATATGTTTCATTTGAAGAAGTAGAAGTCGTTTTTTCAGCAACTGGAACTACAACAATTTCATCAGAAGTTTTTGGTTCCTCAACTTTAGGTGAATAGTCATATCTAGGTTCATAAATTGCTGCTTGTTCTTTTGATTTTTTAATATTATTTAAAACAATTCTTAAAACAACTGATCCAATTAAAAGAGCATATCCTACAAATACTAATAGGAATATAGCAAAGAACTTAGTTCCTAGGAACCTTGCAGTAACATCTCCAAAATCATCAAATATATCAGAAAATGTTTCTTTAACAACTGTCTCATTATATGCTAAATAATCAGCAGATTTTGGATTAGTTGAAAAAGATTTGTATCCATTATCTAAGACAATTGCTTGAAATAATACAACAAGTACATATGTATTGGCAAAAATATTAAATATTAAGCTTGAAGTACTAAAACATGATGTTTTCTTTGTTAGTAGATTTAATAAAACGGTTTTGAATATAAAGACTAATGAAAATAAGATTCCAATATTAAAAAGCTCTGATATACCCTTACTAATACTTGCAAAATTATATGTTTCCTCTGACTCATATCCAATTACTCTACCATACGAATAATCTGCAAAATTTAACATATGATTATTTAGTAAAAACATACCTCCTAATAAAAGAAGAATAATCATTAAAATAAAGAACGCTCTAGCACCAGCGAATATGAGCATTTTATAATTTTCTTTTAATGAACCATATAAAAAATGTGCTAAAACAGAATAGCCAACAATTACCAAGAAACCAAAAACAATTACTACATAAACTAATGGAAATACACCACCTGGATTTTGTAAAAAGTTATATGTAATTACGGCACCCATAATATATAGTACAAGAGCACTTATAAATTGGGAAATTATTCCTGTATCATTACCTTTAACCAATGCAATTATAAATTTAATAAATGCAATCGTACTTATTACTGAGTATGGAATAAGAACAAATAACGAAAATAAAATAATAAACATTATACCAACAGAAAATATTCTCTCATCAGTATTTCCATTTTCAACCAAAGATAAAACAACTCCAAGAGGACTACTCATATCTATAGTAGAAACTGTCGTAACAGGCACAAAAAGCATTAATAAAAACATTAAAGTTATGCCAAATAAAAATAAAGCTGCAAATATTCTATTTACAAATTTCTTTTCAATGCTTACAAATTTTGAATTGTACATTTTATCACTCTCCCTATTTAAAAATTATACAATATATGTTTTTTTATATCAATAAAAAAGAGTAGATAACCTTAGAAAGGTATACCTACTCTTTATTTTTTCTTTTTAAATGAATTTTCTGTACCATTTAAAAGTCGTTTATAATTTTTTATATGTCTTAATAAAATTAAGATAGTAGCACATGTGAATAATACACAAAGTGAAACAGTTGTTTTACCAATAAAATACTCAAAGAAATTATGTGGCTCAATTCCTACAAAATGTAATAACCATCCAACTGTAACAACTGTTAATGCAGCAAATGTAGATCCAAGTGAAACATAACCAGTTGCTAAAACGATAATACCAAATACAATTAAACAAGCTATTGCAGTCAAAGGAGAAGTAATTAATACAACTCCAAGTGATGTAGCAACTGCTTTTCCACCCTTAAATCCTAAGAAGATTGAGAATGTATGACCGATTATTGCAAATGCACCATACCATAGTTCCTCAACAGGAGTAATCCATACATTATTTTGAGCTAATACTTTAACTAAAATAATAATTGCCATACCCTTGAATACATCTAAGAAGAAAACAAAGAATCCAAGCTTTTTTCCAAGTACTCTAATCGCATTAGTAGAACCAACGTTTCCACTACCATATTGTCTAATATCCTTATGAGCTAAAGCCTTACCTACAACTAGTCCAAATGGTATTGATCCTATAATATATGAAAGGATCATTAAACCTATTGCGATAATGGCATTTAAAGCCTCAGTATTTATATCACTTAATAAAAACATAATATCTCATTCCTTCAAACAAAATTATTATACAATTAATACCCTTCTATGTCAAAAATATTATTTTAATATTTTACTTTTCTTGCTATAATTATTCTGGTGATATATAAATGATTTTATACTTTTCAGCGACTGGAAATACAAAATATATTGCTAATAAATTAGCAAAAGATTTAGATGATGAAACTATTAACCTTTTAAAAAGAATAAAAGAAAATGATTATTCTAAAATTCATTCAGATAAGCCTTTTATTGTTTGTGTTCCTATCTATACATGTGAAACTCCTAAATTTGTAAATAAGTTCTTAAGAAATGTAGAGCTTGAAGGAAACAAAGAAATATATTTTATTTTTTCTAGTGGAGGCTATGCAGGAATTGCTAATAATATATGTAAAAGAATAGCTCGTAAAAAGAAAATGAAATATATGGGTAGAAAAGAATTAACTATGCCAAGAAATTATGTGGCAAGTAATATGTATCCAATGCTTCCAAAGGAAGAAATATTAAGAAGATTAAATGAAGCTACAAAACAGATTCATGAAACATCTAAACAAATTTCAAATCATGAAGTTTTAAAGGGAAGACATATTTGGTTATTTGAATCAATAATAACTATTCCTTTTGTTCCAGTATGGACAAAGATTAAAAATAAAACAAAAAAATTTTATACTAAAGATTCTTGTATAGGATGTTCTAAATGTGTAAATATTTGTCCTATAAATAATATAATAATGGAAAATGGAAAGCCTAAATGGATAACAAATTGTGCTCACTGTATGGCATGTATTTCTAATTGTCCGAAGGATGCGATTGAATATAGAGGCATTACTGAAACAAAAGAAAAATATACAATATCAAAATATATCGATGAAATTGATGAAAAATAGAATGAAATCAGCTTTCATTTATTGAAAAAAAACCAATATTTATGGTATCATAAATAAGATGATTTATTAGGAGGGATTAAATTGGCAGCAAATACATATAATGATGACTCCATAACAGTCCTTGAAGGTCTTGAGCACGTTAGAAAGCGTCCTGGTATGTATATCGGTTCAACTGATGAACGTGGTTTACATCACCTTGTATGGGAGATTGTTGATAACGCAATCGATGAGGCTCTTGCAGGATTTGGTAGAGAGATTATTGTTACAATTAATGAAGATAATTCCATCACTGTTGAGGATAATGGACGTGGTGTACCTTGTGGTATGCACCAAACTGGTAAGAACACAATGGAAATTATTTACACTAAGCTTAATGCTGGTGGTAAGTTCGGTGGTTCAAGCTATAAGACATCTGGTGGTCTACATGGTGTAGGTGCATCAGTAGTAAACGCATTGTCAACTTACATGATGGTTACATCTTATAGAGAGGGTAAAATCCATCAAATTAAATTTGAGGATGGTGGAACTAAGGTTTCTAAGGTAGAAATTTTAGGTGATACAAGAAGAACTGGTACAACAGTAACATTCAAACCAGATCCTCAAATCTTTACAACAACAGTTTATCAATATGAAACAATTAAAACTAGATTAAGAGAATCTGCTTTTTTAATTAAAAATTTAAAGATTGTCTTAAAGGATAGAAGAAATAATAAAAAAGATGAATTCTTATATGAGAATGGTATCTCTGAATATGTAGCATTTATGACTACAGGTAAAAAGCCTCTTCATAATGTTGCATATTTTGATGGAACATATAAGCTACCTGATTCAAAAGATGAAATCGAGGTTGAGGTAGCTCTTCAATTTATCGATTCATATTCTGAAACTATCGTTTCATTCGTTAACAACGTTAAGACAAACGATGGTGGTAGCCATGAAACAGGCTTTAAAGCAGCTTTAACTAAGGCATTTAATGATTATGCTCATAAGATGAGATTAATTAAAGATAATGTACAGCTAGAAGGAACTGATATTAGAGCTGGTATGACTGCAGTAGTATCTGTTAGAATTGGTGAAAAATTACTAGAATTTGAAGGCCAAACAAAAGGAAAACTAGGTACTCCAGCTGCCAAGACTGCAGTAGATGCTGTAATTTCAGAGAAGCTAGGCTATTTCTTAGTTGAGAATAAGGATTTATCTGAACAGCTTGTTAAGAAAGCATTAAAGGAAGCTGAATCACGTGCCGCAGCTAGAAAAGCTCGTGAGCAAGCTCGTATGGATAAAAAGGATAAAGGCGAAAAGAATATTTCTGATAAGCTAGCTCCAACAAGTGAAAAGAACAAGGAAATAAATGAATTATATCTTGTAGAGGGTGATTCTGCCGGTGGATCAGCTAAGCAAGGTAGAGATAGAAGATTCCAAGCAATCCTACCTCTAAGAGGTAAAGTATTAAATACTGAAAAGGCAACTGCTGAATCAGCATTAAAGAATGAAGAAATCGCAACAATGATTTATACAATCGGTGCTGATTATGGAACAAATTTTGATTTAAAGAAATGTAATTATAAAAAGATTATAATCATGACCGATGCCGATGATGATGGTGCCCATATTCAGGTATTATTATTAACATTCTTCTTTAGATATATGAAACCTCTAGTAGAGGATGGAAGAATATATTTAGCCCTTCCACCACTATTTAAGATTACAAAGAGAGGTAAGAAAGAAGAAATCGTTTATGCATGGACTAATGAAGAAAAGGATAAGATTTTAGCTTCATGTAATTGTCCAACAATTTTACAAAGATACAAAGGTCTTGGTGAAATGAATGCAGAGCAACTATGGGAAACAACTATGAACCCAGAGACAAGAACATTAGTAAAGGTAAGCATTGATGATGAGGCAGAAGCTGAAAATCAAATTGAAGTACTAATGGGTAGCGATGCAAATCGAAGAAGAGAGTGGCTAGAAAATCACGTTCAATTCACTCTTGAGGAAGGAGAATAATCATGGCGAAGCAAGAAACATTAAAGAAGAAGCTTGATATTTTCCTAGCTGAAAAATTTGAAGAATTAAAATTAGAGGAAGCACTAGGTGATAGATTTGGTAGATATTCTAAATATATCATCCAAGAGCGTGCTATCCCAGATATTAGAGATGGTTTAAAGCCAGTTCAAAGACGTATCCTTTATGGTATGAATGCATTAAAGGTTACAGCAAATGCTCCATATAAAAAATCAGCAAGAATCGTCGGTGAGGTTATGGGTAAATACCACCCTCATGGTGACTCATCTATTTATGAAGCATTAGTTCGTATGTCACAAAAGTGGAAAATGGGTGTTCCACTTATCGATATGCACGGTAATAACGGTTCAATCGATGGTGATGGTCCAGCCGCAATGCGTTATACTGAAATTAGATTATCTAAGAATTCAGAATATCTATTAGAGGATATTGAAAAACAAACTGTACCATTCGTTCCAAACTTCGATGACGAAGAGGTAGAGCCTACAGTTTTACCTGCAAGATTCCCAAATCTATTAGTTAATGGTAGTATGGGTATTTCTTCAGGTTATGCAACATATATTCCAACACATAATATTAACGAAGTTATTAATGCTACAATTGAAAGAATTAATAACCCTAATATGACCGTAGATGACCTACTTGAAATTATGCCTGGTCCAGACTTCCCTACTGGTGGTATCGTAATGGGTAGAGATGCCATTAGAGAAGCATTCCTAACAGGATCTGGAAGTGTTTGTGTAAGAAGTAAATATGAAATCGAAGATATGAATAAGGATGGACAAAAGAGAATTGTCATCACAGAAATTCCTTATGATATCTTTAAATCACAAACAGTTAAAAAGATGGAACAGCTAAGAATGGATGGTAAAGTACCTGATGTAATCGAGGTAAGAGATGAATCAGGTAGAGATGGTCTAAGAATCGCAATTGATTTAAAGAAGGATGCCAATGTTGATGCAATCATTAATTTCTTCTTTAAGAACACTGAATTACAAACAAACTGTAATTATAACATGGTAGCTATTTGTAATAAGCGACCTATGAAATTAGGCGTATTACCTATTCTAGATGCTTATATTGAGCATCAAAAGGATGTAGTTACAAATAGAACTAATTTCGATTTAAAGAAAGCTAAAAAGAGATTACACATCGTAGAAGGCTTAATCAAAATGCTAGATGTAACTGATGAAGTTATCGCAATCATCAGACATAGTAAGAATAAGCAAGACTCTATCGATAACTTAGTAAAAGAATTCGAATTCTCACCTGAACAGGCTGAGGCTATCGTTATGATGCGTTTATACTCATTATCTCATCAAGATATAATGGCACTTCAAGAAGAAAATGTAACTCTAAATAATAACATTTTAGAATACAACAAGATTTTATCTTCTGAAAAAGAATTATTAAAAGTCATTAAGCATGAGCTAGCTGAGGTAAATAAGAATTTAGTTGTTCCAAGAAGAACAGAAATTGTTGATGAGGTTCAATCTATCAAGATTGATGAAACAGATTTAATCTCTAAAGAACAAACAATGGTATCTGTATCTAAGGAAGGATACCTAAAGAGAGCAAACCTTAAAGCATATAATGCTGCCAAATCAAATGGCTTAAAGGAAAATGATTCAGTATTATTCCTAAAAGAGGTTTCTACTCTAGATACATTACTAATCTTTACTAACCTAGGAAACTTCATTTACCTTCCAGTATTTAAGATTCCAGAGGCTAAATTCAAAGAGGTTGGTACATTCATATCAACATTAGTATCTACATCAGCAAATGAAAAATTTGTTGCTGTATTCTCAATATCTAATTTCAATGAGCCATATTCATTAGTATTAGCTACTAAGAAGGGTATAATGAAGCAAACATTATTAAGTGGCTTCCAGCTACAAAGATATATTAAGCCAGTTAGAGCAATGAAATGTAATGACGATGAGCTTGTATCTGTAGATATGATTAAGGACCCACTTGAAATAATGGTATTTACAAAGAATGCTGAAGCTCTACGCTTTAGAGCAACTGATATTTCATTATATGGAACTAATGCTGGTGGAGTTAAATCTATCAATTTAAAGAATGGTGATGAGGTTGTATCTGTAGTATATTGTAATAAGAATGATGACTTCTTATTATTAACTAACAGACAAACAATTAAGAGAATGAAGGTTACTGATGTCTTATTAACTAAACGTTCAAGATCAGGAAACCCAGTTATTAAAAAATTAAAATCAAATCCATATCTATTAATTGATGCTAAAAAGATGACTCCAAACCAATACAAAGAGAATGTAAAGATTTCATTAATGTATAAGAATGGATCTGATTCAATTGATGCATTCAACCTAAAATATAATGTTTCAGATGCTGGTAAGCAATTAACTCCAGCTGATAATACATTAAAAGAATTAGTTGGTATGGTATTACCAGAGCCATCTAAGCCAGATGATGTAGTATCACCTGAATATCTAGTAGAGGTTAAGCATGACCTATTTACAGATGACTTTGGTATCGAGGAGGAAACTCCTATCGTTACAGCTAAGAAAGCTTCATCACAAGGAATATTTGATGAGCTAGATGCAATCCTAGCTAAAGAGACAGGCAAAAAAATTGATGATTCAATTGATGAATCAGAAAATGAAGAAAAAAAAGAAATAAAATATAAGAAAATATCTTTATTTGATGAGGAATAGGCGAAAATAACGCCTATTTTTCTTTTTAAGCCCTAAAATTGCCCATTTTTTTAGTTTTTATCATTTCAACCAGTATTTGCTAATAGATAATTGAAAAAGATAATATAGATTAAAATAAAGGCTATATCTAAATGTATAGAGTACACTTGAAATTTTTAGGATATTTCTATATAATATAAATATCGAATTATTAGAGGGGACACTATGAGAAAATTTCAAAGAGTTGAAGGCCCTGAGTTACTAGAACAAGTTGAAGAAAAGGAAGAGGTTGAGGAAGTCGAAGAAAAACTTGACGTCAACGGACTCGATATTGTTCTAGATAGAGTAACACATGGTCTAATCGGAACCTTAAAAATTGAAGATGACATGAATAAGCCACTTTTGAGGGTTGGAGATTATGCTCATATTAGAACACCTCAAAGATTAGAGAAAAAGGATTTAGTTTTATATAAAACTCATGATGAATATTTCATCAGACGTATTATAAAATTTAAAGATATGAATATCTATGTAGCTGGTGATCATGAAAAGGAATATCACATAATACATAAGGAAGATATTATTGGTAAGGTAATTGGAAGACAAAGAAAGAAAAGATTCTTAAGCTTCTCATTAAATCCTACAAAGAAAATTTATGTATTTAGAAAGGTAAATCTAGCTTACTTTAGATTAAAAGACAGAGTACTAGATTACGAAGATGATATTAACAACCAAGCATTAGAGAATGCTATGCAAAATATTACTGAGCAACAACAACAAGATGCTCAGCAATATAAGTATGACTTCGACCTTGATTCTGAATTATCATCATTCCTAGATCCAGATGAGCTTGTAAGACAGTTAGAAAATTCTGAAACATTACAGCCTCAGGAAGAGGAAATCCAATATGTTGATGAATTTGGTAACCCAATTGATCCAAATGAAATCACAGATGAGGATGAGGTAGTTGATTATGAAGAGCCTGCTGAAGAAGCTGAGGAAGCTCAAGATGAACAATTACTTGATGATGATGCATCAATTGAAGAATTTGATGATGAAAAGAAAAAGGAAGAAGAATCATATAAAGCAACTTATGATGCTGGAGATTCTAAAGAAAATTAAAATATTAAGCCGTGAAAACGGCTTTTTATTTTTGCCTTTTCACTACGCGCATCATGCGCACATACACGCATGTACATGAAAATAATACGAGAAATAGCTTAGAATATATAAATATATATTAAAAAAAGACCAAATTTCGAGTTAAAAATAAAACATTTCGAGTAAGTATCTAGTTTAAATTACTAGATATTAATATAATTACATTATACTTTGTAATTTTTAAAAATAGATAGCAAAATTTGAATCTGAACTATAAAAATAAAAAATAGAATAATAAATATTATTAATAATATTTAAATAGTAAATAATTTACTTATACAGAACAATTTATATGCAGATAAAAAGGTGATTTCATCCAGAATAATATGTAAAAAAAGTGGCATAGCTAGGCACTATATAGAGGGTCAAAAAAATATTTCGGAGCGTATCTAGTTTTAAATACCATATCTAATAATATATTTATATTCGTATTTAATTTAATATATTATTGTTTCTAGTTTTTATAATTTATGAGACTCTTGAAAAATTGAAAATATTTAATTTTCATGGTATAATTAATTAAATAGATCCAATAAAACAAGGGTATAAAAAGGGTAAAAAAATAAATTTCAAAGCCTATCTAGTTTTTAAAACAAGATTTTATTATATTTATATTCGCATATTTTATTTTTAAAACTAGATTTAATTTGAAAAATAAATTTTTGGTGGTGAAAACTATGAAAATTACAATAGGTGGAAAAGTGCTAGAAACGGCTCAACCACAACGAATTTCGGACATTATTGAGAACAAAAATAGACGTTATATTTGTGCAAAAGTTAATAACCAAATTAAGGATTTAAACTACATTCCAGAAGACAATTCGATAGTAGAATTACTCGATTTAAGTGACGTTCGAGCAGTAAAAATGTATGTTTCGACTCTAAGATATGTCATTGCTATGGCTATAAAAAGATTATGGCCAGCAGCTAGAGCGTTATTCAATTACAGTATTTCTAGATCAATATTCTGTTCAATATCTCATTTTGGACATTCATTTGGACCTGAAAATCTAAAAAGACTAGAAAATGAAGTAATCAAAATAATCAAAGAAGATCTTCCTATACACGATACTCTTGTATCGAAGGAAGAAGCAATGAAAATTTATAAAAAGCAAGGCTTCTATGATAAGCTAGAAATGATTAAAAATGTTCCTATAGAGAAAATACCTATCACAGAATGTGATGGTTATTATGATTTCTTATATGATTATTCATTACCTTCAACTGGATTTATCACTAAATTTAAGTTGAGACTTTATTCACCTGGATTCTTAATTTTCTATCCTAGATCAGAATCTAAGGGAGAAATTCCTGATTTCAATGAAGAAAAGGTGTTTAGAGATGTATTACGAGAAGCAAATTACTGGAGTAATATCATCAAAATTAACACAATTAATCAGATAAATGAAATGGTTAGAAATGGTAGAGCATTAGAATTAATAAACATTTGTGAAACAAGACATAACGATCAGATAGCTGAAATTGGACGAAAAATATCCAAAGAAGTAGAAAGATTAAGATTAATTTGTGTTGCCGGACCATCATCTAGTGGTAAGACAACATTTACTAATAGAATCAGAATAGAATTATATGCCAGAGGTATAGTTCCATTGATGATATCAATGGATGATTTCTATTTTGACGATCCATCTAAATATCCTTTAGACGAAAAAGGAAAATATGATTATGAGCATCTAAACGCTCTAGATCTAGAACTATTTGATGATGTAATATTCAGACTAATACACGGAGAAGAGGTTGCTCTTCCAAAATTCAATTTTAAAACTAAGAAAAGAACATTTGGTAAACCAATTAAGATTGATTCAAGACAACCAATTTTAATTGAAGGTATCCACGGATTAGATGATGCTATATGTCCATCAATCCCACTTGAGAATAAATATAAAATATTTATAGCCCCATTAGGACAATATAGAGTTGATGACCATACACCAATTTCATTGTCTGATATGAGACTAGTAAGAAGAATGGTAAGAGATAGAGAAAATAGAAATACACCTCCTGAGCAGACAATTGCATCATGGCAATCAGTTAGAGCAGGAGAATTTAAATGGATCTATAGATACCAAAATAATGCTGATGTAGTATTCAATTCAGAGCTTGCTTATGAGCCTTTAGTATTAGCTAAACATGCTATCCCAGCTCTAAAGGAAATCAAGCCCGATTCACAGTATTATATAACTGCTAGAAGACTATTATTATTGCTTGAATACTATGAAAGTATTTCAGATAAATGGATTCCATGTAATTCGATATTAAGAGAATTTATTGGAGGTTCGATTTTCTATACTGAAGATAAACGCTAAATACAGGCCGAAATTGCCTGTATTTTTCATTTTTGGAGAAATATCAGTAAATAAACCACCTTCTATAGGAAGACAAGAATAAAAGCATATTAGAGAGATTTTTCAAAAAACATAGTCAAAACGTTTGAAATGACTATGTTTTTTTGTTATAATTCTAGGTGATTTTGGTGGTGATATTTTAATGGAATGTATCAAAACTGTAGACAATACTTTATACACAAATGAGCTTGTAAGTAACCTTACTAAGCTTTACACATACAAGGGAAAAGATTTTTATTACGAAGAAATTTTAAAGAACTTCATGAAAGGGATTGTATCTGATACAGTAGAAAGAGATGTAATCTTTGCATCAAAAATGCTTGAATTACATGTCACAGATGCAAGACTAAAGTTACTGATTAGGAAGGATTCAAATCCAAAAACAAAGGATGAAAAAATAGTCTTAAATCTAAAAATTGTGTTTAAGCTAATCCAAGAAATGGGTACAGATTTAATCCTAGATGCGAATGAATTTTTACAGCTTGGAAATAAGATTTTTGAGGATAAAAAATTCGGTTTTACATCATACATTGTAAAAGAGAGCCACGGCTTCCTAAGTGAGGATAAAAGAGTCTCTAGAAGAGACGATTTTAATGAATTAATTAGACTCATGGCAAGAGCATTTAAGCGTAAAATTGAGTCAACTCAGGTCATTACAAAGTTCTTTACAGACCTAATAAATCAACAATATTTTACTGAACACAACAGGTTTATGGCGATATTAATTACCTACTGTTTGTTAGTAAGTCAGCGTTTTAACGTATTCAAATACGTAAGTTACTTCGAATTATATACAAACAAAATGGAAGAATTTAATATGGCTATTGCAAAGGCAAATTTCGGCTATAAAGAAGGCTTTTCAGACACTTCATTATTAAACAACGAGATCATAAATTTGATGATTGAAGGCTATCAAAGCGTTGAAAATATGACTCAAGATTCAAGATACAACAAGGATATTAAGATCAGTAAAGTTGATGCAGCCGCATCTGCAATACTATCTTTAGGACAAAATTTTACAAAAGAAGATATCAAAACTTTATGCCCATATATGTCAGATTCGACTATTAATAGAGCATTAAATGACTTAAAAGAAAGTGGTAAAATTATCTCAAATGGAACTGGTAGATCAGCTACATGGACTAAGCTAGTTGGTAATAACGATCTATCTAGAAGAGATAAACAAATTAATATTTTTGATATGATAGAAGAATAGGCAGCTATAAAAAGTTGCCTATTTTTTTGTTTTTAAATCACGAACAAAATAAAGAAATTTTAAAAATAATCGAAAATATGAAAAAATCAAAGCGTTTTCATTTTATACATAAATAATGTCATTATATTAAAGAAATGTGTGAATGAAAATGAAATTATAGAAAATTATGAAAATTATGTGAAAATATGAAAATCTATGAAAACGCTTTAAATTTCACAGAACAATGGCGAAAATACACAAAAAATCTCGTTTTTGAATTATGTGACACTATTTATGTCATTAATATTATTCTTACATAAATAATGTCATTATTAAATAATAATTCAAAAATATAATAAATATATCTAAAAGAATATGATAAATATATGGATAAAAAATAGCTAAAAATGAGGTAAAATTTATCGATTTTAAAGAAATAGGAAAAATATAGGGCCGAAAAGGCCTTTTTTTTACTTATTCAATTTCAAAATAGGCATCCAGGAGAGTAGAAGTAGTAGAAGAACTGATCAAGATTCCGTCGCCGTTTAAAATCTGGTGACATGAATCAAAAAGTCTCGTTTCAAATCCAGAAGAGGAAATCGGTCGAAGTAGAGAATTATCCAAATCCAATTTTCTCGATTTTTCGATTTTTTTAGGCTCTCATGCTAAACATATTCAAATGGTATTCACTGAGCGTGATTAGAGGTCAAAAAACGGCTTAAAACCGCCAAATTAGATATTCAAACACGTTTTTTTGGATGAAAAGAAGCTTTTTAAGGCATCTTTCGAAATCTGAATAAGTTATCATAATATATATTATGTTAACCAATAAATAATGGCTTAACTATGCAGTTTTTTAATCATTTGTGAATAAGTGGATTTGCACACATCTCCTTATATCGCTTAAAAATGGGTAGAAAATACCTATTTTTGACTTAAAAAGCGATCCAGAAGTCGATTGATGCATAATTGCCCATTTGGAATCATTTTGGAGAGTCGTTTCACTCGTTCAAATCACTCTATAATACCCTAAATGGACATGTTCATTTTCAAAAATCGACTTTAAACGTATTCAAAACGAAAAAAAGAGTGTGTTTTAGTAGCGCCGCTTCATTTTTTAGGCCATTTTTAGCTGTCTACTTTCCACCACTCTGACTACATTTTTGATCCTATATCTCTATTTTCATAGTTTTCAATTATTACATATATAATGTGTTTAATAATAATATATAATATTATAATAATATACAATCTATAACATTAACATTCTCTTATCTAGTATTTGAAACTAGATACAATTCGAAATTTTTTTCTAGTTCCTACTTCCTCCTATAATTGATACTTGATTTCTGATAATCATTTGAGCTTATGAAAATGGATAAAAATTTATCTCGATTTTTCTCTTTCTATCTAGTATTGAAAACTAGATGCAGTTCGAAAATTTTTCTTATCCTTCCCTTTTAGCATGCTTTATTAATGGATTCAGGTTTTGACAAATTTGTTTTTGTTTTAGATACACCAATTCATTGTCTTGTCTCTTTACTATCAGCTCCAAAGAAACCACGCTCTAACGAAATCGAGATCCTCTAAGAAAAAATCTCGAGTTCTTCATCTGGCTATTTTTTCCAAAATCATTTGAGTGAATATTTCCATCTAATTTTTCATGACCTCTTCTTCCTCTTCACTGAGATTTTTTTATCACTAACTATGATTTTCAAAACAGACTGTTTCTCACGTGTGAGTGACGTCAGATCATTCGGCAAATCGAATCAAGTCAATTTGGCATTACGAATCAGTCATTTCATAGCTTTGCTATTATAGGGACAATTTTCGACTGAAAATGGCCATAAAACGAGACGTATATCTCCCTTTAATTTTTTCTCGTTTTTTAACAACAAAATGTTAGTTTTTATTTTTAAACAATTTTAGTGATAATCTAGTTTTACATTGCCTATGAAACCATTTTAATTATTCTAGTTTCTAACTTGTTTTAATACTTAATCTAGTTTTACACACTAGATACGATTTGAAATTTTTTCGGGCCTCGCTCACGTACGTATGCGCATAATAAAAAGCCCGTCGCTATACGGCGACAGGCCTTCAATTTCTAGTAAGATTCTTCTAGAATTTTAAGTGCTAAATCACGATCTACAGTGACTATGTCAGGTAACACTCTCTTACCCTTGAACATAGCATTCCAAGCTATATCTGGAAGACTATTTTTATCAACTCCAAGCTCTCGTAAAGTTACTGGCATTCCTAGACTCTTGAAATAAGCTTTAAGCCTTGAAATTCCCTCTATAATCGCTTTTTCCTCGTTTTGTGTATAATCTACGCCTAAAACCTCGTAAGCAAGTCTTAAGAACCTTTTTGGGGCTGCCTTGTATGAATTCATAGCCCATTGAGGCCATAATGCTGCAAGACCTGCACCATGAGATACATTGTCATACATACCGCTTACCTCATGCTCAATTTGATGTACGGCCATAAAATACACTTTACCACAACCAGTTAATCCGTTATGTGAAAGACTATTAGCCCACATTAGAGTTGCTCTAGCATCGTAATTTGTCGGATCCTTCATGACAACCTTACCTGCATCATAGACTGCCTTCAATAATCCAAGTGCGATATTATCAGTCAATTCTTCATTCTCATCGCCATTAGAAAAATATCTTTCTAATGTGTGCATCATAATGTCAACTACACCACATGCAGTTTGCCATGCATTTACTGTGTATGTTAGCTCTGGATTTAGAATCGAGAATAGTGGTCTATTGAAGTCACTACTAAAGCCTCTTTTTTCTTTTGTCTCATCGTTTGTGATAACACAAGAATTTGACATATCACTTCCTGCAGCTGAAATTGTTAAGATTGATCCAACAGGTAGTCTGTCCTTAACAACCTCTTCGCCTAAAGAAAATTTCCATGGACTAAAGTCCACCTTTGCTCCTGCAGAAATTGACTTAGATGAATCTAGAACTGATCCACCACCTACAGCTAAAATCATTTCTACCTTTTCTTTTTTAGCTAGCTCGACACCCTTCAATACTAAGCTAAGCTTAGGATTAGCTTCAACTCCTCCTAGCTCAACAAATTCAATTCCTTCATCCTTCAAGCACTTAACAATTTTGTCATATAAGCCACTTTTTTTGATTGATGATTTTCCATAGTGTAGCAAAATCTTTTTAAAGCCATACTCCTTTATGATTTTTCCTACCTTCAATTCTTCTCCCTTACCAAAGTAAACTTTGGTTGGAGTGTAATACATAAAATTTTTCATTTGATTTCCTCCAAAAATGATTCACCAATTTTAGGTGATTCAACATTAAAATTTTGGGCTATTGTAGCACCCACATCTGCAAAGCTTTTTCTTGTTCCCAAAGAACCACCTTTGGTGGTCTTTGAATGTACGACTAAAGGTACATATTCTCTAGTGTGATCTGTGCCTGTCCAGGTTGGATCATTTCCGTGGTCGGCAGTTATTATTATTAGGTCATCTTTTCTTATTAATTTTAACATCTCGTTTAGCAAACTATCAAAGCACTCGAAAGCTACCTTATATCCACTAGGGTTTCTTCTATGTCCATATAATGAATCAAAGTCTACGAGATTTACAAAGCATAATCCTTGAAATTCTTCTTTACATAAATCAAGAACTATATTCATACCATCCTCATTAGATTTTGACTTATATGCCTTAGTAATTCCACAGCCATTAAAAATATCATTTATCTTTCCAACTGATATAACATCATATCCATTTTCCTTTAAAGAATCTAAAACTGTCTTATTTGGTGGATTTAGGGCATAATCATGTCTATTAGGAGTTCTTACAAAATCATCTTTAGTTTCTCCAACAAATGGTCTTGCAATAATTCTTCCAACCTTCCATCTAGGATCAAGACAAACTTCTCTAGCTATCTTTGAACATCTATATAACTCCTCAAGACCAAAATATTTTTCATGAGCTGCAATCTGTAACACTGAATCAGATGATGTATATACAATCAATTCTTTATTCTTGATATGCTGTTCACCAAGCTCCTTTATAATCTCAGTTCCTGATGCTGCACAATTACCAATAATTTTATATCCCCATCTCTTTTCAAGCTCATCAATTAGCTCTTTAGGAAATCCTGTATCAGTAAATGTAACAAATGGCTCAACAGTCTTTATACCCATTAACTCTAAATGTCCTGTTAATGTATCCTTGCCGTTAGACAATTCATCCATCTTACCATAATATCCAATTTTAGAATCAACCTTTTTGACTCCTTTAATATCAGTCAAATTACCATACCCAAGAGATTCAAGTGTAGGTAAATTTATTCCATTTTCATGCTCTGCAATATGTGCGATAGTATTTGCTCCCTCATCACCATATAAATGACTTAAAGGAGTATATCCACAACCTACAGAGTCACATACAATAACAAATATTCTTTTAAATCTCATTAATCGTCATTTTTAGATAGAGGATGACTATGATCATAAATATCTCTCAATTTAGTTTTATCTATATGAGTATATATTTGTGTTGTAGATATATCTTCATGCCCTAAAAGCTCTTGTACAACCCTCAAATCTGTTCCTCCTTCCAATAAATGTGTAGCAAAGCTATGTCTAATAGTATGTGGTGATATTTCTTTTTCAATACCACATTCCTGAGCTAGCTTTTTAATATATTTAAAAAAGCCCTGTCTAGACATCTTTTCACCCTTATAATTAAAGAACAATAAATTAGATGGCTTACTAGCAATCTTTAATCTTGCTCTTTCAATATATTTTCTTATAGCTATTACAGCCATTTCACCAAGTGGTACCTGTCTTTCCTTATTACCTTTTCCAATGACCATAATATATTTTTCATTTAAATGAAGATCCTTTAATTCAACATCTAATAGCTCAGATATTCTCATACCTGTTGCATATAATGTTTCCATCATTGCTCTATTTCTAATATCTAATGGTTCATTACCATCTATTGATGAAATCATTCTATTTATTTCTTCAATAGTTAATACCACCGGAAGACTCTTATCAGTCTTTGGATTTTCAATATGAAGTGATACATTTTCTTTTGTATAGCCTTCTTTAAATAAATATTTATGAAAATCTTTAATACATGTAACCTTTCTTGCTATTGTCTTTTTAGACAATTCCTTCCTTTTTAAAGAAGCTATATATTTTACAATATCTTCTCTAGTTATTTCAGATACATCATTTATCTTTTCAAATTTATTTAAGAAATCTTGATATTGATATAAATCAGTAACATAAGCATTAATAGTATTTTCACTTAATCTTAAATTGTCTTCTAAATAGTATTTAAATTCTGATATTTCATAAAATACTATTTCCTTTTTTTCTTTATCCTTCATTTAAAAGCTCCTCAAATACTAAATTGGAAATAAATAATTTATCAGGAGCTATTTTTAAATAATCTCCATCAACAATTAATAATTTATTTTCAATTAATTTATCTATTTTAAAATCAGTGAATAGATCACTATTATATCTTTCTTTGTAATCAGAAATAGATATACCATCTATCTTTCTTAATCCAAATATTAAATATTCAGATTTTTCTTCATCAAGAGATATGATATCTCTTATATCCTCAAAATCTAATAAATAATCCTTCATTATTTTTTTGTTTGTATACCTATAATTATCAATATATCCTGATGCCCCAAGGCCTATACCTACATAATGGCTTTCTGTCCAATATAGCTTATTATGAATAGATTCATAACCATTCTTTGCATAATTAGATATTTCATAATGCTTATAGCCATTATTTTTTAAATAATCATTTATATAATCATACATATCAGCAACTATATCATCATCTAATAATTCAAGCTTTTTATTATTTAGCATATATGAGAATACAGTTTTATCTTCTAAGATAAGGCTATAATATGATAGATGTTCTAAATTTAATTCCTTAAAGCATTCTAAATCATATTTAACATCATCAATTGTTTCTCCAGGTATACCAAAAATTAAATCTATATTAATGTTTTTAAATCCATTATCTCGAAGTAGCTTAATTCTATCATATACAATCTCTTTAGTATGTCCTCTACCAAGTAGTTTTAGTAATTCATTATTAAAAGATTCAACACCTAAAGATATTCTATTGATTCCATATTTTTTAAATAGCTCTATTTGTTCTATAGTAATTAGTTCTGGATTAAGCTCTATTGTGGCTTCCTTTGAATTTTTAATAAAGTCCCCTATAGTTTTAAGTAAATCATCTAATAATTCAATAGAAAGGGAATTTGGAGTGCCTCCGCCAATAAATACAGTATCAATATCGCATAAATCTTTTTCTCTATATTTAAGTTCCTCTTTTAGACGCTTTAGGTATTTAGTTTTTACATTGTCATTTGATACCATTTTAGTGAAATCACAATAATTGCAAATTCTATCACAAAATGGAATATGAATATATAGTCCCTTCATAGTAAATCCTCATAAGATAATTATATAAAATAATTATGGTATTTACAATATTATGTAAACCAAAAAGAGTGAATAAGGGGCTTAAAATTAAGAAATTTTTGAATTCGTATTTAATTAATAAAATAATTATGCTATAATTACTTTAAATTTTTTGTTAATGGGAGTTGATATTCATGAAAAAAGATACACAATGCGTACAAGCTGGATATAGACCAAAGAATGGTGAGCCTAGACAAATTCCAGTTTATCAATCTACAACTTGGAAATATGATACAAGTGAAGATATGGGTAAGCTATTTGATTTAGAGGCATCTGGCTATTTCTATACAAGATTACAAAATCCTACAAATGATTATGTTGCCGCTAAGATTGCTGCCCTAGAGGGTGGTACTGCCGCTATGCTAACATCTTCAGGACAAGCTGCTAACTTCTTCGCTTTATTTAATATTTGCGAATGCGGATCTCACATTGTTTGTTCATCATCTATTTATGGTGGCACATTCAATTTAATTGCAGTAACAATGGCAAAGATGGGTATTACTACTACATTCGTATCACCTGATGCTTCTGAAGAGGAATTAGATAAAGCATTTAAAGAAAATACAAGAGCTGTATTTGGTGAAACAATTGCTAACCCAGCACTTACAGTATTAGATATTGAAAAGTTCGCTACGGTCGCTCATAAGCATGGTGTTCCACTAATTATTGATAATACATTCCCAACACCAGTAAATTGTAGACCAATTGAATGGGGTGCAGATATTGTTACTCATTCTACTACTAAATACATGGATGGTCATGGTGCTGCCGTAGGTGGATGTATTGTAGATTCAGGTAAATTTGATTGGATGGCACATGCTGACAAATTTCCTGGTCTTTGTACACCAGATGAATCATATCATGGTATTACTTATGCAACTAAATTTGGTAATGCTGGTGCATTCATCACTAAATGTACTGCACAGCTAATGAGAGATTTTGGTTCTATCCAATCTCCTCAAAATGCATTCATCCTAAACCTAGGATTAGAATCACTTCATGTAAGAATGCCAAAGCATGTTGAGAATGCTCAAGCAGTTGCAGAATTCTTATCTAAGAATCCAAAGGTTGCCTCTGTTACATACTCAGGACTACCTGGAGATAAATACTATAAAATAGCTCAAAAATATCTACCTAATGGTGGATGTGGTGTAGTTTCATTCTGTTTAAAGGGCGGTAGAGCTGAAGCTGAAAAGTTCATGAAGTCTTTACAGCTAATCGCTATTGAAACACACGTTGCAGATGCTAGATCATGCTGTCTAAACCCTGCTACTTCTACACATAGACAATTAACAGACAAGCAATTAGAGGATGCTGGTATTCCTGCAGGTCTAATTAGAGTTTCATGTGGTCTAGAAAATAAAGAAGATTTAATTGAAGACATTAAACAAGCACTAGAGAGGTTATAATATGCCTATAATTATTCCAAAGGACATACCTGCATATGAAACATTAAAAAATGAAAACATATTTGTTATGTCTACGAATAGAGCGAATACACAAGATATTCGTCCAATTAATATTTTAATATTAAATCTAATGCCTACTAAGATTGAGACTGAAACTCAATTATGCAGATTATTAGCTAATTCATCATTACAGGTAAATTTAACATTTATTGTACCTAAATCTCATGAATCTAAAAATACTGCAAAGAGTCATTTAGACAAATTCTATACGACATTTGATAAAATCAAGGATCGTAAATTTGACGGCTGTATCATTACTGGTGCGCCTGTTGAAAAGCTAGAATTTGAAGAGGTTGATTATTGGACTGAATTAGAGGAAATATTTGAATTTACAAAAACTAATGTTACCTCTACAATGTTTATTTGCTGGGGCGCTCAAGCAGCATTGAAATACTTCTACAACATTGAAAAAACAGAAAGAAAAGAAAAGCTATTTGGTATTTTTAAACATAAAAAATCAGTTATATTTGAAGCTTTATTAAATGGAATTGACGATGTATTCTATGTTCCACAATCAAGATATACATACAACAAGGAAGAGGATCTTCTAGCATGTGAAGATTTAATCCCTCTATGCTATTCTAAAGAATGTGGTACTACTATCCTAAAATCAAAGGATAATAAGAGAGTATTCGTATTAGGTCATCTAGAATATGACAAATACACTCTTAAGAGTGAATATGAAAGAGATATTAAAAAGGGCTTAGATATTAAAGAGCCTTGTAATTATTTTAATGAAGACAAATCTGATGTAGATGTCTTATGGAGATCTACCGCAAATATTTTGTATTATAATTGGCTAAATTATTATGTATATCAATTGACACCATATGATTTCAAAAACCCAATTATAAAATACGAAAATGAATAATAAGAGTCTCGTTTGAGGCTCTTTAATTTTAGTAAAATATGTGAATTTTGATATTAATCTTTCTTATTACAATATTTTATTGTAAAATTATTTTGGATGTGATGAAAAATGAAAAAGGTAATTTTACTGATATTTTCATTCTTTGGCATCATATTAACATTAGCTGGATGTACTAAAAAGGAATATCAAATCATAGCTAATGAATTGAATGATGAAAAATTCAATTATGTAGATATATATGATGAAAATAATGAATCTAAGTCAGTCATTTGTAATTATGTAAAATCAGTATGGGGTGGAAACACTGATCCATTTGATGTGCATGATACAATCTTTAGATATTCATATAATTGTGATTTTAACAAATCATATAAGGTAAAGGTAAATCTTCCTACTAATTCAAATGTTAAAATCACTGGTGTAACTAAGTACTACTTCTATGATTTTAGCTATGAAAAGACTGAGAAATCAGAAGAGCAGGAATATGAGATTGATGACTATGTAATGACAATAAATGTTGATTATGAGGAATTCAATAATTCTCATGTATTCCAATATTATAAAATCAATTTTAAGGTTGATAAAACACATTATGGATATTACTATTTCGGTGTTAGATATGGTAATGAATTAAAATCAGTAAAATCTACATTCGCATTCCTAAATAATGTTGATAGCGCTTATTTAGAATATTTAAAAATAATAACACAAGAACAAACAATAACAATTTCTAATCTAGATATTCAAGGAACATTGATTAGCTTTATTAATGACCTTTATCTAGTTAAAATTGATTTAACTGATTATGTAATAGCTAATTCTGTTACATTTGAATTTAAAATAATGAATGATGATAATTTATATACAATTGAAATAGATAATAATTTTGTATGTCAATATGAAGGAAATAATTATCATATTATTTCAAGAGATAAGAATTTCTTAAATTATATAAATAATAAAATATAAAAAAAGCGGAATTGAAATTATGTAGTGTACCCAAGAAATTGGACTAATTAATTTAATATTATAATTGTGATAAGGATTGTTGTCTATATTGAAGCGGACTCAATCCTTTTCTTTTTACATTTATTCTTTCTTCATTGTACCATTTTATA
>JAEEGL016927933.1_pt1 | contig 31339 bp, 41 predicted proteins | sample 9134231 | NCBI WGS metagenome assembly JAEEGL01 (sample SAMN16246548, study PRJNA631951) | gut metagenome | biome: gut microbiome; feature: rumen; material: fiber-attached | host: Bos | place: Iran: Karaj | collected 2018-10
ATCATACATAATATTAGACATAATCTTATTTACGCTTGATCTCAAACCGCGTGCACCGGTTTCGTTCATAATCGCATCGTCGCATATCCAATCAAGTGCTTCTTCCGTAAATGAAAGATTTTTACCATCAAGAGCAAGACGCTTCTTATATTCTTTAACAATTGAATTTTGTGGCTCGGTTAAAATCTTCTTCAGATCTTCTCTGCTCAAAGCGTTTGTATATGTAATATTACCGGCGCGACCTACAATTTCAGGCAAAAAACCATATGCAACTATATCTGCCGGTTTTACATATTTCAGAATATTTTCATCGTCAAGTTTCTTAATCTTTTTCTTTTCCGCAGTATTGTTTTTCAAATCAAAACCTACAGAAGTTTTTCTATTGAGACGATCACTGATAACATCATCCATTCCAACAAATGCGCCGTTCAACACGAAAAGAATTTTACTTGTGTTTATAGTAACATAACGATCTCCACCGTTTCTTGACAATTGAACACTCACATCTCCACCGTCCAGATACTTCAATAATTGAGATTGTACACCGAGAGAATTAATTTGAGATTTATGGTCGCCGTTATTAGTTTTGTCATAGTGTGTATTTCGAGAAATCTTATCGAACTCGTCAATCATAATCATTGAACGCTGTGCTTTCTCTATATCTCCTTCTACCATAGGATGATTGAGGACGCGCTGCAAACAAACGTCTAAATCTTCTCCGACGTAACCGGCTTGTGTTACTGATGAAATATCAAATATCACAAACGGAATATCCAAAAATTCAGCAAGTTTTCTGAAAATCTCTGTTTTTCCGCTACCGCTCGGTCCAATGCACATAATATTATTGGTACGCAATTGTACTGCATCTTCGCTATTGTCTTCCGGCGCATAAATCATTTTCATATGATTATAAACTGCTACAGCAATATCGCGTTTTGCTTTCTCTTGGCCAATAATATGCTTATTGAGATATTTCACAATCTCTTTCGGAGTTGGTATTTTTTTACTTAAATCAACAGTATAATCATCTTCAACATTATTATTGAACGAGCGTTCTGGTTCCAAATCCTTATTATATTGTGCAGCAAGAGCCATATTCAATAAATGAAGCTGTTCAATACAATCGTTGCAAATATAACAATTCTCGTCAAATTCGCCCTTGTAAATTGCTGCAACTTCAGATGCCGTACGTCCACATACATGGCAACGATGTTCAGGCTCTTTCTTCTTGTTATTATTGTTAGACACTTTGGAATTGCTTCCATTAACAGTTACGATATCTTTTGGTGTATCGTCAGTAGATGAATTATTGTTTTTCTTTGCCATTTTTAAATAAATAATTTCTATCTATTATACATTATTTCTATTTGTTTGTTTTTGTTTTTTTAAATAAATGAAAAAAATAATGTTCAAATTTTCATATTTGCATATAATTTTATAATTTTGCATTTAAAATAAAAATAATTTAATATGGTATCAGTAGTAACATCGGTCAACAAAAAAACTCGAACTCTCACTGTAGATTTTGAAAATCATAAAATAAATGATCAAAAATATACAAAAGAAGAGTTTGATGAAGCAATCAATAAAATTCAAAGAGAAGAATTTGAATTTAAAAAAACTGAATCTCCAGAAAAAACTCCGCTGCAAACATATACAAAAGAAAGTCTCCACTATGATGAAATATATACTAGTATTGCCCGACCGAATATAAGCAATCCATCAGTTTTAAAAATAAAATTATTCGGAGCTTGTTATAATCGGGAATGGTTTCTTAAGTATTCTAAAGGAGAAAGAGTTTTGGACTTTGATGTTCCGTTAAAATGGCTCCACCGGACAAAAGAACGCATTTGGCAATATGTATATACTTTTATTCATCATTATAAAACAGAAACAGAGATTAGAAATACTGAAGAATTTGCTATTATTGAAGATTCGTTATGCGATTGGCCGAAAATAGTAATTCATTATTTGGACGGAAGCAAAAAAACCGAGACATTTAAAAATTGGAAAGATGCGGAAAAAAGATATAAACTCTTATGCAAAAAATTTAAATTGATGAAAATGCCATAATTACATATTTTTCTAATTCGACCTGAACATATCTGCTACGCTCATTCCATTATAAAGACAATTCTTTTCAGAATACTCTGTCTGTGCTTGTTCGATTATACTCTAAACGCTTTTTGTAATTCCGTCACCTGTAGATAATTGACTTGCTTGATTTGCTGAAGTCATACCGGTATCTTCTCCAAAATAAACTCTATTATTACGGATAGTGATGGATGTGCGACCGTCTTCACTTATATATGGAACTATATAATCAGATTGGCGCTGTTTAGTAGTATCAATAACTCCGGACGGAATATCCATATTCTTCAATTTATCATAACTAGAACGATCAGATTTATATTCAGTGTTCACAAATTTATAGAAATTTCTTATCTGTACTACACGAGACTCATTATCATCAGCATCATTTGCTTCACGATTTTCTGCTTCCATCATTCCTATAGCTTGAGTAACATTGGGTATTAACAATATATCATCTTCATTAAGAGTAAATGGATTACTTATACCGGCAAATTTAAGAATAAATTCTGTATATTCGTCAGTTCCATACATATGCTGACTGATAAGGTCCGGACGCATTTGATAAACATCTGACATCTTAACAACTTGATAGTCTTGTATTTGTTGTGAATCTTTCGTAAATATGCTTTTGGTGAGATCGATGATTCGATTTCCCCTGGCATCTGTAACTTCTTCTTTTCTGTCTAACGTATATTCGAACATAGTAAATGTGTATTAATTGTCTGAAGATTTTTGTGTATGGAGATTCGGGAAATACAAAGAACGACTGTCTTTGTTGAGTTCCAAGAAATTGTGCGTTCCGTTTGTAAACATCCATTCTGATGCAATTTGTGGATCTGGCGGAGTAAACTTAGATACAAATGTAGTTTCTGTATTTCCGGCACTTTGATTCTTTTTGGGGTCATCATATTTAAATGTTTGATAACCGTGAGCGCCGCTCTATTGCATTAACTTGTCTGCTCTCATATAAGCAGGGGTTTGCCAAGATTCTCCCTGGAAACGCTAACCCGTATAATCATCAACTTTAGTTTCATAGTCTGATGTTGCGCGGATATAGTCAGGCAGTTTATATATTTTTCCCGCACCCCTATTGAACATAGATTGTATAGCTGCTTTATCTCTTGGCATTCCGTGTTCGAGCGTATATGTCACTTTTATGGAAATTGGGAAATCGTCCGGACCGAGTTCTTCATCGGCTTCAAATTGCATCTTTGTGCAAATCAAATTTCCGACAACCATAATCGGGTTTAGCGGATTTCCGACAGTCAAATGCCAGTTTCCGACCGGATCTCCGGTTAAAAGCGATTTCATACCGCTTATAGAAGGCATAACCGTTTGCTATATAACATGGTCATGCCACATATTATTTAAATTTTGAGCGAGATTTTTTGCTTTTTCTTTTCCTTCTTCTTTTCCGCCCAAAGCGTCTGTCGCTCCTCCAATCATTTGAGATAACGTGCTATTTTCTCCAAATAACGTAGAAGATAAAGATTGAAGAACTTGCCCGACAGCACCAACAGTTTGACCGAGAATATCTCCAAGTCTTGAAGCAATAGACGACCATGAGAATTCACCATTAGCATCAGCAGTGAACGATTTCATACCGGAAAGAATATTAGATACAGCACCGTCTTTACCGAATATTCGACCAGCATAAAGATTTGCCATTACGTTATTTTTCAATTTTGTATTCTTGAAAGGATACATACGAGGGTGTATCATAAATCTGTAACCGCCGCCCCAGAATACTGCTTCCGGAGAAGCTATTTCCATACAGTTAGAAATGATATCAAGCATTGCTGCTTTTGTGTTAATGCCGCCGATAGGTCTTGCGACATATTCACAAACAAGTTTGAACGATTGACTGAATTCAATACCGGGTTCACGCTTTTTAACCGATGTTATTCTGTTAACTGGACCGTAAATACGATTACTGTAAATCTAATCAGTAGGGTCAACATTTGCTTGAGTTAATTGGTCAAACGCTGCTTGAGAATGACCCTAATAACCATCCGGACTAAGCAATCCCGTAAATTTGGCAAAAGAAAAATACTGTCCAGTCAAACCGCCGCTCTTACCCAAAAATCTCTAAACAATATTAGACTGAGAACCCACGCCGCCAAATCCGTTTGTATTTTCAAACATTTTATCTATTCGAGCACGAGGATCATCACCAGTATCACCAGTAACTTGATGAACATCTGCTGCTAAATCTTTCCACGGAGTACCAGTCGTAAAATTGATAAAATCATTTAACTTATTTGGACTCTAACCGCCGAAATATGAAACTACTGTAGCAATTGGGGCAACAGTGATCTTCTTTTCGCCGTCGTTTGATTCAATTGAACCGTCTGTCATATTCGGAAAATTCAGATTATCATAAGTTGGAACAGCATATTTTCTTAATGTAATAAGTCTGTTATTCGGAATAATATTCCAATATTTACAAAATACAAAATCTTGAAACGAATACGGAGTACGACCCCATTTATCTTTATTGGACCAAGTTATTATATTTGTTGTAGTGGGATTTGTGATACTTACAAAATCATCAGAATTTTCAACGATGCTCCCGTTTCCAAATCCAGCATGATCATAAAAACGCTTCTAATCTCGAATATCATACATATGAGAATTGAAATTTCCATATGAACCGGTTAAACCGCCCACCAAGCGTGTAACACAATATGGATTCATCAAAGATTGTGTACCATAAAAGTCCGGATCTTTTTTCAACGATTCGACTTCTTTTTTATTCGGAGCAACTCTGTCTGATGCTTTTGTGCCGTCTTCGCCAGATGGATCAGAGGCTTTATAATTCGGATCCATTTTGGCAACTGCTTTTTCTACAGTGAATACCATATCATAATATACAGATGATGCGGTATTACTTGAAAATGGTACTATTGCACCATTGCTTTTAAATGCATCAAAACGAGTAATTCTTGGGTCGAAAGATGTCGGTATGGTATTTTGCGGTTCAGTTGGATTCTATTCAGTGGGAGTTTGTTCTGAATTGATTTTCGTATCTGTAGTTTTCGGCTTATTCAATTTAGCATCCCATTCACTAGAATCTGTCATCCACATTACAAGACTCTGAATATACGAATCCATTTCGATGGGTTTCTCGTATTGTACTAACTCATTTGTGACATCTACTTGTTTTTCTTCGTCGTTCTTTGGCGCAGAAAATTGATAAACATCATCATCGTCGTCATTATTCTTCTTATCTTTCTTTTTGGTAAACCAGCCCCCATAAATTCCATTATTACTATTGCGCAAAAGAGTTTCATCTTTTGCTTCTGTAGTGTTCTATGAACTCATTCCAGAAGTTTTGTTACTACTCTTATTAGAATAATTTTTACGCTTATTTTTATCTAAAAGTCTCAGAGTCTTTGTCTGCATAAATTATGAGTTATTCTTCAATTACTTTATTTATCTTTCGAACATCCAAATTTCGTACTGAACTATTTGAAAAAATAAAGCAGACATTCAAATTGTCTGCTTCAAATATTTAATACTGATAACTTAAGTGATTATTTCGGCTTCTTCCACCACGCATTGAAAGGATTTGGAAAATTCCCAAATGAAGAATATTGAGACTGTTTCTGCATATTCGTGAAAAACTTCATATTTTCTTTAGGGATTAAACACGGAGTGTCTTTCACTAAATAATTTTCAGTACCCATTGATTTGATAATGTTACTGTTACTGCGGCCTTTTGTTTTCTTTATCTTCATTGTATTAAATTAAATAATTTAGCAAGCGCAATAAGATTTTTCTTTTTGCGTCTGCTTATTTAATGTAGAAATAATCTCAAACAGATTAAATGCCCTGCTTAATTCTATTACCAATAATGCTCCAGACGCTATCAATGATGAAACTTTCTTTCAGATTCTTTCCAATCATCGGGCCTATTTCTTTACGAAACTCTTCTACGACGATTTTTTGTTTTCCTGCACGGAAACATTCTACAATAGCATTGAGATTTTTCTTTGTTCTCTTCTGGATGAACAATTGGATGTCAGAAGCCGTTGAACTTGGAGAAAGCGTAATGATATTCTCATTAAGCAAACGGACACCGTTTGAATTGATACCGGTCTTAGGAGACCAATACTCTGACAAACGTTTGGCCATTTTCACTTTCTCGTCTTGAGGAAGATCGGACATTTTACCCGTAATCATATACTCCTCTTTCAGAACGTTAATAATAGCGACTTTCTGTTGCTCGAACATGTTCTTTTTTCTGTCGAGAATTTCTTTCTTACTTTGGTTGTATACCTGAGTGTAACTTCTCATTTTCTTTATAATGACTTAAGTTATTTTTCTTTATCTTTCGTTATTTATCTTCAATTAAAGATAATTTTGTTAGAGTCTTTTATTATTTATCTGTGTTCTTAAAAATTTTTTTCAAATTTTTTATTCTTCTATATTTAAAACTAATTTTTCCCCTCTTTCAATTTTTTTTATTGCTCTAATTATTATTGTTTTCTTTTTTGAATTCCATTCCCAACTACAATTTGCTTCTTGATTAAATCCATCAAGAATGTCATAAAATTGGCAATAACCCAACGGAATTACATATTCATCTTTTGCGACTTCAAATGCCATATCACGAACACTTCTTGAATAAAGAGATTGTTTGCTAATCTCTCTAACCGGACATACTTCTACAATCTCTCCGGCATAGAATTTATGATTAGCATATACTGATTTTCCGTCGCAAGCAACCATACATTTATATTTGTCAGTCGGAACCATTTCTATTCCGTTAATGTCGCTTCTATTACGAAGTTCTTCATCATTGAACAAACCGCCGAAGAACTCATTTATTGCTCTTGACTATGATATAAATCTATTTTTTTGACTTCTATTTCTCATCTTATTGACATCAATATGATTGCTTGTACTTTATTTATCTGTTATTTTTAAAAAATGTTTCATTATTATTTTATAGTCGACGATAAATAATAAAATTGCAATTGTTTTATTTAAAAATGCTAAAAAATTTAAACGAATCACGCAAAAGTAACTGGAAAAATTCCAATACTTTGACATTAGTTAAAACATCCGAAGGTCGTTTAATAATCGAAACCAGGAATCGTTATTATGATTATCAAGAAATGAAGGAAGCATTAAAGAAATATTCTAGAAAAGATATTGCATCAGCTACGAAAAATGACATTATTCATATGATTAATGAAGATTATGTAGATTCTGAAGGAATGATTCTAAATGAAGTTCGTTATGATTGGAATCATATTGATCCGATTACAGGTCTCCCAAAGGTTAAAGAACCGCGTCCCGAAGAAAGTATTGAGTTAATGAATCGTATGCCGGCAAGAAGCGGATGGATTGTTATGTTACACAACAGAGTAAATTTAAACTCAACCGGAAATATACATTATTCTAAAAAAGTTTGGTTTGACAAAGTAAGCAAAAAAGTTTATGAAGATGAAGAAATGACAGATGAAGGAACTCATTTCTTTACTTATATGTTGCCGCATTGCGGAAAGCCCGGCGGTTGGATGTATTTAGAAGACTATATAAGAATAACTCATCGTCATATTTAATTAAATGAGATTAGTAAGAAATAATAAATTATACAATATCGTTAACGAATGTCAATTAATTAACGAAGACATTCTTGATAATATTGATATTGAAGATGATTCTTCAGTAGTCAATAGAATCCAAAATGGTAATGTAGAATTAGATTATAATCATTCTGCTTATTATCTATACGACATTCAAACAAAATATCAGTTTGAAATGTTTGTAAAGAATTTTAAACAAATACGGGAACGGCTTCTTCGAATAATTTTAAATCTTCCGAATATTAATAATTATAAATTGGAATTATTGATTCCGGATGTCAATAAAGTTACAATTGATAGTGTGCCGTATCGTCTAATTTCTAACGGAAAAGAACAATTTGTTAAAATTATGGATTGTTCTAAAGAAGAAATTAAAGAAGACGAAATTAATGATTTTTTCAAAGATTCGTTAAATGAACTCAAATTTAAAAGTTCAAGAGGGAATATATTTTTTGAATTTCGTTTAAAATTTAATATAAGTGATACAGAGAGATTTGATTCGATAGTATATTTGATAAAACAATTGTTCAGACTTGCTAAACTTATTTTTGAAAAAATTGACGAAATCATAGGCGGAAAAATTTCTCAAAGACTCATAGTTGATGATATTCAATGTGAAGCATTTGAATTTAATAGACATTTCGATGAAAGATTCAAGAAACTATTCTATAAATTTTGTACCAGAAAAGAACGTAGTTTAAAATATAAATTTATTTCTGATTATCAAGAATCACAGAAAAAACAGCGTCACAGCAAAATTTCAATACCAGACGAAATTAAAAGATTTTTTACTGATGCTGCTTTAGAATATATCATTCCGTCGAATGTTACTATCACAATTGACAAAGTAAATAAACGTGTGTTTTGTCATATACCGAAGAATGCAAGAGTAACTCTCAAAATTGTTATGTTTATTTGGTATTATTGCGACAGATATATTGCTGATTTGTATGTACAAAATACTGGCGAATACGTTATTGATATTGTCATTGATAGCGCAGTAACCATTAATAATGATTTTTATGACACCAGATACCCAGGATGGTATTCATCAATTTCTTATATTTAGAAAGTTTACGCCAATCGAACAATCTTTAAAAAATTAAATAGAGATTTTCTTGAAAAAGTATATGTAGAAGAACTCGAACTCAAAGATCCTATAATTCAAATAACAAAAAAAGATTCTGATATTCAACAATGTCAAATATATATAAATTCTTGGGAAAATCCGAATATTCATATTACAAGTTCTACACATAACATAAAAATAAGAGCAGATAAAAAGCAATCATTCAAAACTGTTTTGATTGCTAAGAAAAAATAAAAATAAGAGGGGTTGACAAATAATCGTCAGCCCCTCTTCCAATGTTATATTCACATCAAACAACGCATTATTAACTGTTAATTCTTATATCATATTTCTTATAAAAATCGTCTTCTTTTAAAGTTTCTATATTAAGTTCTTTTGCTTTTGATACTTTAGCCGGACCCGGACTTTCTCCAGTTACCAGGAAATTTACTTTTTTATTGATTGTGTGTCCGCATTTTGCACCGAGAGATTCTAAAAATTCTTCTACAGAATCTCCGGGGAAATATGCGCTCTTTCCGGAAAATACTATATGCAACCCGGATAAAACTTGTTCTTGTTGAGTTGATTCGTTCTTTTCTTCAGAATATTCTGTAGAAAGACCGAAATCTTTCATCAGCATCAACCAATCTTCTCCGTCTTTCTGCATAAAGTCGTAAATATTCTTCGCCAGAACATCGCCAATACCAGGAAGAACTTTCAACTCTTCAAAAGAAGCATTTTTAAGAGATTCCATATTTTTGAAGTGCTTCGCTAACAGTTTTGCATTCTGTTTTCCGATTCCGTCAATTGACATTCCGCTAATCACACATTCAAATGGACGACTTTTCGATGCTCTAATACTGCTGAATATATTGTTTACTGATGTCATTCCATATCCGGCACCCAATTCATCAACAAGACCCTTTGGAGTAAAGTTGCGTTCTATAAGATACAAATCTAAAGCATTGACTATAATCTTTTTATCAAGTAGATCTCTTATAATTTCTGGACCCACTCCGTCAATGTTCATAACATCTTTGGAACACCAGTTTTCAATTCTGCGCTGATTTTGAGCATCGCAGTAAATATTTGTACATTTCAGAATATCTCCGTCAAAAGAAAGCGGGTGTCCGCAAACCGGACACATTTCGGGAATTTTGACATTTTCGTAATCAGTTTCATTAATGCGAAAACTTTGTTCATTTCCCATTTCTTTCATATACTCTTCTGCACTTACTGTTCCAAGAACATAAGGAATTACGCCGCCGCTTCGTGTAATTTTTACTGGAGCATTTATCTTAAGATTATTCTTCTTAATAAATTCTACATTATGTAACGTAGCATTTGTGACAATAACACCGTCTAATGGAGTTGGTGCAAAATTTGCAACCGGAGTAATATTTCCAGTGCGTCCTACTTGCCAAGTTACTGACTTTAAAATAGTCAAACCTATTCTTTCTTCATTCCACTTTCTGGCAATACCCCATTTAATTGCACGATGATCTTCTGTTCCAATCTGTGTTCTTAAATGTGAATCGGCAACTTTTACTACAACTCCGTCGTAATCAAAATCGGGGTTATTGCTATCAAGAGTTTCTTTATATTTTTTTATAAAACTTACAATATCTTCGACATTTGAGTCAACGATTTGTATTTTTGAATAAGGTTCGGTATAAAAACCCAAAGACTCAAAAATATCTGTACTTATATTTTCATACGGATGCAAGTTCTTGTTGTTTGAATCGAAAACAAGAATATCCCAAGGTCTGAAAATAAGTTTTCTTTCTGCTGTAATATTGGGATTCAATTGTTTCAATGAACCGCTTGCAGCATTGCGGCAATTTGCTTTGGGTTCTTTGCCTTCAGAAATAAGACGTTCATTGAGTGATTTTAAGACACTGCGTTGCATCATAACTTCTCCGCGAACGCAGATTGTATTATTATCCAATGGTTGAATAACCGGGATTGTTAACGGTATAGATTTTATAGTCTTTGCATTAAGAGTTACATCGTCACCGATGTTTTTGTCGCCGCGCGTAGATGCACTTACAAGACGATTGTTTTTATACGTCAATTCAAGAGATACACCGTCATATTTCGTACTGATTTCAAAGAACCTGGCATTATATTTTTCTTTCATGGACTTCAGCCATTCAATTAAGCCTTCATCATCATATGAATTCTCAATTGTTAACATTGGTTCAATGTGACGAAGTTTCTTGAAATCAGATTGAATATCAAGTCCAACACGTTGAGTTGGAGAATTTGGCAATACTTCTCCAGACTCTTTTTCCATTCTTTGCAACTCTTTGAATTTCATATCAAATTCAACATCGCTCATCACGGGAGAATTCTCTATGTAATAAGCACGAGATGCTTCATTAAGAATATTGGTCAATTCTATCTGTTCAGAAAGCATATGAAGTCTGGATTTAAATGATTATTGATTTATTGCAGTTTATCCTGTTCTTCTTTTTGAAGTATATTGAAGATTTTTTCTGGCATTTCATTTACTGTGAATTCGCTGTCAAAAATTTCAACTGTAGTTCCATCAGCACCATCATTGCGACAGATATACTTAATATAATTGATATTCAGCATAATTACTGTATTATCATCATAATTATGCAGTTTTATCATTTTAAAATCCACCAACGTAGAAATCTTTTCTGGAGTTTCGTTCACTACCAATTCTGAAGACATATCTTCTCCGTCAATATACCCGATAGTTGTCTCTTTGTCACTTCTGGAAGCATAAATAATTTTTTTTGCTGCTAATATAACGACAGTGTTATTTTCTGATTCGTGAAGTTTGATGAATTTAACTTTTTCCATTGTTGTATCTTGTATTTTTAATATTTTAAAAAATAAAGGCTGATGTTCCAAAATGATGAATCTTTATGTCATCTTCTGTCAGTTCAAAACCGGAATCTATCAGGGACTTTCGCCGAAGCGGGTATCAATAGTTCTGATTTATCCCCAACTTCCGATTCCATACGCCAACATCACTGAAACACCAGCACTGTAACAATCGTTTTGCTTTCTGCATAGTCGTTGTAATTCCCAAATACATAAAATAAATCATTTAATCAAAATAGGTAATCATTGATAGGGTGGGAAAAGCGAGGGTTGCAGGGTCGCACGAGTTAGGCTCGCCAACAATTGTTTATATTTTTAATTATGAAACATAATATCATCGTTATAAAACTTACTTCTAAATTCGTCTAATTTTCTAAGATATCTATTTTTTATTTCTTCCAATTTCGCATCTCGTGTTCTGTCTGTTAAATAAAAATTAAATAGTATATTAAAACGTTCTCGATGATAATCAGAAAAAAGTCTCTCTTCTATTTGTTCTTTCTCTAAAAACTTTTTTAATTCTATATCTTCTTCTGATTTTTTTCTTAAACGAAGACTTTCATCGTTATTGTTATCAATAGATAGTAATTTTGAAAAAACAGACTTTATATGTTTTAATCTGAGAATATTTGAAATAGATATAATATCTTTCTCTTCTTTTGTACTTACAGAAACATCTTTTAGTTTTTCATTTTGTTCTAGTTTTTTAATACTTTTTTTTTATAAAATCTCTGAGTCATCGGAAACATATACAACCCAGGAGAATATTTTATATGAAACATACGACAATCGTTTACGCTCAAATGCCGCACATCACCTTTCAGATTGTTTCCGAGTTTTTGCATAACAACGCAATTTACCGGATTCTTTCCTATGGTATAAATAAATTTCACACATTTGTAAACTTCATCTTCTGCTATTTTATCTTGATTTTTTAAAATATATTCTTCTCCGATTTCGAACCATTTTTGCTTAACATTTTTCTTTGCAGCTTGTTTTGCCAAACTTTTTTCTTTGATGTTTTTTTCTTCGTTTTTCTTACGGTTAATTTTATCAAATACAACCTTTAAAATGTCAAGATACTGGCATTCGTCAACGTCTTTCTGTGATGTCGGCTTATATAGCGCATCACAAGATTTCAGCAGATCAATTATATTTAAAATACGAGTGTTTGCTTCATCTGAATCAACTTTATACTGAAATGCAATATTGTTAATGAGAATAGAAATATTACGAATTTCAGATGTTAAGTAATAATGTGTATCATCACTAAAAATACGAAAATCAGAAAAAGACTCGAATGAATTGTTGAATTTGCGACTTAATGAACGAGAAGAAGTAGATGGAAATCCTAATGGCCCAGTTTTTTCAAATGGGTTATAGATTGGACTATAAACCATCATATCATATAACTCAACATTAAACGCTCTTTGTTTTTCCATAAGACTTAAGTCATCATCAACTTTTATGAACGTATAGCATCGTTGAGTTCATTCGCTAAGCGCTGCATAGTATCTTCAATTTGCTTGCGCTGGTTTTCGCCGTTATCACGAATCTCTTTGACGCTCTTAATGATGTTGACAAGTTTGTCTTTTGTCTGTTCAAGAGTTTCGGCTTTAATTCCCGGAGTTTCCATCATACGAGCCATCTCAATAGAACTCTTTTCAAGTTCAGACATATTCTCTATGATTACGTTGTTTGCGTAATCTTCAAATCGCTTGATGTGTTCTACACTTCTGCGATTGCGATCGGTCAAAATGCCGATAGCGACCTGATGACGAACAGTCGGAATCAACTGTTGAGACTCTTCACAACGGTCAATAACAGAAGAATACGTTCCGTTGAGAATTCCGAGTTGAAGCAATGTCTGCTGCGACAAATGCTCTGTAGTAGCCATCGCTGTGATTTTCTTTGACAGATTTGAATCTGCCATACGCAGACGTTGCAAATCATCAACATTGCAAAATTCTGCATTTTCCATCACGTCCAGTTCAGTCTTGATTTGTTCACGCAAAACCATCAAACCGAGAATCTTTTCTCTGGAAGAAATGATGTAGTCTTTGCATGCGTCTGCCATATCGTTGATAGTGACAGTCTGTGACATACTGTCAACTTTAAGAGCAGCGAAATCTTCTGAAATGCTGCGAATATTGTTTTCGGGAGCAGCTTTCTCAATACTAATCTCCTTATTTCGCTTAACAATCGTGCGAATAATGGGAAGTTTCTTTAAAGTAGACATAATCCCACCTTTGTCTGGCTGTAGCGGTGAACGCAACTCTTCGAGTTTCATAATCAAAGCATTCGTCAATTCTACAGACTTAATTGTAGGATCGCTCTTTGACATACTCAAAACCTTTTCTGATACACGCTCAACGTTAGCTATGATATCTTCGCCGTAAGAACGTATAGTAGAAGGTTTATCCACATCAATGTGGCTTTTAATTTCTGAAAGGTACTCTTTCTTCTTATCTTCGCTCATTTGAAGAATGGCACCTTTATAATCAAATGCAATCTGAGTATTGACTGAAGTGTCAGTCGGATTTGCTATAATTTGTACAGCACGCGATTCGTTGTTGTTATATTGCATAATATTTAATTTGTTTGATGTGAATTTTACGTATGTTTTTGAATTTCGTCTGCAAAGATAGTGATTATTTCTAATCCGTGCAAATTATTCTTTATTTTTTAACCGTTTTTTAACAATTTTTTATTTTTCTTGTTCGCTTTCAGAATTTTTATTTTCTAAAAACTTTATAAAATCAAAAGGTTCTTGAATTCTTCCGATGTTCAAACATTCGTTGTTTTCTATAAATGCTTCAGACGACTCTTCTGTTAAAGACATACGTTTTGCGAAATCTTTAATTTTTTCAGTAAGTATTTCTTCCTGGGATGCGTTTTTGTTGTTTGAAGAGAAAAAACTTTTTAAATCATGTTCTTTACAAAAATCGCAATCATATGCAACTAAAAAATAAGTCGGAAATACATCATATATATCTAACTCCGGAGCGAACCAGTTCATTTTTGATTCAACTAAAGAACAAATTATAGATTCGTCTAATTTACGACGTTCTTTCTCTATTTTCTGATACAAATTGAGATGGCGCATCAATCCCCAAAATTCATATTTTCCGGAAACTCTGAAAGTGCTCAAACGAACATTTTCTCTTCCATATGGATAGACCCAATCTGCATGGAAACCCTCGCAATCCAACTTTGTCAATTCTCCGGGCAAGATCAAATCTTCGGGCAATGTAACTTCAAATGGACAATTAATACTAACTACCCAACCATAAAAATTGTCTCTGGCTGTGACAACGATTCCGTTCTTCATACGGAAACGGTATACAGGCAAAACGATTGATTTTGAAGTATGGACGCTTACGACGAAAACCGGAGCATGTAAAGTATTTTGACAGACAACATCTCTTATAAAGCATTCTTGTTCAATTGCATCGTTTTTCCAACGCATTTTATCGTCAATTTTTTGATGACGCATCCATTGTAACAGAATGGGATAAAATCTCGGATTTTCCATAAATATAATCGTTTTCGACTGTCTATAATTAAAAAATAATCAAACGAGTTCTGTTTCAGGGATATTGTATTTTTTACATTCTTCTGTTAGAATTTTAACCCATTCCCGACAATCTTCTGCTGGAATGCGAACGCCGGAACGTTTGGCAATCGGCGTATTCAAAATATTGATTAGAGACCAAAATGCTGTTGTTTGTGTTTCCTTTGGATGTCCAAAAGAACGAATGCTGTTCTCTAAATCAATAATCTGTTGTTTCTTAAAATTTTCAGATTCTTTGTCCATAAAAATAAAGAATTTAATCGGTGATTTTTAGAAAATATTTAGGATCTACTTTTTTAGAAAGCCAGACTCCGTTATTTGAAACGAAGAATTTACAGCCGTCAGCATACATTCTTTTGGCATCGATGTTAATAATTACAACATCTTTACCATGACGTTTTCCGACATTAGTTGCAGTTTCTTCATCTTTAGAAAGATGTACATACAATCTTGTCATAGGCACAAGTCCCTCTTTCATAATGTGGTTATAATACACATCATACGTAGTTCCGTGATAAAGGACATCGGGCGGGCATTGTTCTGTCAACCCGACATCAACGGGAATTGAATGACCTTGTCTTGCGCGTATCTTGCGTTTATCGTTAGAAAACTCGTAACGTTGCTTATTGTTAGTTGTTGTAATGTCTTCCAGCAATTTCTTAGTATATCCGAGTTTTTCGAGTTCTTTAACGCTGCGCCAGCCGTGTTCATCTATGAGACCGGATTGAAAAGCATCAGCATCATGCCGAAGCAAAAATGCTAAATGCTTTCCTTTGTGTATCAGTTCTTTTTCGTAATTCATAATTTATCTTCAATTACATTGTTTAAAACATTCAATAATTACTATCCATATGAATAGTGCTACCAGAATGCTCCAATCCAATTTATTGTCATTCATTTTTTTAATGCCAAGAATCATAACGCGGATCTGTATTTCTCAAATACTTTTCCTTATTTGTCATAGGAGTTCCATCGGGATGACATTCGCCGCAAAATCCATTAGGATCCGAACATGCTTTAATAAACGAATCTGCTTCGTAACTCATAATTTATAATTTTAATTTACTGCTTCGTAAAGTTTTTCCAAAACGCGAACCATAGCAAGAGTGTCCAGGCAGCAATAGTCAAGAAGCGCTTTGCGCATTTCAGAACGCTGACTTTCGTTCATTGACTTCATTGCCGGGAAAGCATTCATTGCCATAGCACCGTTCTGAACACTTTCATTGAGATTGTGATAGTTCAATTCTTCGCTATCGGAGAACAATGCCGGGAGAACACTCTTGATACTGAACGAATCTTTCATAGCGGGAATATAGTAACAGCAATGAACAAACGGATCCATCAAATCCACAACATTTTTTTCAATATTGAGAAGATGTTCAGCTAAGTCGGGAAAAACTTGTGCGAGTTCCTTTATACGACTGCACTCAAATGACTTGTTATAAGCCATTACGCATACGTTAGCCGGAATATCGTGACAAAGTTTTTCTGCTAATGCACGACGCGGGTCTTCGTCTGGATTTCCCAAAAACTCTTCATGGAGAAGTTCAGAATTTTCAGATTCTTTAATGTGTAAAGAATACTGGAAAGGTATCTGCTGATACGGATGTGTTCCCACGTACTCTGGAATTGCCGGTTGAACCGTCTCAAAATCCAGGAAGTACAAAGGATATGAAATCGTGTTGATGAAATTTCTGATTCCGGACACGTTGATACATTCCTTATTATTCAGAGTACAATCAACTTGCATCTTTTGAACTTCTGAAGTCAAAGTAACGTGTTCGTTAATATCTTCGAACGTAACAATTCCGCTATAAAGATAATCAATCTTCTTCTTCCATTGTGCGCGATACAGATTGAACACAGAAGGATATGTGATATCCAACTGCTTCATACAATATCCTATAAACGGACAATCGTATGGCTTCTTACACTGACAACCGAAATCAGTTTGCCACTCCTCATCTTTAGCCAAAACTTTCTTTGCTACACTGATTTTAGCAGCGGTCTGTAACATTACAGGTTCACTGACATATTTAGTAGCATCAATGATTGTAAACAAATCACTGAGAACAATTTTCTTAGATTCCGGAAGCGTATATTCAGCATTCAAAAGAACGATATTCACGCTGCTAACTTTGAAACCGAGAGAACGAAGAACATATGCCTGATATGAAATATCGGGAAGATACGTATCGATTTTCTTAACTTCGTCTTTTACATCGCCCGGAATATGAGACGCACTCTTTACTTCATAAATAGCATATTCGTGCAAACCGGTATTCTTGAGAATATCAACTGCACAATAGCAATCGTCAAATGAGAATGCAGCTTCTGTAATGATTGGAGTGTTATTGTCAAGCAACTTTTTTGTCATTTCAATCATAGCAGATATATTCAAAGAACCGTCTGCATTGGTAACAACTGCACTCTTGGGTTCTCCGAACAAACGTTGGGCCATAATACCGACTTGAGTTCCAGTGTCCATACGATCTTCCAATGCTGTATTTTCTGATGCAACATCGGGGTTATTGACTTCGAGCCATAACTTCTTTGGACATTGACAATAACTTGTATACTTTGACTTTGATAATGAATTAGCCATATCTATATTGTTTTATTTTAATTTGACGCCACAAAGGTAGAAATAATTTCTAAATTATACAAATATTTAAAAGATAAAAATTATGAATTTAACATTATTTAACAAAAAATTAAATCAAATTCAATGCTTTGAGTTATTAATAAATAATAACGATTAAATTACTTTCCGGTGTGACCGTAACCACCGGCACCTCGTTCGGTTTCATCAAGAACATCTACTTCTACAAACTCAGCAGTTTCGTGCTTTTTAATTACCATTTGAGCAATACGATCGCCGTTGTTAATTTCAAAATTATCTTGAGAGAGATTAATTAGAATAACACCCACTTCACCGCGATAATCTGCATCAACAGTTCCCGGCGTATTCAAAACCGTAATTCCCTTCTTTAAAGCCAGTCCGCTTCTTGGACGTATTTGAGCTTCATAACCTTGTGGTAATGAAATATATAATCCTGTATGAATCAAGACTCTCTCCATAGGTTTGATAACGATAGACGAATTGTCTTCGATATATGCCATTAAATCCATTCCGGCAGAACCTTCTGTTGCATAAGCCGGCATCGGATTGTTTGATTTATTAATAACTTTAATCTTCATTTTAATTATATTGTTTATCTTTTTATAATCTACGAAAATGTAATCATATGGGTTTTTCTCGTCTGCTGTATGATATTCTGCATATGTTACATCAAAATTATCCGGAATTTCTGGAAAGAAAACGTCAGCATCTTTCGGAGTATCTTTAATTTCAGTAATGTACATATTGTCAACGAGACCTTTCTCGATTGCTTCCTTATAAACGCTTCCGCCGCCAATAATAAATACTTCTTGTTCAGAAGCCGATTTCGAAATCGCATCTTCAATACTTCTGGCTACTTCTACATCCGGATATGTCCAATTCGGATTCGAAGTAATGACAATATTACGGCGATTTGGTAAAGGACCATGCGGGAGACTTTCAAATGTTTTGCGACCCATTATGACTGTATGATTTGATGTTAATTGTTTAAATCGTTTTAAATCATCAGTCAAATGATACAATAAATCACCGTTTCTTCCTATAGCATAATTTTTTGCTATTGCTGCAATAATTGATATAATCATATAATTTTTTTAAATATTTAGCAATTTTATGACTTTCGAATAAACTACAATGATACGTTTGTTAATTTAATCGATTTGTACTGCAAGATTCCACTTTTCTGCAAAATCTCTTATCGTTTTATCATAATGATTAATTACAACATTATATATTTCTTTTGACTTGGAATCATTCGGGTCTTCTTTATTAATTTCATTATTGAAATTATTTTGTTCCCATAACCATCCGCGCAAATTTGTAAGTTCTTTGATATCATTTGCAAGTTCTTCTAATTTATCTTTAGAATAATGTTGCTTATCAACATATAGAATTAAATTTGAACCATTAGTACTTGTATGTAAATCTATATTCCACTGATAACTATTATATTTTGATGACCAAGTTTCGTTCCAAAATATTTCACATTGAAATAAAGATTCGTTTGTTTTTGTGTTTTCGCATATAAAATATACCATATTCTTATATATAAATTATTTTTTATTCAACCAACGCTTAAAGGAAATTTAATAACTGGATCCGGATAATAGTTTTCAATAATAAAATCTTCGTAAACAAAATCCGTAATGTTTTTAAATTCTTTTCCTTCTGTAAATTTTAATTTTGGAAGTATATCAGAACCATTTCTCTTCAACTGTTCTTTTATTCCTTCTATCTGATTTGTATATATATGACAATCGCCGCCGTGATATATCAATTCTCCTGGAACCATATTAACAATTTTACACATCATATAAGTCAATAATGAATAAGAAAGAATGTTAAAAGGCGTTCCGAGTGGGAAATCTTGGCTGCGGCACCAAAATGAAAGACTCAACTCTCTTTTCGGAACATTTAATTCATCCAAGGATTCATCTGATTCGCTTTCTTCTAAAACTACCGAATATAAATTGTCATTATTAATATTTTCAATATAATTCTTATTGTACCAATCTAATCGTTCCTGGTGTGTTAATTCTCTTGTGTAGAACTGAAACATAACGTGGCATGGGGGAAGAGCACAACTTTCTGCTGAATATAAAACATCGGGATTGAATGCGACACAAAGCATTCTTCTGTCGTCCGGATTCGTAAGTAACATCTCAACAATGTGTTGAATCTGATCAAACTGACTTATTCCGAATCTTCTCCATTGTTTTCCGTATACATCACCCAAATCTCCAAAATGATAGTCTACCACTATTTCTTCATATACGTCATCTTCATCAATTATTAAATTAAATTCTTCTGTATCCCCATTTAAAGTTTTTTTTATAAATTCTTCTTTGTTTACAATTTGTACTGGTAAGTAATCATCGTGAGCATTATGTTTTTCGCATAATTCTTTATAATAACGATAAGCATCATCTGTCCAGATATTTACGTTATTCTCTAAAAGATATTTTATATTTGTATTTCCGCTCAAAAACCACAAAAGTTCAAATATACATCCTTTTGTAAATACTTTTTTTGTAGTCAATAAAGGAAGTCCGTCTTTTAAATCAAAACGCATTGTTCTGTCAAAAACGCTTAATACTTCTCCGGCACGAGTCTGTTTCTTTGTACCGTTATCTAAAATATCTCGTACAATATCTAAATATTGTTTATCAACATTGTTCATAAATCAATCAATCTTCTTTATACATTTTATATTTTAAAAAATCTTTAAATGAAATTCCGTCATAAACGCCGTCAGAATCATTCCACATGGAATAACGCTGTTTTGCTATTAATTTCTATCTAGAAATTGTCCTTTTGGAAACATTATCGAAAGAGAGATTATCAATACAAACAACAGAATTTCTGATATCAATGAAACAACAGATAGTTCCGCAAATCTCCATAGGGTCGCTTGTTATTGTTGCAGCCTCCGGTTCGGAATTATCATATTCACCAATATACGAATAATAATAAACCTTTGTCCCCGGTTTTACGTCTTGAATTTTAATTCTCTTAATTTTCATCTTCTTCTAACATTAAATTGATTATTTTAGAAAGTTCTGTAAGATTATTCTTTCGTATATTGCAGATTTTTTTATCGTCAATATATAGCGAATAATAACTCGAAAAATATTGATCTCGATATTTTATAAATTCGAGATTGTGTTCTATTTCTTTCGTTTTATCATTTTCATCGCAAGATGATACAGCATCTCTAAATTCTAATCTATGTCTAATCATTTGAAATATTTTTTAAAAATTCTTATAAAAATTATACATTAATATTTCATTTTAGTCAAACAATTAAGAAAAAATAAAGTACAATTTATAAATAAAACAATTATTTATTATGGGAGAAGAAAAAATAAATTCAATTTATAATGGTCATCAGACTGGAGATTTTCCAGATGAATATAGACAGTTTAATCCAAGTCCCTCTCCAATTTTAAAAACTTCTGTCCAGGAAGGATGGAGATGTCCAGTTTGCGGTTCTGTTTATGCGCCTTGGGTGATGAAATGTGATTATTGCAGTCCGAATAATGCAAAATTCACAAGCAATACGAATTGCAGCAACGATTAGTTTTTTAGAAAACCGCTTAATAGTTAAAAAGTTCTCTAAATTAAAGAGAACTTTTTTTTATTATTTGCTTGCAACTTTATTTGCTACTTTAATTATATAATCAAATGCTTCTTTATCTTCTTTCGCAATATCATTGAATATATAATTACTCATTTTATCTGGAGAATTTCGATAAAATAATGTATATATAACATTTGAAAACTTTTTAGTATATTTGTTTATATCATCCTGCCATACATTTTTTGAATACAACCACACCGGTATAGATGTTATAGAAGTTTTTCCAAATGTAATATAACAATCTACTACATCAAATAATTTTGACAATTCGCGCAAAAAATTAAAAATATGATATAAGTTTCTATCAAAATTAAAATAAACATAATAATAAACGTTTCCCAAATCCTAACATCTTTTCATCAAATCATTTGTAAGTAGTTTGACATCAAGTTCTTTATCGTACTATTCTAATCTTTTTATTCTATTATTATCATCAATTGTTATTAAATGTTCAAGATTTTCTGAAATGCGTCTTTTAATTTCAGTATGAATTTTTTCTTTTAATTCTATAGGTGAAATTAAATCTTTTGAACAATAAAAAAACATTATCCGTATAATACGAATCAAGAAAAACATTAAATTTTTCTTTTAATTTATAAAATACATCCATAAGATCTATAATACGAAAAACGCTAATTCTACAACCGATAGAAAGAACGTACTAAAACCGATTTATATCAACAACATTATCATTTGATATGTTGCTAATTACGGAATTATCGTCATTTAAATCAATATTATCTAATAAATCTTCAAAGATATAATCGTTAAAATATTTCATATTTCTTATCTATTATTTTTCCAATTATCCATAATTTTTCCGAGAGACATATATGTTATTCCTTCTCCTGTCGATGATATTTCTCCATTTTTATCAACTAAAGATTCTTGCATAATCCATTTCTTTGGATCAGAATAATATAATTTTATATAAATTTTAAATTTTTTATTAAATTTTAAATCTAATTCAGTTTCATATCGAAATTGCGTAGAATGCGGATTATCAAGAAAGAATTCAGGAATACATATATTAAAATTAACTTCAAAAGTATTCTAAAATTTATTCCAATTTTCTATATGAATCTGATTCATAAGATATTCTTGTGACTCTTTATTGAAATGAACTAAAATTTTTTCTTTCACAAGTTTTATAATTCTATCTGTACTATATATTTCAGAATCTTTTGGAATTCCAGATTTTTCTCTATCTTTTATATGCAACCATATATTATATTGACCATTTTTTAAATCAAGTTCATCTCCGCGAATATATGTATAAACGTTTTTAAATATATTCATATTATCTTTTTTATCTAAAAAACGAAGAAATCTTAAAAAGTGAGTTTCGTATTTACGGTAAGAAAATGCCGGTAAATATTTCTCATCGTAATCCAAATCTATAATGACATGATTTTTAAATTCCGGATATATTCTTACATACATTTCTGATAATTGCGGCTATCTAAAAAATATTGTATTTTTTTGTATATTTTTGAATTGATAAGGTAAATCAAATTCTCCTTTTCGAATTATTCCCAATGTAACAGTATTCACAAAAGACGGAATATTTTTATAAATCATACGTATGAAATTGTTAAATTGGTGACAAAAATATTTAAATGAACATTTTTCTTCTGGAACGAAATCAATCCAATGATATAATTTTATTTGAATTGTTTTTCCACAATTATGTTTATAAAACCATTCTGCTTTTGTACCTTCAATCTCAGTATTCATTAGTTTTTTAAAATAAGAAGAATATAATTCTTTATTCGGATTTTCTAAATTAAATTCGTTTTCCGTTTTTGTTTTATAATCTAACTTTATTTCAAATTTGCAAATGATTTTATATGATTTCATGAAATTTATATAATATTGAAGAGAATATTCAAGCATATCAAAAACATTTGAAATTGTTTTCTCTTGAATATCATTATCTTTACTCAAAGAAAATGAATATGTAAATACAAGTCGATGTTTATATAATAAATTATCAACTTCCTCATCCTATTGTATTTTATCAATAACAGATGACTCATCATCTGATGACAAATCTATATCATCAAGTAAATCTTCTACTAAGAACTTCATGTCAAATAAATCCGTTTTAGTATTTATCTTTATAATGTTTTTGTTGCTATTTTAAATCTATATATAGAATCTATCCTATTTTTGAAAAATTGATATAAAGCAGGAAATTGAACCTTAAAACGAGTTTTTTATTCCATAACAAAGAAAATTTTTCCAAATATAGATAAACATATATGAGCGGACGACTAAAACCGCTGATTACTAAACGCAATTTAAATTTTAAAAAAATGAAAAAGAACTTTATATTATTAATTATGATGCTTAGCATCAATATATTATCACTAAACGCAAACAATATTAAATTTAGTACATTCAATTTTGATAATGTATCCAATGAAACAAATGATACTCTATTATTATATGATATGCACATTAACAATCACATTAACGGAGTTAAAAGAAGTTTTTATTTGGATGATATACAAGAGAAATTGATTTATAATGTACAACAGAAAGTAGAAAACGTTTTTAACGATCTCAATAAAATAAATGATGTTGATGAAAAAGAAAGGCGCATTAACAACATTATGAATTATTGGAAAAGTGCAGCGCAAACTTCTTTTTACATAACAAAACGAGAAGACGCTGAAAAAATGTTTCGTCGCTATTGGGCTTGTGTTAATATAACTATGAAAAATAAAGGTTATATGAACGAAACCGGCGAACTTATAATTAAATAAGAAAGAGATTTTTAAGTTTTTTAAATTTTAAAACCGAGAGGAATTTTATTTCTCTCTCGGTTTTATTGTCATTTATATATAAGTTTTATAATTAAATAAAATCTGTATAAATAAACTTTTCTTCATTGAACTTTGGTTTAATAAATTTCGACCAAATCCAGGGAATCGGTAATAAACATCTCCAACCGTGTATCCCATAAAATCCCACACCGTCTCCGGAATATGGTAATGGATAATATGTTTCTATTGCTTCCCAAGGAGTTTTTCTATTGATTCTTGTAACAATAGCATATTGAGATATTGAACGTATCCATTCTGCTAACTTTTTAATTACAAAGATGTCAGTTTCTGATGGATTACTACCTTCATATGTTAATTCGAAATATGTCTGTTCTTTTAATATCTCTATTAAAGGCCTTAAAACATCTTGAGCTGTATGTCTGCTTCTCCATATACCGTGAGCGCAATACAACGTATCTTTATGTCGTTTTAGACGTATATCGAATAATCTTACGCCGGCATTATATTGTTGTATTAATGTTTTGCTCTAACAACATGCGAATGGAGTTATTAAAATGCTTAATAAGTTTCCGGGTTCGCCGGTAGCAGCATTATGTGTACCAATTTTGTTCATAATTTATTTTTTCGATTTTTATTTATAATCTAGATATTATATTAAGTTGATGTACTAATTCTCCAGAATGGGGTATTTGACTAAATGTTGCGTTGTTTCCGCCACCATATTCTATTGTAAATACTAAATTTCCATTTTCATCTGATGCAGAAATTGTGCTCTAATCTCTTTTATCTGAAAGATAAACATTACTTGCTCTTACTATATCACCATTTTGAGTTTTTGTAATAATGTTTCCGATATGAGTTCCTATACTTACCTGATTTCTAAAGAATGTTTCTGCCGGTGTACTTGAATGCTGTGATGTAAATGTAAATCTTCCGTTAGACGTTTGTGGATCCCAAGGAAATACCATATCTCTACTTGATGAGCCCCACTCACTTTTTAAATCATATGGATTACTAACTGCTTCTCTTGCAGTTTTAACTATAAGTTTTTGTGTGGCTGGTAAAGTAAATGAATTATTTCCCACATTATAACTTACATTAACTGCAATAATCTAATCACTATTATCGTAATTTGGTGGGCATGTTATTATACCCGTATTTTCATCTATTGAATATCCTTTACTAATTTCAGTCGCAGCCAATGTATATTTTAAATCTTTGGCTTTTTTATACCAGTAAAATTCATTTACTTCATCAGTTGATTTTGTCAAAGGATATATTACTGCTGTCGGACGAGAAGAATCTCCGCCTTTCCATGTAACTACACCATATCTGAGAATATATGTTCCGGGCTCAAAATTATTTTCTGAAGTATATGTTCCGGCAGTTGGTTTTATAGCACTGATATCTCTTATTTCTGTTATTGAAGATTTAGATTGTGATAATATTTCTCCTTCTCCTATAACTAACCATGATCTAGTATCTGTAAAATCACCGGCAATGTGAAGATAATAATCTCCTTCAACATTAACATTTACTTTAATATAATGCCAACCGTATTCATTGTCTTCTGTAAAGAGATTTTGACGAACAAGTGATAGACTATCCGGAAGCGGACTGACATCAAAACTGCCCAAAGAACTAATCTTTATGAAATCACTTTTAAGATGATTAATGCTGTGATCCTAATATGTAGTATCATTCACATAAATATAGGCATCACTATTGTACTTTTGCGGATATGATTCTCCCGGCTCACTCCAACGATAAAAACATCTTAACTTAATAACATCATTCGGTTTTAAGTGAACTTGCTTATATAGGTTTATTTTATCAGAAAGTACTTCATAATATCCGGAATACATTTCTGATAATTGATTATCTTGATCTTCTTTATAACCATGACCATCATATTTTTGTGTTGTACCCAACCAATGATCATATGTTATGTAAGAAGAGTGAACATATGAAGCCATTGACATTGCAACTGCTCTCTGAAGAGTATAATTATCACGGCTCAACGGTTCCCATAAATATGTACCGCCTTCTGGTTTATTAACACCCAGTCTGTGATATGCTTTTCCGGAATTTCTTCTTGAAAAACATATTTGTCCGTCATTTGACGAGTGATATAAGAAATATTTTTCATCACTCTCACTTCCTTCAGGACGACCGAGAGTTATACTGTCATACCAACCTTCTTCTGTTATATCGTTAGCATTAAATTCTCCAATATGAGTCAGCGGCAGTTTTACCCAAGGTTTTTCTTTAGTAATGCGATGATATATATTTCCTGAATATTTTTTAGAAAAACATATTTGAGAACTGGATGGCGAGTGATACAATAAAAATAATTCATCGTTATCACAACCATCCGGTCTTCCTGAAGTTATAGAATCATACCAACCTTCTTCTGTAATATTTCCAGAATTAAATTCTCCAATATGAAGATGACTTCCGTTAGTTATGCCATAATCTGCTAACGTAGAACCGACATTTGCTTTATTGTTTAATTTAGTGTCTATTGTTTCTCTGCTATAAACATTGTCATTATTTGCTTTTGTTTCAAGGCGACTGTTTATTTCAGCACGGGTATATGTATTAGATACATCTGATTTTTTAGATAATTCTGTATCTATTTTTGCTTTGTTATAATAATCGTTATTTAACTGTGTTTTAGTTGCAAATTGATTATCGGCATCAGTTTTATTATACACATCAGCAGCATTTGCTTTTGCATCAATTATATCAGAGATGTCGTTTTTTATTACTTTAAAATCTCCCCAAACGCCACCGTCACACTGTCGAATAACAATATTATTACCATTATTAATAACTTTTATTCCATCAACATTATCTACATTAGCATTAAAAAATGTTTGAGTCCATTGATCGCCAGAATAACTTTTTACATTATTTAAAAACCATATATGACTACCATAAAGATTTATTTGACATAAACCGATTGGAATGGGACGTATTTCCGGTAATGCATATTCTCCCGGTTTTGGATTATTAACTTCATCTGCTGTGCAAGTATATGTTCCAGCTCCGCTATCTGCATGGAGTTTATTCAACTCTGCTAACATTTTCGTTACAACTTCTTTCCATTCCATAGTAGTACTTTCAGAAGAAAAACGACCACAATAAAATACAGGATCCAAACCGGGTCTATATTCGCTTGATTGACCTCTCAATCGTTTTAAAATACCTATACTATTTGCTAAATCATTCTTCTGTGCTGATTCGTTAAAATCTTCATTTACTCTAACAACAGAAGTAGAATTATTTAATTTTATTTCTTTTAATGCCATAACAGTTTATGATTATTTTTTTATTTATCTATAAAATTATTCATTTTCCAAGCATCTTCATTCGACCATTTGGATTCGTTAATCCAAAATCTGCGTCCAAAACAAGATGTTACAATATCAATTAATGTTAACATCAATCTTCTTCTAAAATTACAGTTATTTACCACATATACGATATAGTATGTCATTATTATTATTTATCTGAATTATGAAATAATGAATTATTTTAAATATAATTAATGTTAAATAAAACTAAGATAAATGATTTATTTTTATTTTATTTCTTATAATTTAAAAAAATGTATTATCTTTGCACCAAATATCAATTAAAATTGTATAATAATTAAAATATATAGTTCATATGAAAATGATGAGAAAACTTAATTTCAATTTTGTAGAAAACACACTTTACAAAATTGAATATCATTGGCCCGGCCGCACGGAAAAAGACAAAAGAACAGTTATTGCTGCTTATGTTAAAACAGATGAAAAATTTCATTATCTGTTTAAACATCCATACAACGTCAATTCAAAAACTATTGAAGCAGAATCAATTGGAATCAGAACACAAGAATTTCACTCGATTCTTCCGGTTTCAGTTTTTGAATCCAGTTTTTGGAAACACGCAGTAAACAATTTTATTTCGTCAAATAACAATTCTTCTCATCAGATGTCTCTTGAAAATTTGAATAATATGCAAGAGTATAACGGAGAAGAGGTTTATTTTGATTTCCAAAAAATTCGCGAAAATCATTACAGAACAGAACCGCTTGACTACGAAGCCGTTTATAACAATATCGTAACTGGTATGTGTTCGTATGTCAACACTTATCATCTGGACTCATTTGTTCTCGGAATCAGCGGCGGAATTGACTCAACAGTAGTTGCTGCTCTTGCATGCGAAGTTTCAAAACGAACCGGTTGTAAACTTATCGGAATTTCGTTGATGACATCAACCAATGAAAACGACGAAGTTGACGCCGCAGATTGTGTCGGAAAAGAATTTTGCACATCTTTCAACAGAGTCCAAATGACAGAAGAATATGTAGTGATGAACAATCTTTGTACTACTGTCAGCGGTCCTGAAAATAACATTTCTTCCGGCAATGTTAAAGCCCGTATGAGAATGCTGGTTTTGTATGATGCTGCACAAAAACATCACGGTATTGTGTTAGACACTGACAATTTGCCGGAGCACAATCTCGGTTTCTTTACTGTTCACGGTGACGTTGCTGATTTCAATCCCATCGGTTTCTTATGGAAACACGAAGTCTACGGACTTGCAAATTGGATGCTCGAAAACATTTATCCGAATTCAGAAGCACTTAAGAAGTCTATCGCTTTGACTCCAACAGACGGAAACGGCGTTCAGGCCGGCGGTGATATGGCTCAAATTGCGCCGGGACACACTTACGAAGATGTTGATGATATTCTTATGACTTACATAGAATTCGTCGGGCATCATACAGAAGAATACCAAATCGAAATGGAAAAACTGTATGAGAAATACGGTTATGACACTGTAGAACGTGTCATCAAACGCCATAAGAATTCAGAATTCAAGCGTCGTCACGCTCCGCTCGTCGTTGACATTTTCGATTCTTGTATATTAGAAAATGACGGAAAATTAGTTTATTAAAAATTTAAAATAATAATACATCAATTTAAAAGATATGGGAAAGTTAATTTTAATTGTTGATCCTCAGAATGATTTTATCAAAGGATCTCTTCCGGTTCCTATGGCTAATAATGCTATGAACGAACTCGCTAACTATCTTATGGTAGTAAGCGGTATGTACGATGCTAAACTTGTTAGCGTAGATTTCCACCCCTGGAATCATTGTTCATTTACTGAATTCAATGGAGAATGGCCGGCACATTGTATTGCTCATACAAGCGGTGCTGCAATTTGGGATTCTCTCGTAAATCCGATTGTAAAGACCGGCGGTCCGTCATTCTTTATCAGAAAGGGCGAATCGAAAGACAAAGAAGAATACTCTTTGTTCGGTAATGCTGAAAATTGTGAAAAGGTACAGCAAATCTTCAATGAATATAACATCACAGAAATTGATGTTTGCGGCATTGTTCGTGAAATTTGCGTGATGAACACCATTAAAGACCTTCACAGGATTTACCCGAATATGAAAGTCAACGTCTTGATGCGATATACTCCTTCTTTGGACGGTGGTGTTGCATTTAGCAAATATCTCTCCGAGAATTCTTCTTGGCTTTCAACAAGAGCATAATAAGTATCGTTTCGTTAACTCTATAAATTACATTTATATGACACACAGTATTTTAGATACGGACTTGTATAAGTTTACAACAAGTTATGCGTATATGAAGTTGTTTCCCGACGCTGAATGTACGTTTACTTTTGTAGACCGAAACCGTATTCCGAGAAGCGATGAGTTTCTTAACTATCTCAAACTTCATCTGAAAGAATTGGAATACCCGCAATTGGATCATGAAGAGTTTAAATGGGTTGTCAAAAACATTCCATTTATTCCGGAATGGTATTGGGAATGGCTCAAAACGTTCAGATTTTCTTATCAGAAAATGGTTCCCCGGTTGGATAATGAACGCATTTTACACATTGATGTCACAGACAAAATGTATAAGTCTTCTCTTTACGAGATTTCTGATTTGTATTCGATTCCCGAAGTCAACAATGCTGGCAAACCCATAGATTGGGAATTGACCGGTGCCAAACTGAAAGAGAAAGTCGATTTGGCTAATGCAGAAGGCATTCTCTTTTCAGAATTCGGAACTCGCCGTCGTTTCTCTTACGAAGTTCAGAACGAAGTTTGTAAGTATCTCAAAGATAACGCAAAGACTTGCGTGGGCACTTCTAACGTACATTTCGCAATGATGTACGATATGAAGCCTATCGGTACTCACCCTCACGAGTGGTTTATGTTCCACGGAGCCCAATACGGTTATAAAAATGCTAATTATATAGCATTGGAAAACTGGGTTAAGGTTTACGACGGAAATCTGGGTATCGCATTGAGTGATACGTTCGGAACTGACGCATTCTTCAGAAACTTCTCAATGAAGCAAGCTAAGTTGTTTGACGGTGTTCGCCAGGACAGCGGAGATGAATTTGAGTTCATCGAAAAAACAATTGCTTTCTACAAATCAAAGAACATTGATCCTACTACAAAGACTATTATATTCTCAAATGCTCTGAACTTTGAGAAAGCAGCCAGGATTGCTAAAGTTTGTTCCGGTAGAATCAAGTGTTGCGTCAAGACTAACCCCGCCGATAATAAAAAAACATTTGAGTTTGTTGAAAGTGAAGGAAAGAAACTCATCGGTTGCTCTTTCGGTATCGGAACTAATCTGACTTGTGATGTATATGGCCCTAACGGAGAAAAGTACGAACCGGAAAACATCGTAATGAAGATGTCACGTTGTCGTATGAACTCTTTACAGCCCTGGTATAACACCATCAAACTTTCTGACGACTTGGGTAAACATATGGGTCCGGAAGATGAAGTCAACTCTGCCAAATTCCAACTCGGAATAAAATAAAGCAAAGTTCTCATTTGTATCAAGCAATTCGAAGCGAGTCAATATATGTTGGCTCGCTTTTTGTTAACAAATCTTAAATTTTAAAAAATAATGTACACGATTATGTGCTGTTAATGTTTTTTGTTCTTTTTGAAAGAACACTATTGCATTAATGTATCAGCAGATAATATGCTTCGAAAATCTGGATTCATCGAATCCAGAGAAACTCGATACATCATTTTCGAGTTTTTGAGAATCGTA
>JAEEGL010042111.1_pt1 | contig 31338 bp, 17 predicted proteins | sample 9134231 | NCBI WGS metagenome assembly JAEEGL01 (sample SAMN16246548, study PRJNA631951) | gut metagenome | biome: gut microbiome; feature: rumen; material: fiber-attached | host: Bos | place: Iran: Karaj | collected 2018-10
GTGCCGTCATTTTTATACAACCGTATTATGGGAGCTGTAGTCTCTGCTTCAAGCATTCTCGCTATATTAACAATCCCCGCACCGGCATCATCTGAACTGCATTTAAGAGTGTTTTTCGTCAGCACCATACTCATCCTATCCGGATCAACAGGTCCCATGATACTCATGTACAGTGCGCATGCTCCCGCAGCCGCTGCGCAGGCCATAGAACTTCCCTGCACCTTGGCAATGGACAGATCACTCATTTCAACGCCAGGTGCATATACATCAACGATACCCTTACCATAGGTTGAAAAAGATGCCCTCTTTCCATCCTGCTGTACTGCACCTACCGCGATTACATGATCGTACTGCGCGGGATAATTAATATTATTAGCACTCTCATCACCTGCAGGGGCTAGCATTGTTACACCGGCTTCATAGGCCGCATTGATCGCACTGAATTCCGTAGGATTATATCCGCCCCTTCTATCGCTTATACATACGATCCTGCTTCCATTAGCCACAGCATCATTTAACGCCTGGACCATCCCCGTACTGGACATATCCGTGTTATACCCGATAAGCTGCACTCCGGGTGCTATACCTGCACCACCCTTTCCGTTATTAGCCGTAGCACCGATGATATCGGCCACCTGCGTTCCCCGCCTGTCAGCTCCGCTGCTGATATTGACTACGTTAATATGTCCCTGAAGCTCCTCATGTGTAACATCTATCCCACTGCCGATAAGTGCCACACTTATACCGCTATCAGAAAAATCCACGCCACGATATGCTCCCCAGGCAGGATATGTATCCATCATGTCATGCCACCACTGATAAGACGCATTGTCAGGATATAAATATGGATCCCTGTTAGGGATATACTTTTGTATGACTTCTTCCCAGCCAAGGGTCTCATTTTTCACCGGATCATAGTCTATACTGAATGTTCCTGCATCTCCCGATGAGGCCTGCCTGCTTTCATAACTGATATAATCCGGCGACAGAGGCGGAAGTTCAAGACCGGGATCTGCGCCAAGCGCGACTATCTCCGGTACGCTTAAGCCGGAATACTTCGTACTGAATATCGCAACCTTATAATTATATTCAACCAGCTCAATGCCATACGCATCCGCGATCTCCTGCGCATGCTGCTGTGTATCAGCTGTACAGTAGACCCGGTCCTCAACATAATCTACGCCCGCAACGGCATTCTTAAGCTCACCAGGTACGTCATGGCTTACCATATCCGCCTTGATGCATGCTTCTGTTTCAGATAAAGTATAGCCTTCCGGCATACCTTTTATGCCATTGGGAAGCCTCTTCTCATCAACTTCATTTTCAGATACAGCTTCGTTTTCAGATACTGCTTCGTTTCCGGATATGGTTTCGTTTTCAGATACCGTTTCTGTCCCGTTATCCGAAACAGATTCCGCTTCGTTACCGGAAGCACTCTCATCCTCAGCATCCGGATCTTCTTCACTCACTTCTTCAATGATCACATCTCCCTCTGCATTTGCATACAAAGCAGGCTGCTGCACCACTGATGTAAATGTGAGTACCGCAGTCATCATCATTGACAGAACTTTTTTCTTATTCATCATTTTCTCCAAACATATTCATTGATCTGATAATGTAAAAAAGCCACGTAGTCCGCCCCGTGGTTTTATTTAGCAAGCATATCCGGATTCAAAGACTTAAAATAGTGATTTACCGTCCCCTTTAGAATCCTTCCGGGTTTATAATAGATTAAAACATACATATAACATGCATATATTATATGTGCCGGGATATCCTCCGGCTCTGCGCCCTCGATATAAAATTCGTGGAGATCATCTATTGCAATCGGAGATTTTTTTATAACTGCTATTCTGGCATCGCCCTTATATACCGGAGAAATAATTCCTTCGGTTCCATATCCGACATGGTAATAATGATATTTACATCCGGAGAACTCCAGAACCCAGCTACACATTTCCTTAAACCATGTTTTTTTTACTGCCTCCTGAAATAGATATGCCTCCGTCATATTCTGAAATATCACTTTATACGGTTTACGAATTATTCGACGAGGTACCGGTATTACATTTCTCTTTGTCTCTATTAACGATCCCGGATTTATAAATATAGGAACACTGTAAATCGAATAGATCTCAAAAGACCCAAGTTTTGGCCATGTTGCACCGGTAAATCTTATTTCTCCCGTCTGCACTCTGTCACCGGAATAGATATTAAAGCCTGCATTGTACAGACCTTTCTTATATTGCGATATTATGATATTCATGGTTTATCAGGATGTTTCTCCGTTATCGTCTCCCGCCGGATGACAAACAACAAAAACCGGCATTCCCTTTCGGAGATGCCGGTATGTTTGGTCTTACAAGATTATTTTACACTGTATCATATTCGCGACGCTCTATGATCTCTATCGCACGCATTTCGGCTTCATACCAGCGTCTTGCGGCGTTGCGGGTTGCCTCTGCTATAGCAAGCAGCTGATCACGTCTCTTGATCCACTCTTCGCCTACCTGCATACCCACATTATGAAAACGCTGTGCGGATTCACCCTGCCAACAATAATTCTGTAACTCCAGGTATTCTCTGTGAATCCCGTCTGCCATTTTCAAGGTGTCACCTGCATCCTCTATGATAGCTACAGCAGCCAATGCTTTCTCAAAATCTATTCTAACCTGTTCCCTTGTCATTTACAGCCCCCTTCACATAAAAGTTTTCGGCATCGGTATCTGGCCCCAAGGCGCATTCCAACGGTTGAACTTCATCTTGTTGCGTGCCATGCTGATGTTCGATGCATTTCCGCCCAGTATCTTATGCGGTAATTTCCGTAACAATACTGACTTTCCGGATGCTTCAGAAGCATCTGCAGCTGCTGTGTCCGCTGCCACACTGCTTGCAGGCTGTGCACTGCCGGCTGCTTTCCCTGAAGCCGAACCGCCTGAACCTCTTCCTGCTCCGCTTCCGGATCCTCCACCGGATGTCGGCTGAACAGGTGTACGTGAAGGTTCCGAAGATGCATGTGAACCATAATCACCTGATGACGGCTCCCTGCTATACGAATGCTGTGAAGCATCTGAGGATGACTCACGCGGGCTGAAGCTCTCTGCGGAATGTCCTGTTGATGCATCAACCGGTTCATTAACCACATCATAAATAACATGAGGCTCTAACGGTGTTGAATCTGTTACATCACCTAATATAGGTCCTACTCCGGGTTCATACGGCATGGTAGTGACCGGTTCCTTGCCTATTACAGGTCCCCAACCTATCTCCGGCGGATTGTAAGGCGTAATCGTACGATCGATAGGTCCTACTCCGGGTTCATATGGCATGGTAGTGATCGGCTCTGCACCTATAATTGAAGCGATCGGGCCTTTTCCGGGTAACGGTTGGGCCGGTCCTACTCCGGGTTCATACGGCATAGTAGTGATCGGGCCTTCTCCGGGTAAAGGATGAGCCGGACTTTCTCCGGGTAACGGAGATACCGGACTGATCCCGGGTAAGGGATGAACCGGATTGATTCCGGGCTTCGGATCGATCGGGCCACCACCGGGTAAAGGATGAGCCGGATTCTCTCCGGGGTTCGGATGACCGGTTCCGGGTAACGGATGCGCCGGGTTCTCTCCGGGATTCGGATGACCGGTTCCGGGTAACGGATGAGCCGGGTTCTCTCCGGGGTTCGGATGACCGGTTCCGGGTAACGGATGAGCCGGGTTCTCTCCGGGATTCGGATGACCGGTTCCGGGTAACGGATGAATCGGTCTCTCTCCGGGCCTCTTCGGCTTGATCGGTCTCTCTCCGGGTAACGGATGAACCGGATTCTCTCCGGGTTCGGGTTTACCGATACCGGGTAAGATACCGGGAATTATTCCGGGTATTATTCCGGGAATTATACCGGGTAACAAACCGGGAAATAAACCGGGGATCAGCCACCAGGGTTTCGGGATTATTCCCGGTAAAACAGGGAAGATCGGCCCGATAGGAGGGAAGATCGGCGGAAATACCGGCGGTTTGATCGGCGGGAATGGCGGCTTGATCGGCGGTAACGGCGGTATGATCGGCGGAGGCAAAATAGGAATAATGCCCGGCAGATCGATTATCATATTCTTGATCGCGATCCTCGCATTTGCCTGTGCTATGCCCTCACCTTCCCTAAGGATCTGTTCTTCCACTCTATGATAAATGTAGCGGATATGAACGGTTTTATGGAGCATTTGGATCATAGCCAATGCTTCTTCTTCCATCTTATGGTTCAGTCTGCGTAATGCATTCGCAAAATCCTCAAGACTGTCCATAGATGACAGACGCCTGATCGCATCATCAACTTGTCCCAGGGCGTTTCGTCTGGTGGAAATCTGCTTATGCAGTGTATCCTCCATCGATCTTAAGCCTTCAAAATCCACTCTAAACATCTTTATCAATCCTCATCTAATCATTCTGCCAATTAAGAGATCACATCCGAAGGAAGTTCATCCGCGATACTCTCAAGTATATGTTCGGTATCAATATAGTTACCTGCTATCTCTATCAGATCTCTCGGGTGTTCCTTAAGTCTTGAAATAGATTCGTCTACATTATCTCTCTGGCTCAGGAAAAGCTCTCTGTACATATCTCCTGCTTCGCCGCGCCAATATGCTTCCGTAGCTCTTACGATCTGATCCAGCTCCTGTACGCAATTCTCCATAGCGTTCAGGCTGTTACTCATATCCGATGATGCGCTCGTCAGCTGCTCCGGCGTTACCAGCAATTCTACATCTCCAACATTCATGTCTGTTCCTCCTTACTCCTCACCGTTATACGCTGATACTTGCGACTATATCGCCCACTTCATTTTCGCATTGATCATATGCAATACGCGCCTGCTGCATGCCTTCTATAATATTCGCAATGATCTGGCACATATTCTCCATTCTCTCCCTGTCAAGCTCATACTGTCTGTTAAATTCATCATGAGCCGGGCCGTTCCACATAGCCTGGAGAGACTCAACACGCTCTGTCAGCTGATTAAGAGTTTCTCTGGTCCTCTCCAGAGTGTCTGAAAGCTGATTAATCTGTGACTGCAATATTTCGCTATCAACCTCGATCTCTCTCATAAGTATCTCCTTTACTGGTACTGATTACTTGTTCTTATTCTGTATTATATACACTCCGGCTCATATATACCGATTATCTGACAAAATGCATCTTTTTCCGACGAATGACATTTTACCTACGATCCCAGACCACATTGTGCGCAGATAAGCGGAATGATCTCGTTAGTCACATAATGGTCAGCGGTCCTTACCCCGCCTATATCACGCACGATCAATTCCTGTTCATTAAGCCACAGTACATATAATATCACGCTTTCCTCCGCATCTGTTCCATCATAAAAGCGGATCTCTAAGCGCACACCGTCCTTATCCGTCAGCTCACCTTCAGGGACCGATATCCCCTCTTTATCCAGTTCCCTGCTGAATTCGGCTATCTCCTCCGGGATCATTGCCTCCGGGATGATATCTGCCGATGATAAAAATGCAGGCAGTGTCCCCTCCGGGAGATAAGTCAGAACGGTATATTCGCCCTCCTTCTGTCCCGGCCTGGCCACAACCCCCGCCTTATTCTCTCCGATATATATAACGCAGTTGGAAACATCACTCTCCGGAGACCAGATCTGCATGGTGCAGATGCGGGTGGCGATACATTCCATCATCTCCCCCAGCTCCTCGTTTACGACAAAACTATCCTCTTCTCTTATCAAAAGACCATGTTTTACCATGTTCAGGAGTCCCTGCATCTGTTCCTCATCAGTCTCGTTTGCCGGCGGGATCTCATATCCCACAAGCGTTGTTATACCAAAACTGGCACAGAGGAATCTGAACTCCAGCTCCGTAAGCCCGGTTCCTGTCTCCGCACTTTCATTTGATCCTTCTTCATCCGTAAATATCATTTCCGGATCCATATCCATATCGTTTCTCTCTTCTGCCATGTCTTTTTATCCTTTCATCTTCTCCACAAAATCGGATTTGTAGCTTCTTGACAGCGGAACCGAAAAGCCCTGTCTTAGGAATACTTCATTTCCTTTCATATTCTCCACCATATTCCTGTTCACGATAAAGCTCCGGTGGCTTCGCAGGAAATAATCCGGAAGAGCGTTTGCCAATTCTTCTATCGTAGAATAAAAACCGTATTCTTTAATAAGCGTACGAAGGAACACCTTCTTCTCACGCGCCTCAAAGTAAAAGATCTGACTATACGGAATAAAGGTCTTTCCCTCTCTGGTCTCTACCAGGAACGAATTATTATCACCCTCCGCTTCCCTGGTGGACAGTCTGTCCATAAAGAATTCTTCCAGTATATCAGTCATGGTCTTCATAACAAAAGGCTTGATCAATATGGTATCCGGCCTTATTCCCGGCCTCAGATACTCTGTGGGAGAAACGCTCAGATCCGCCAGCAATGCCAGGCTCACGTCCGAATACTTTTTACGTATCTCAGCCAGAAAGGCCATGCTCTCCTTATCGCACACATCCACACAAAGGAAGTCAAGCACAGGTTCTTTATCAACCTCCGCCCTGCACTCCTCTACAGACGTGCAAAAAAGCATTTCCCACTTTTCCTCCGTCAGTTTAGCCGCCAGATCACGGAAAACATGCTGAAGGATATCTTTTTCTTTTTTATCTTTACAGAGTGTTAATACTGTGATCATATGTATCCTTTATGAATGCAGAGGTACTACCACTGCATCCGTTTCATCCCCCTCATGCGCTGATAAGAAAGCGTGTCCGGGTTTTAACTTCTTGTTCATCGCCGCGAAATTTAGATTAGGGAACTGCATAAGTCTCTGTTCCTGTACATTTCCTCCGAAGTATGCGCCGACTTTTTCACGTATGTAAAGCGTATAAGTCTTATCTGCAATGACCTCGGCCGCGTTGTCCTGATTGAGTCCCGCTATCCAGTATACATTATGGCGTGCCCCCTTATCCAGGACATTTCCTATAAAGCCGCTGACGTCTTTAACGCCCTCTTCCTTCTTTTTAAGTTCCTTAACAAAGTCTATCAGATTAGCTACCAGCAGGATCTTCTTAGAGAAGGGGCGCATACGCTCATACATCACATCTTCCGTAACACCTTCTTCTATGCAGGCTTTCTTTACCTTATTACGTTCGATAAATTCGGGCATCAGTTTTTCAAAATATTCGGAAATGCCCCTGTAATTATTGATATATAATGCATCCAGCTGCCCGGCAAGGCTCTTTAATTCATTCGTGAAGTCAAATATCGCCAGTTCCGCACCCATCATTTTGGCAGAGCATGCCAGCACCTTAAGCGCATTGGTCTTACCGGTACGGCTCTTACCCGATATCAGATAGGTATATGTTGACTTCAGGTTTATACCGTATACATCGGCTGTCTCCTGATCGTAACCGAAAGGAAGATAATCCGTAGTCTTAGCCATTGCGATAACTTCATCAAGCTGCGAGTATGTCTTCCATTCCGGATTCTCGGGGATGATCGGGATAGGACGCGCAGGCGTTCCCTTAAGCGACTCAAGGAAGGTCAGCAGCTCCTGGCTGCGCTCAGCTTCTTTATCGCTCTTGCCGAATATAGCCGACTGCCACTCTAAAAGCCTCTTTTCCAGCATGATTATACCACGTCCGGGATTTTCTCTGGGGGTCATCCTGCAGTGACCGAAGAGATTGGCGTACTCATTCGGATCATTACAGTTAAGTACCAGCTTTATACCGAAATTGGCCTGTATCTTGTAGCTTAATGCATTGGCCGCTGCAGCTGTCACGACTATGGATATACCTACACCGATGGCCTCACGGCTCAGCGCCGCCATAGCCTCGGCCTGATCGGGGAAGTATTCCTTAAATGCAGCCATGTTATCGATCATGACCATGGTCAGCGGCATATCCTTATATCCCGCTTCCAGATAAGCCGCAAAGTTACCTACTCCGCGCTCGGAAAGTATCTTCTTACGCTCATCAACCATTGCAAAGAGGAGCTTGAACAGATTCTTGCATTTTTCGTTATCATTGCTCAGTACCACACCACCCACATGAGGAGCCGCCTCAAAGACCTTAAGTACCATACTGCCGCAGTCCACCAGATAGAAGTTTATCTGCTCGGATGTATATCTGCGCAGAAGTCCGTAGATCATGGTCTGCAGCAGGACTGTCTTGCCCATCTGCGAAGAGCCTACTATATAGACATTGTCCTTTGATACCGCAATATCAACCGGTTCCTGCACCTACAGTTCGGGATCATCATAGATACCGATAGGTACCGATATATCATCATTATAATTACTGTAATCCAGTTCATCTGTACGGATCACCGTCGAAAGCGAAGGCAGGCAGATACCGGGAAGGCGCTTGATACCGGCCTTCTCACAGTAGTCATGGACATACTGCACGATGGTCTGAAGCTGCGTGAGTGATTCCTTCTGCTTCTTCTCCTGCTTGCTGACATAGATCTGTTCTTTGGCGCCGTTGACGGCAACCTTGTTGATCTCGTAATCCTTATTACCTATTACCATCTCACTGTCTGCCGGCCCGCCGCTGTATGCTGACTGAAACAGCAAAAAGATCTCGTCGTTACCAACCTGGAGATATGCACGTCCGGGTTCGCGGATCTCCGCAGCCAGAGGGGTCTTCAGCATTTCCTTACTGTCTTCGGGCGTTGCCACCTTAAGACACAGACGGAAACGGCTGTTTGACCATATCTGTGCATCAACGACACCACTGGGCTTCTGCGTAGCCAGTATCAGGTGTATACCCAGCGAACGTCCTATACGTGCCGTAGATATCAGCTCCTTCATGAATTCGGGCTGGTCTGCTTTCAGTTCGGCGAACTCGTCGACTATCAGCAGCAGATGCGGAAGCGGCGTCTTAACCTCTCCTGCACGGTACTTTTTGATATACAGGTCGATCTGGTTAACGTTTGCCAGCGCAAACAATTCCTTTCTCTTATTCAGTTCGGCATGGATACTGAGCAGGCTTCGGTCGATCTCACGACCATCGATATCCGTTATACTACCCACAAGGTGCGGCAGGTCGCGGAACTGGTTAACCATACCACCACCCTTAAAGTCTATTATCACAAAACCAACTTCATAGGGATGGAAGAGTGTGGTAAGAGACAGGATATAAGTCTGGAGTGTCTCAGACTTACCGGATCCTGTAGTACCTGCTACCAGACCATGCGGTCCGTGCGCTTTTTCATGAAGGTCCAGATAAACGATATCATTCTTGGCGTCCACACCCATGGGAACTGCCATGCTCTTATAAACCTGGCTCTCTTCCCATCTTTTTTTCAGATCCAGATCCTCAACGTTAAAGATCCCCAGCAGCTTAAAGAGCGTGATACTCTTGGTCAGCTGTGCTTCCAGACTCACCTCATCTACCGTAACGCAGGCCAGTTTGGAAGCCACACGTTTTGCCTGGCTGTCTGTTACACCGAATCCGGAATAATGTGTTACATTGGCTGCATCATGCGTATCTATAAGCTCTATAGGTGATGTACCCAGACGTATCAACCGCTGACAGCTGGGGAGCAGCTCCTCTGCCGAACGGCAGAAGATAAATGTAAACCCGTAATTTACATCAGTATAGAAAAAGCGGCTGAGGGGATGGCTCATGAGCTCGAAAGGTTCTGTGATAAAGATCACAAAATTACGTTCAAATACCGGAGCCTTGGTGCTGCTGTCCCCGCAGGAATTCTCACGTTCTACCAGTTCCTTATACATATATTCCGCAAATACCTTATAGGAATTATCATCATATGCGATATTGCGCATGCCGGTATTTTCGTTATTGATATGACGCAGCCACTTGATCCATTCCCAGCGGCTTATATCCTTCTCCGGACACATAAGACCTATCTGCAGATCCTGGAATGAATGACGCACGCACAGATCTATGATCATGGATTTTAAGTTTTCGTATACTACATCCTCCTGCCCCACTATGCCGATCATCGTCAGCTGACGAAGCGGCAGCATGATAGGAGCCTGCGGAAGCTTTTTATATTTTTCTGCGATAGTCTCCGGCCAGGTGACCATCTCATCTTCTATCATCAGGCGTTCCTTTTTCGAATACTTCACCTGCGATACGCTGTCAACCTCGCCGGTCCCCAGACGCACCGAAAGGAAATCCTCATCCCTGGGCGTACGCTCATAAAGACGGCCGTCAAAATCCCATACCGTCTTAAGCGTCTCGTTCATAGCCGGGGTATTTGCTTCCATGAGCAGCACCTCTTCCCGGCGCTTTTCTATTATCTCCTCTTCCTTCTTCTGGGCATATGCCGTATAAGCCGCTACACGCTTCTCTTCATCCTCTTTTGCATACTTCTTCTGATTCTTATAGTTCACGATACTGGTGATCAGACTTATACTCATACTGCAGGCACTGAAGATAACAAACTTACCGCTGCCCCCGCTGGAGCTCATCAGGAATCCACGCACAAAAACCAATACAAAGAGCATAGCCAGCGACGGCATGATAGTCATGAGCAGACTCTGCCTGCGCGGCTTAGCCTTTTCCGGAGGATCGATATATTCTATTTCCTCGGGCGGGATCTGATAATAGATACGGGTACTGCGGTTTAAATGCGGGTACACCATTGCAGATTTGGAATTATTATGCTCTAAAAGCCTGATATCCACCGGCTGGATCTGCGGGTCATCACAAAGATACAGCCGGTCTCCCCGCAGAAAGAATCCGTGGCCCGCGATCGAAAAGAAATCATAATCGTACAGGGCGCAGCTGCCGTTGATGCGATATCCGTTAACGGATAAACCATAACGGGTATTATGATCCGTAACCTGCCAGGTCTTGTCATTCATCGTCCTGTTTATCGAAATATAGTCGTTTCCTACTGCCTCATCATGGATCAGGATCCGGCAGTCCTTGCTGCCGCCTATATCAAGACTGTTAACGCCATCCAGCTCTATAAAACGGGAATAATCATTTAATCCGTAGTTGAAATTACGGATGAACTCGCAGGTACATATCTGGGCACCGCCGTTCTGATAATGAATTGAAAAGCGGCCGCCGTGGACCAGCTCCAAAGAGCGCAGACGTACCGATCCCTCAACATTCAGATAGTTTTCTTCCGAACTGAAGATCTTCCAGTCGCCGTTATCGTTTCGTACAAGCGAAAACTGAAAATCCGAGAAAAACATCTCTGCAGGAAGACGGTACATGCAGTTTTTGGTGGTACCCACCATAAATTCCTGGGGCGAATCCATCCCCAGATCTATCTCACGATATACTCCTGCAAAGTACAGTTCTAAGCTGTATCTTATCTCCCCCAAATCATCAAACCTCTCTTTATTTTATCTCTGCCTTCTTATGTAATGAAGTATCGAACCGTTACGGATCCCGAATTCCCCCAGCTTCTTATTCCCGCGCAGAAGTGCTATGGGATTCTCGGCCGCCAGATAACAGTTCTGGATATCTCCTCCCGCACTCCCCCAGCCAAAAGCCTCATCCAGTCCATAAAAAAGCTCCAGTGCAGTGATATCCAGATCCAGTTCCAGATCCGTAGCTTTATCAGTTGTATGATCGTACAATGTAACGATTACTTTATTATCCATGCCAAACGTCCCCCCTATCAGATAAGGCTGTACGCCAGCTCCATAAACATATCCTGAACATCGTCCTTTGTTTGTATATCCGCCTGATACGGGATCTGGTGCGTGATCATATGCCAGATCCGGCTGTCCACAAGCGCATTATTCTCACCGGGCCGGAACATATTGCAGACCAGCAGATATTTCTTTTCGTCAGTCACATTGATATTACGCAGCAGCGCTTCCATCACCGCGGCACCGCATCCGTCCTGAGTAAATGGTATCACCATCTGTGACGAAAGCTCTATCAGCTCCATCTTGCATTTATTAAAATCGTTGGATGTATCCACGATGATAAAATCGTAATCCAGTGACTCGAGCATGATCCTGATCAATGCAACATAATTCAGATCTTCAAGACTGTTGCCAAGAAGCGAATACTGCATCGGAGCCAGATAGTCTATCTCACCTTTTATTATATTGCGCTCCAGTGTTTCTTTGGTAAATCGCCCTACCGCCAGTTCCTCTACCAGAGCGCGATCAGCCCAGGCAGTCGATCCCAGCAGGCTTCCGAAGGATTGCAGATATTCAGCATCAACATAGAGTACCCTGTTTCCCATAGTCTGCAGTGCCCTGGCCGCCCCGATCGCAAGCGTAGTTTTCCCGCAGCCGCCCTGCGGCGAATACACCAGTACCAGCCTGCCATCCATATGCTGCTTCTCTCCCACCATGCGCCGGAGCACTCCGTCGATGATGTTGATCACATTCTGCGCACTGGAAAATTTATATATATTGATAAAGCCCTGCTCAGACCGTCCTCTCGTCTCGGATTCGCGCAGCATAAAAACATTGCTTATCCCCTGCCGCTGATAATCATCCTTCCATAAATGCTCATTGATCACCAGGATATCTATCTGCTGGGGTGTCTTAAAAAGCTCATCCAGATATTGTGCATCCGTTACCAACTCCAGACTTATCTGCTCTCCGTATTCCCTAAGGAGCATTATCTCCAATGTACTGAGATATGATAGCTCAGGATCGGCCAATAACACTTTATGTCCAACTGTCAATTCTTTAATCTCCTATTCCGGATCTTACCTGAAATATAAATCTTGAAATACGCACCACATCTCCCGGCCGGATCTCGTACTCCGTAAATGGTGTGAGCCATTCATCGGAATTCCCTATCCACGTATGGTTACTGCTCTGAAGATCCTGTATGCTCCACGTATTACCCACTTTACGGATAAGGCAGTGCTTTTTGCTCACTGATGAGTCGGGGATAATGATCTGTGAATACTCTTCATTCCGCCCTATGACAGCGCCGCTTGAAGGAATATGAAGATACAGCCTCTGGGTTCCGCCTATCCTTTCAAGTATAAGACTTTCCGGTGGTGCAAGCTCATCCGTATGCATCTCATATGACATTACATTCAGCTGCTCTGTTGAAGCCGATGTGAGCATTTCCTTAAACCGCTCGATATCGATCCTTCCATTATCCAGGTATTCCCGGATCTTACGCATCCGTCCGTCGTTATAAATAGGATGCGTATCCATTATCCCGGATAAAAACTTCGCAAGCTGTCGGTCCAGGCCGTCCAGCTCCATAGTCCTGGATTCGCGCTGCTTTAACGGCACGTATATCACCCATACCTGCAGGGTCGCAGGGTCCACAAAGACCATATCACCCTCCAGACATAAATGCTCACCCTGGATAAAGCCGTTTTCCCTGATCCTCTCACAAAGTGATAATAGACTGTGAAGCAGCATCGAATACCTGTCCGAACCTATCTCGTCCAGCACGGAAGTAATAGGCACGTAATCCTTCAGATCATATACCAGTCTTGTCTTTCCGTTAAGCAGTGTCTTCTGTGCCACGATCAGCCCACCACCGGAAAAATTCCTGATCACCTTATATCCGGTCATGTAAAAGAGATCCGGATCCCGGAGTTCAAATGCGACCGTCCCTTTTCCATGCGTCTTTATTATTGCATTGCCATATTGTTCCAGCGACATCCTGCCTGTTCCTTTCCATACTTTTCTATTTTACAGTTTTTCCGGATTATTATCAACCATAGCTCTTTTGCCCTGTCTTATCACGCATTATTTTTCTTCCTGCGCCTTTGAACAATAACAAGCACTATTGCACCTGCCAGGGCCAGCACTACCAGCGATATTATGATAGCCGCCGTATTATTGATGAACTGCACGAACAGGTTCGTGGTCAGAAGGAATCTGGGGCTGCTGAACTCTGTTTCATTCCCCGCTGCGTCGACTGCCTTTATGCTGACCGACTGCTTGCTGTTTAACGCCTGTATCTTAAGCTCTATATCTCCCTCTGCATTGGGCTGTATCGCTATGTATTGTGATGCGGGTGCCACTTTACGGATATCCCTGCTGTCCTCACTTCCGTCATAGTATGCGTCCAGATAGTATACCGTCACATTACCCAGGGCATCGGTCACTTCCAGTCTGGTGGCTATGTTATTATCCTCATAATGCAGTATGATGGTACGTTCGCGGTCATAGTAGCGGCCGTTCTGCTCCACACCGCTCACTATGATACTGGGTGCGGTCTTATCTACTACGAATTCGATAGGCAGTTCGTTCACCCCGTTCTCATCACGCACCGAACGGTTCGAATTCTTATTTGCTGCCTTATCCTCCGAATACAGGGTCACTACATAACTTCCCTCTTCCGCAAAGTTCTCCGCACTTATATCATACTCATACTGTACCCAGCCCGGTCTGCTCACCTTCAGGTTGTAGTGTTTCCCGTCCTCAAGTACGTCGATGTTTCCGTTGACGGCCTTATCCACTTCATTCTTATCCAGGTCGCTCACGTTGATCTCTGTCACATGGATACTCTGTTCCTTATTGGTGTATACCTTATCGATAAGCTGCTGTGTCTCATCACTGATGATATAGTTGGAACCGAAGCGGTTGACACTGAAGGTGATCTCTTTCTTTGTCTCGTTTCCTGCCAGGTCCTTTATCACTCCCACTGCCTTATACACGTCATCATTAGCCTTGATATGTTCTATATCGCTGCATACCAGGCTTCCGCCGTTCTCATCCTGTGTCTTTACTCCTTCCAGGCTGTTGTTTTCCTTATGGAGCATTCCGCTTATCTCTACCTTTGCGCTGTCTCCATCCAGGTTGAGGTCGCTGTACTCTATGACAGGGGCCACCTTATCATTATAGGCATGCTTATCTTCCACTCCGGTGATGATAAGCTCCGGAGCAGTGGTATCAATGGTAAACTCATCTGCCACATAGCTTTCGGCCACATTTCCTGCCAGATCGGTGTAATCTATGCGCAGTGTGTAATCTCCGTCTGCGGAATGGGTCAGGCTTGCGCTCTTTTTATCACCTGCTCCCTCCCAGGCACTGATCCTGGGCGATCCTATGCGGCTGCCGTCTAAGCTGACGGGGTTTGATATCCTCACATCGGCTGCATTAAAGTTATGCTCGGTGATCTCCACATCCGCTATACGCTTCTTATTGTAGTACTTGCCGTTATGCACATCATTATTGTCGAATGTCACGTTGATCACAGGTACTGTCTTATCTACCACGAAGGCCTTGGGTGCCGCGCTCTCGCCATAGTTGGCCGGAGGCGCTTCATTGCCCACCAGGTCGATGGCTGTCACGTTAAAGGTATAATTACCGTCATGATCGTAACGTACATGGCTTATCCACTTATCATCATCTCCGTTGGCACTGTTACCCCGCCTGTATTCCCATCCTCCGATGCGGGCTCCGGCCTCTGTGGTGATGACGGTACGTGTGGGATCGAAGTTACGCTCCATTACGGTGACTGTTGCTGTACGGTCAGCCTTGAAGTACTTCTCGTTACGCACATCATTATTATCATAGCTTACCGTGATGGTGGGGTTCGTACTGTCGATACCGAATGCATAATAAGCTGCATTATTCTCCGGTATCTCATTGCCTGCATCATCCCCACCCCATACATAGATCTTTATATCATTGCAGTTATATGTGTTCTTATCAAAGTGGAAGTTGAGCTCTGAGCGGTATATAAGCTCTTCATCAAGCGAATTCTCCGGATCCTCACTGTAAGTGGGTCCACTGCTTAAGAAGGACACCACTCCGCCGCCTGCCGCACCGGTAGTAGTGCTGGGCGTTGTTGTCCCAGTCATATCCTCACCGTTTACCAGTACGCGGTAGAACAGCTGATACAGGCCCGATGAACTTACCACTTCATTGGGATCCTCCACCGTAATGCGTACATCCACATCCGACGCGAAGAGAGGGTTACCCTGTGGTCCGCGTCCTGAACCGTCTGCGATAGCTGCAGCCTGCACTGTAGGCGCCAGTTCATCATGGTTTGGCGGTGTTACATCCAGGTAGATCTTGGTACTGTCTCCACCCCAATTAAGTGCGTTCCCCGCGAAATCCACCATTTCGATACTATCGATATAGAATACCTGCTGGCCGTCCATAGGCACGGTGCATACATATCCGTTAGTACCATATCCATACGTAAATGTCTCAACATCCGTCCGGCTCTTATTCCCGATAGTGGATGCAATATTATATGAGATATTTGCCGGCGACTTATCGGAACGGATAAACTTAACAGTAGTAGAGTCAAGCCTCTGATAAGGGTGATTCTGGCTAACCTGATAACGTGCCTCCCCATCATCCGACAATAACTGTGCCTTATAGAAATCACCAATCTCTATATCCACCAGCTGGGGTTTGGTCTTATCGAGTGCAACTATAAATGAGTTGTAGCAAGTCATATTTACCGATACCGGATATCCATCCTCGATGTCACTGGTTTTACCTTCTGAGTCCGTATATTTTACCAATCCATTTCCGGCTTTATCTTCACCAAAGATAGAAAATCTATAAAGACCCTCATACTCTTCATATTTATAAGAAAGACTATATTCATTTGAATTTGCCCCTTCTTCGTTATTATTAAAATCGTTTTGATAAGGTATATTTGCACTCACCGAAGTTAACGCATAATTATCCGTGTTTTCGACATAACCATATTTGGGTTTGACAAATCCATTACAGAAATTCTTTTCTTCGATAGTAAAGTCAGCACTAAATGCATCATTAAAGTAATATCTTGTCTTCCCCTCGAATGTCTGTCTTTCTTTTTTAGCCACTCCCGCAGACGGTTTAATATCCAGCTTTACCACCGGTGCCGTGACATCGTAAACTTTCGTACCACTGGTATAATACTCACTATACTCTTCTTTTAGTTCTTCGTTATTTTCTTCCTGCTCCTCGTTATTTTCCTCCTGCTCTTCGCTTTTCTTTTGAACATCATTGTCTGTACAGCCATCCCCCAATGTCACAAGCAACTTATTCTTCGCCAGGTCTTTTCCGCTTATCACATACTTGTATTCACCCTCTTTTTTCTGATCAGTTCCTGATACTTCATATGCAAACGAATAATTAATGTCATTAGCTGAAGCCGAGATACCATTACCAACTTCTTCAAACGCATTTTTTTCCTCATTAAATTTTAGAACATCTGAGAATATATATTCGACGTCATTACAGAAATTCGTCTCATCTACTGTAAACGTTCCTGTAAACGGAAAGTTGTAATAATCGGCATCATTCTCAAAACTGTACTTGTCATCCTTCAGTTTGGTTATTGAAAACTTTGCTTTGGGACGAATGGTATCGATCACACTAATATGTTCACTGCCATCATATTTTCCATTCTCAACCGGGATTGCTGCCATCTGATCATCCGATGCGATCATTTTATGATGTACCGGATCCTCATATGAAACTTCTACCTGATATTCACCATCATTTAATCCACCTTCAATACCGGGTATCGTGAACGTAAATGTGGCTGTATCACAAGTTTTATCATAAACATATGTACTCACCCAATCCGCACTTATAGAATTAAAAGAATCATAGCCTTTTTTCGTCACATTATTGCTCACTGCAATCGATACTTTTTCGTAAAACAAATTACGTTCTTTGATATTGATCGTCACAATAACATCCGTAGGGTCACCATCACCGCCTTGTAAGCCATAATAATACTTATACACGTTATTACTGCTCACTCCATTCCCACTAACAGCAACCTTATTTGTTTGCTCGTTGTAACTGATCGTAAAAACAGGAGGGATCGTATCGATAATAAATGTTTTCCCACTCCGTTTACTTACCATATCGCGCAGTGTAAGATCTGTTGCCTTTACCACAAACTCTTCAAAATTAGCATCCTGTTTAAACAATAATGTACCTATAAGAGTATTGCCTTTTTTATCCCATTCTATCTTGCTCTTCAAATCATCATTCTTCACACTACCGGATTTATCAAATATATCAAAGTATGGAGCTATATCTGCAGAATCCGCTTTCGGCAGATGCGCATCATTGATACTTATAGTCACTGTCACCGGCTCATCATAATATGAAGTGTTTTCATGCGAACCATCCTCATCCGGCCAATTAATACTGACTGTAGGTACGGTTCCGTCTACAATAAAAATCTTGTTTTGATCAGGAAAATCGAAATCTCCAAACGGAAGTTCATTCTCATTGGTATTTATAGCTCCCGGGATGTTGAACGATACCGTATACGGTAACTCGTCTCCTGTCTGTTCCGGGAATATAATGCTCTTATTCTCCGAAAACATATAACAATGGTGGTTAGGCACATATTTCGCGTATATCGTCCCTGTATTTTGGCTATTTACACTATCTTGTAAAACAATAGATTCAAATCCCATCTGATTAAATGAAACAGACAGCTTACGTCCCTGCCTTCCATCGCCAATATCTGTTCCCTTCACATCAAAATAGTATACATCACCATATTTATTTGAGCTTTCTTCCCTTCCATCCTTGATCGTTATCATTGTCATAGTTCCATCTATGGCAAAAGTAGGTATGCCTGGATCCAGTTTATCGCATACTTCATTTATATTTTTGCAATAAAATGCGTCGTTTTCACTTACTGCTTTATTCGTATAAACTGTACCATTTTTACTAATACTATTTCCATCGTAAGATATTATATTAAAACTTCTATTATGGTTATAATCAACTGCTTCAACAATTACACGAAGTTTATACCCGGGACATGTATCTCCGGATAAACTTATTGAAACCAATATGTCGGTCATAGCCTCATTTTGACTACAACTCGCGATTTCGAAACGGGTTGAATCATCACTATTATATAACTCCCACTCCGGCACGTCTCCCGTTCTACCATCAAGCAGATAATAAGCAACTTCCTTGATTCCCGAAGGACTGTCGTTTTCCGCACCACTATCTGTTACATTACAGTTAATAGTCATGTATTTCAGATTATTATCCGCATTATATTTTCCTTCCTTTTCAAAGATCGAACTATCATCAATTGTTAATTCCGGTGCCTCAAAATCTGTAATATTAGCCCATTGTGTATAATAGTTACCGACATTATCCTCTACCAACACCCCCACATAACCACTAATACTATCAAAAGAAATTGTGTATATTGAATCTTCTGTTTTATCCAAAGGTCCTTCCGTTTTATAATCACTCGCGCTGTGACCTGTTTTCCCTTCATTGAAGCTAAACACATGGGCGTATACTGCATGTATGCCACTTAGATCATCTTCCGGTTCGACTGCGATAGTAATAGCACCATTTCCGGATATTGAATAAACATCAGCTTTCGGTATAGAATTATCATATGCATATGTGATAACAACAGGACCATAATATACATTCCTGCCGTCATCGAAATTCTTTTTTATGTATACACTTTTCTTGCTATCATATCCTTCTGTCAATTCGATATTATTTATTTCTTTAAGCTCATCATCAACCATCTCAACAAAGAGGGCTGTCGGGTCATTTAAGCCGAATTTTGGTGAATCCTCCCTGTCTATATCACCGCTATACCATTTAATGCCATCTGCAGAGAGACTTTTAGCTTTATTAAAACTAACCGTCACTTCCGGTTCCAATTTCAATGTGGTTTCACCTGTTCTAAGATCTATATTCTGATCAACAGGTTTAAATGTGATATCACCTTTTAAATTTATCTCAAATACATAATTAACACTTTCCGATATATAAAAGTCTGCCGGCTCCGCCCCGCTTATCTTTTTATCCTTCCCCGGTTTAGGATCATCATAGTTCCATGCGGCAGTATTATTCACAGAAATACTGATATCATCTATCGTCTCTCCATCACTTCCCAAGAGATATATCTCGGAACTGCTGTTTAAGCTGACGGTTGTGGTTCCGTCACTCTGCTTAGAGATCCCGTTAGAAGAAATGGTAAGTGTCTTGGGCGTTATACTAAAATATGAGTTTACTGATACAGACGGATCATAGGGACACAGATAATTTCCTGCTTTATTTCCGCTAAGTGTAAGCCACTTTTTTTCGCCATTCAATTCAGGAACGATAATGGTCTTGTTTTCCCCAACATCATCTGTTTCCAGTTTATAAACTATTCCCGCGCCTTTAATTTCATCTTTATCTTTATCTAACACGCCTTCAAAACTGTATGTGACAGCATCATCCGGAATATCAACATTTCCCTTCTCATACTCTCTGGATCCGCTGATCGTGACACCATTCATAGAGATAACTCTTTCTCTGATAAAAAAACTCTCCTTAAGATCCATCTCAGGTAATGTAAGTTCACTATCCGGAACACAATCAAACGATACTGTGACCTTACGCTCACCCACATCAGCCGAATCCGCCTTAAAATAGATTTCCCGGCATACGTCCTCTCCGTTAACACCTTCAGGCCAACTTACATCGAATTTATCACTACTGATATACTCTGATCCATCATATATTTTTTCGTTACTACCCTCATCATCTTTTATCTTAATAGTCGGCTCTATCGTCTCCACTAATTGTATTGTATTAGCAGAAACAACTATCCCCTCACTTTCCGACGAACCGTCCATGTAAATCAGCTCAATATTCGCACTTCCGGGATTCTTCATAGTACCGGTAACACTAGTTCCTACAGCTTCATTTCCATTCTCACCCAAATAGATAACTTCTTTACTGTTAGATTTCCATTTCAAGCTCTCATTCTCTGCCATTATCCCATCATACGAAGCAGAGAATTCAATCCCTGTGTCATATTTATACCGTAATATCGATTTATTCGGCTCTTCTATCCTCAGGTTGCTAACAGCACTATTCACCGATATCAAGCATTCCGCAGATGAGTTTGAATACGAATATGACACAGTTAACTTGGTCGTTCCGATTCCTGTAGGTTCCAGCTTGATCATCTCTGTATCCGGATCCAGGGTATACGATACAATACCTTCTTTATCAAACGTATAGGTCAGTTCATTAATCGAAATACTGTTAGCTGATGCTTCATCATTTGAAATACTATCACCTGATACCACAGTCCTGATAAGGTTAGCAGATACATGAAGCTCTTTAGTTGTTCCATACTGCATCTCAAAAGCTTCTTCGGATAAATATATTTCTGCTTCTACAGCCGGAATTTCTACCTCATCGGCATTTGATCTTTGCGTTCCATCTATAGGGTACTGTGTAAAAACCACTATCCAGGTCATGATGGATGCTATGATCCTTTTGATTTTCTGCCTCTTACTTTCTTTCATTATGAACCTCCTTCAAATCCTTTTACTTTATCCGTATATATGCATAGTTATTTTCGAAATTCATCGCTTGTGTACGCTTACTCCGGGATGACCATTATACTATCTTTAACATTAGTTCCATCTGTTGCAGCAACAGTAATGATCACTCCGATCCTCTCCGGCAAGCCATTTTCCGTTCTAAGTTTATCATAATTCTTATTGATCTTTATCCTGCCATCTTTTACATTAAACAGCTTCGCTTTTTGTGCTTTTTCTACAACAGCAGCATCTAAAGCTTTAGCACAGTTGTCTTCATCGTATCCTACTATCTCATAGCTCCACTTTATCTTAGGATTCGTGGGCTTCCCGTAACTATCCCCTGTCACCGGCTTTACAGTGGTAGATTTTCCCTTATCCAGGTATACATAAGAAATCCCATCACTTCCGCCCGGGTATACTGTCAATTTATCATTCGTCAACATCAGATGTGATACAGGGGCAATAACTTTAACCTTAAAAGAATATTTTTTACCCGATCCGTCATCTGCCATGCAGGTGATCTTTGCGCTGCCCGCTCCTTTTGCCCAGAGCTGTGCATCTCCCCCCATGGTATCCACGACTTCCACAACAGCTGCATTACTGCTCTTCCAGTTTACTTCTGTTATCGAATCGGATGTTGTCATGATATCAAGTTTAGACTCCCACACAGGGCTTGATGCAGCATTGACAGTATATAACTGCATCGATGTTATGCCGCCATTTTTATTTTTTTTGATCTGATAGGCATCATCCGTCGCTATCGTATATACATTAAGAAATGTCGTCTTCTTATCAATTACCCTGACACGCTTACGGTTTGATCTGTTGCTGCCATCATTAGCTATGGCACAAACATAAATTTCTTTTAAAGAATGAGCCTCCGTAATATAAACAATACCCTTCTTCGGATCGATCCGTACCGCACCTCCATCCAGTTCGGTACACGAAACATCATCATTCAAATACCATGTGACGCTCTTATCATCAGCTGATACCGTTTCTTTATTAGTCACACTGTCAACATGTCCATGTACTCCGGCTTTATAGGCAACAGAAGTGCCTGCCACTATACAGTCCTGCCCGTTAATGTCTATGGAAACTGCTTTTTGTTTTACTGTTACCTTTATTTTTGCTGATGTTTTTGATCCGTCCAATGCGGTACAGGTAATGATCGCTGTTCCCTTTCCTTTCGGATAAATATTCGTTTCCTTACCGGATTGAATAGTCGGAGATGCTACTTTCAGATTTGATGATTTCCATACATACTTAACATATTCCTCCTCCAGAATATCTTCATCATTTCTGTTTATAGCATTTGTGACACTGACTGTCTTCCATCCCATACCTGTACCCAGTTCCAAATAACTGTCGCTTAGCGTGATATTTTTTAAAGGAATCTGATCAGCCACTTTAATTGTTTTTTCCATACTTCGATAAGTACGTCCTTTATATTTACAAGAACAACGTATGGTTACCTCTCCTGTTTTACCCTTAAATGTTTTTAACAGACCATTCTTATTCCCAAAGCTTGCAATATCTGCTCCTTCCAATATTTCCCATTTTGGTTTATTAGCAGCTGAAACTTTTGTCTGTTCATAATTATCTTTTACTAACTGTGCTTTTAACTGCAAAGTCCCCCCCGGTGCAATTGTATAGGCTGACTCAGGAAGATCGGATATTATCAGTTTGACATGATTCCAAACCGGATCCACATTAAGCTTAAACGTGGTACCTTTACTTACTTCACCATATTCCGTAACCGTAACCACCCTGAGTGTGATCTTCTGTCTTTTTTCAGCAATTATATCTACTATGTTTTTTAAATTGATCCGGAAACGGTTACTGTTATCTATATCCCCCTCATCAGGTACCAGACAATAGGTCCCTTCCTTCGCAACACCATCTTTAAAAGCCGGCTTTTTCCCGTTTATCGTATAAAAGACCTGCACATTACGCTCAGAATTTACTTCCCCGGATGCAGACATAGGAATAACCGATATGTAGGCCGATGAGTTCACGGTAGCACTGCCGCTCTTACCACCTTCAACTGTATTAAGCAGCTTACCAAGATCATATAACTCCAGCTTAGGTCCGGCAGCTCCGGTCCCCAGCATCTTTGCAAGATTTACAATTCCTGTACCTTTTTCCAGAGACTTTCCGTTGATGGTCCTGCCGGTCAATACTGTTTCCATTTCGTCCGGACTGACGGCCCCGTTAATACTCATATACAATGCACATGCTCCCGTGGCTGCTGCGGCTGCCATAGGTGTTCCTGTTCCTGCTTTATATGATCCATTACTGTACGTACTCACCATCTCCACGCCGGGGGCATATACATCCGCCTTGCCTTTAGCGCTTCCGGATACTGTCATTGCCGAACCATCCTGCTTTACGGCACCTACAGATATCACGTGATCATACTGAGCCGGCTCAGTATCCTCATCACCTGCAGGAGCAATAATTGTAATGTTTTTTTCATATGCCTTTTGGATCGCATCCTTTTGGTTAGCATCATATGCATCACCGGCAAATCTCACGCAGGCTATATTTACACCGCTGTTTTCAAGATACTTAAGGCCTGCAGTTACATATGCGCCTTCAATAACGCCGTTTTCTTTCGCACTGCTCAAACTGTATATCTGTACTCCAGGCGCTATTCCTGCACCCCCAAGCTCATTTCCGGCTTTTGCACCGATAATACCGGCCATCTGAGTACCATGGCCATCAGCCACGGTACTTCCTCCGCCTGTAACATCTATAACTTTAACATTACCGTTCAAATCCTCATGTGAATCCAGCACACAGCCATCAATAACAGCTACTTTGATACCGCTTTCTGAACAATCAGTCCCATAAACATCCCAGGCAGTATAAGTATCCATCATATCATGCCACCACTGGTAGTTGGGATCGTTGGGCATCAGCAAGGGATCCATATTATTACCCATAAGCTCCCGTATCGATTCCCAATCGCCCGGCATATTTACCGGCTGTCCGGAACTTATGGCATACATTTCATTAATGAATCTATCATCACACTCTTCTGCTGGCAGCAGACGGATATAATCAGGCGTCAGCGGGGGCAGGCCGTATGCTTCATTCAGCCCTAATTCAACGGTTTCGTATACATCCCTGCCGGATTCACTGATATTATATATAGCAACACTGTATGCATACTCGACCAGCTCTATGCCATAAGCATCTGCGATCTGCTGTGCATACTCTTCTGTATCCGCTATGCAGTAAACCTGATCCTCTATATAATCCACACCTGCCACAGCGTTCTTAAGTGCAGCAAGTATATCGTGGCTTATCATGTCTGACTTTATTTCCGCTTCTCTTCCGGAAAGGGCATATCCTTCGGGCATGCCTTTTATACCGGAAGGGAGTTCTTTCTCATCAGCTGCGTTGCCTGATACAGTTTCTTCATCAACTTCATTTTCTGAAACGGCTTCATTCTCCGATACACTCGCCGCTTCATCTTCAGATATACTTTCTGCATTGCTATCGGATACACTTTCATCCTCTGCTCCATTACCGGAAACAGCTCCATTAGTATTCTCTCTGCTATCGTTATCCGATACTGTTTCCTCATCATATTCTTCGCTCACTTCATCAATAATGATATCTCCCTCTGCATTCGCATACAAAGCAGGCTGTGGCACCACTGATGTAAATGTGAGTACCGCAGTCATCATCATTGACAGCACTTTTTTCCTATTCATAGTTTTGCTCCAAACGTTATTCTTTGATCAGACTAAACATGTAAAATTATAATCGATACCATTTTCTTTATCAATATCGCCCTTTATCATATCATTAATCCCTGTTGGTTATGCTAATAATTGACAAAAAGCCATTCCGCGTGACGTATAACCAACAAAACAGCATCTCATCTATGAGATGCTGTTGAGAATAACCACATACTTTTTAATGATCACGTTACTAAATACCTATGAACAATAGTTTGATTGATTTGCTATAATTGCGTCAAACAGCATCATCACCAGCTTTTTCTTCTTTTACTTCTTCCTTTTGTTCTGTTTCCTTAGGAACTATCTGACCATCCTTAAGGACCAGCTCGCCAAGTTCGATGATATTCTTCTGCAGTGTAAACTCCTCCGGATCCTGAAACCCAATAAAGAAGAGTCTCACTATGGCTTCATGGTCGAAAAAGAACATTTGTTTTGAGTCCATAATCCCTTCCGGATAAAAGCACCCTGTATAATCATAAATATGATCTTCTCCAACGCGTGTCTGTATCCTTCCGCATATCATCACTCTTTTCTTCCCGCCCTTAAGCAGTACAACCGATCCTATCGGTAATAAACCTTTTTTCATCTCTGTTTTCTCTCCTCTTTATATTTTACCACGACAACCAATCCGGCCAGTCTATATCCGGTATATAATCATCAATATCTATATCCGGCCAATCTATATCCGGCCAATCTATATCCGGTATTTCAAAATCTGTCCAGTCAATTTTTACTCTGAATCCAAGCTTTCCAATCCAGGCTGCATCAAGGTTTACTCCTGCAGTCCCCGTAGTGAGCTCACCACCTAAATTGAAACCTACACTTCCATACCCTGCGCTAACGCCTGCGTCAATTTTGAGGCCCCATATATCTATTCCACCGCTCAACTCTCCCGACGCAATAGCGGCTCCCGCACCTACATTACCGCTTATTCCATGTACAACATCACCGTCATCTGTAACAATCCTTCCTATCCCACCTGATGCTCCTGCCTGTGCACTCAGCACAGATCCGGTAGCACCTACATGAATATTATTATCATTGCCAAGCTGTCCACTAACACTTCCATTCAAAACGCTGACGTCAGCTGAAACGTTTCCGTAAACTCCGGGATCATATTCTCCATCCACAAACATCGAAACGCCGCCATTTGCCCCAACATTGGCATTAAGTAATCCTCCTGATGCCGCCAGTGAGCCCACTCCAAAGAAATTAGCTGATGCTGATCCGTCAAGTACGCTAAAGCCTAATCTTTCATTAAATGCCCCGTACATATTATTCTCATCCATATTCCATAAGTATCCGGCATTTTCACTTTCCGTAAGATGGAGCAGATGCCACCCTGCTGATCCCGAGATCTCGCCCAGTCCAAATATGTCTCCCGTCGATCTGGTTCCCTGATCTCCCATAGCATACAGCCCAAATAATCCATTTTCACTTTCTGAAAACGGAAAAAGATTACTCAAATGACTCAACAATGAGATTGAGTGTCCTCCCATAGCTACTATCCAGGGAACTGTCGAGCTGCTGTTTCCATCACCACCAAACAAACCCTGCAGCCATTCTATTACAGCTTCCTTGCCTTCGCCGATCAGCTTCAACCAATCGGGAGCACCATCTCTGCCGCAGATCATATTCTCCGTATTAAAATAATCATCTCTTATCAGAGACAGGCCCTGACTAAGACCATCCATACGAGTGCCTGCCACATCAAGATTATTCTCGTATATTTTCAACCTGTCCAATACGGTCTGATACGTATCAGAATCAAGAGCACTTTCAACTGACTTCACATCATCTACAGATGCAGATAGCTTTTTCGCGATTCTTTTCAAAGTAAAAACTTCAGATATTATCCTATTGGGATCAAACAAAAAATACATGATATCACCATTCCTTTACTTTTTATTATACAAAAACAACGTTCATATTATGTATCTGCTCTAGTTGGACTTGGACTGATACTCCCTCTGTCTTGCTATCTCTAACGCCCTCATTTCCGAATCATATGTATTCTGGGCAATGCGTCGTATAACATCCGCAGCAGCTTTTAGATCACTCACTATTTTACCTATCTTATCCCCGAGCTCGTTACTCTTCGTCAAAAAAAACGTAGCATTATCACCGCGCCAGCTTTGATTGACAGAATCCAATGAGTCTTCATACTCTCCTGACATCATACTTGCAATACTGTCTGCAATATCATCCAGTCTGGCTGCAGCAGCCTTGGCTTTTTCAAAATCCATACGGATACTGTGTTCCGATCTTGCCATGTCACCATTCCTCCTAAACTGTTCTGCAGATTCATTTCGGATCTGCCACATATTTTTACTTATGGTAATAGTATATTTGTTATTATAATACTCATGTCACTACTCATTTTCACAGGTTATTGATAGAATACATTTTAATGCGATGAATGACAAATCCCCCTCAAATTAATAATCTACCAAATAAACCTGATTTGTTCCCTGTTACTTAACAACGACCTTGATCTTGCATTTTTTGTCTGACCCATCAACTGCCTTGCAGGTTATGGTTGTAGTGCCTTTTTTACTTCCGTAAGAAATCCTAAGTTTTCCTGACATTTCAAGATATGCTGTTGCGACAGCAGGGTTGCTGCTGCTTACACTTGCCTCATAGAAATAAAAAGGATTCTTTCCTATCGTGTTTGGAGATAAATAATCTGCTATCAAACTGATGGCAGTTTTGTCATCCACTTCAAAGTGTTCTTTTGCAGCAACATCTACAGTCATAGTTTTAAATTCTTTTCCGCTGTCAAGATCCATTATCCGGATACTCTCTACACGTTTAGATGGTATAAAAAGCTTTGTAGCCTTGATATTGCTTCCATCTGTAGTCGTAGCACTGACTCTGACCGCCAGTTCTTTTCCCGATAAACCTGCTGCAACAAGAGCCGCCGCATAATCCTTACGAAAACTGAGCCTGCCGTTACTGCCGCTAAAGAGCTTTGCAGCCTTTGCCTTAACCAGCACATCATCCGTAAGCGCACCTACGATGTATGAACTGCTCGCTCCATCCCACTTAGCTTCCACAAGCTCATAGTCCCATGTTACTTTGACTTTTGCCGGCTTACCATAGGTATCGCCCACCGTCACTTTTGTTTTAGTTTTATTTCCTATACCCAACCAGGCATAAGGTTCATTACTCGGCTCATTAAACTTAGTGATCAGCGTTTCGTTAGAAAGCATCAGGTTCGATACCGGAACGATCACCTTTACTTTGATCCGCGCTTTCTTGCCTGTACCATCGTTTGCCTTACAAGTGATAGTAGCAGTTCCGGTCCCTACAGCCTTAAGTATTGCACCATATTCATTCGGTTCTATCGATACAACAGATTCTTTACTGCTCTTCCATGTAACTGTAGTTCCCGAATCCGACCTTGCTTCAATCGTTATCCTTCTCTCATCAGCCGACCCGGAAGCTGCATTTACCGTAAATAGCTGCAACGAGGTGATGCTGTCATTTTTGCTCTTTTTAATTCTGTAAGCATCATCAGCAGTTTCTGTATCAATCTTAATCTCACCTGTCTTTTTATCCGCTATCCTTATGTATTTGTATCCATATATATCACTGCCGTCATTAGCCTTGGCATATATATAAAACTCTTCCAATGAAGGCTTTTTTGTTATCTTTACCGTCCCTTTATCCTTATCGATCGTAATCGCGCCGGAATCCAGTTCGGTGTTCCCGGGTACCTGATGTGTACCAACCTTCTTTATATCTAAGGGATATACAGACCAGGTAACGCTCGAATCATCCGGGATCATCCTCTTCCATGTATGCTTATCCATTATTCCCAATACTTCTGTCTTATAAGTCACAGCACTTCCTACAGAAATGGTCTCGGGTCCGTCGATGTCTACGCTTGTAACGATTCCAACTACCTCTACTTTGATCTTGACCGATTTATTTGATCCGTCGGTAGCCGTACAGGTAATAGTTGTTGTTCCCTTTCCCTGCGGTACTATCTTGACTGTTCTTCTGAGTGGATCTGCTTCATCCTCAACAGCAAAGGCAACATATATATCCTCTGACTTCCATACGTATCCTACATTATCCTCATTAATTATCTCCTCGTCATTTACATTCTTTGCACTTATAACTCTGACGGTTTGATTAACTGACAAGCCGCGTGACGCGATCTCTCTTGTCGCGATCTTAACCGACGTATCGCTCAGAGCAAAACTCTTCACAGGCAAAAACTCAGCGACAATAATTGTCTCCTTACCGCTTACTGTCAGATCCCCTTCTTTGTAAGTACATATTACTTCTACTTCACCACTGCATCCTGCTTTGCTCTTTAACAGGCCTGTTTTCGTATTAATATCCGCAATATTGTTCCCCTTACCTATCGACCATATTGGATTTTTTATTTTTTCCGACTTCCCTGAGTAGCTATCCCCTTTTTGAATCCATGCATCCAGTTTAACAGAACAACCTGATGCAAGTTTTCCTACCGGCATACCATATATATATACTGTACCTTCCTTAACAGGATTCACTGTTAGCTTTAGTGTTGTCGCTTTACTTACCACTCCGATTCCGGTAACGCAGACAACCTTGATCGTAAGCTTCTGCTGCTTATCAGCAAGTGTATTTATATATGGTTTGATATTTATATACCCTGTGTCAGACAGACGTGTAGACGCGCTTGGGGATCCTTTCTTTGTAAAGGAAGGTCTTTTCCCGTTTACAGTAAAGAAAACCTGTGTATGCTGTTTTGTATTCTCCTTACCGGATTCCAGCATCGGGATAACTTTTATGTAATCTGAAGAATCTACCGTTGCTTTTACAGTCTTCCCGCTGTCTACCCGGATCATATTGCCGGGAGCACCATATATTTCCAGCACCGGTGCGGTAGTATCTCCTTCAAGCATCTTAACAACATTTACAATACCGGCTCCGGCATCGGACGAAGCGCACTTAACGGTCCTCTGGGTTATGATCTTTTCCATAGTGTCCGGATCAGTCTTACCGGCAACGCTCATATACAGAACGCAGGCTCCGGCTGCCGCTGCGCAGGCCATAGACGTTCCCTTTGCCTTATGATAAGAGAGCGTGCTCATGTCCACACCGGGCGCATATACATCTACGATACCCTTACCATAGGTAGAAAACGGCGCCCTTTTACTATCCGGCTGTACTGCCCCTACCGAGATAACATGATCATACTGCGCCGGGTAATTCACATTATTAGCTCCCTCATCACCTGCCGGAGCAAATATTGTCACCTGCTTTTCATGCGCATATTTAACTGCAGCTTCTTCCAGCGCATCATAAAACCCGCTTCCGCCGCCCACACATGCAATGGTGCAGCCATTATCAGCCGCATTCCTGAGCGCTGCTGTAGTATATGCACTGCTTACTTTACCGGTCGCATCTGTGTTGCGATATCCCATTATCTTAACACCGGGAGCCACTCCCGCTCCACCGATACCATTATTGGCCCTGGCACCGATGATCTCCGCCATCTGAGTACCATGTGTACCGCTTACCGCAGCGCCACCACCGGCTGTCTCCAAAGTCGCATACCCGCTTAACTCCGCATGATCTTTATCGATACCGCTATCGATCACGGCAACCTTGATCCAGTTGCCTGAGAAACTCACTTTATCAATAATGCCATCATCGTTAAGCTCTATATCTTCATATGCCCCCCAACCGGCATAAGTATCCATCACATCATGCCACCATTGATAATCCGGAGAATCCGGATACAGATACTCATCCGGATCAGAAAATACATTTACGGTATCCTCCCAGCCCGGCTTATTTATGCCTAAAACAGATGCACTTTCAGTATTTATCCCAGCCAGCTCTGTCGATCGCCCAACAGGCTCCTCTACATTCTCCCCGCGTATATAATCCGGCGACAATGGCGGAAGCTCAAGATCCGGATCCGCACTGATCTCCACGAGCTCCGGCACATCCATAACGGAATCCTTCGTACTGAATATCGCGACCTGATAGTTATACTCGACCAGTTCAATACCGTATGCATCTGCGATCTCCTGTGCATACTCTTCTGTCTCAGCTACGCAGTATACCTGATCTTCTACATAATCCACACCTGCCACAGCATTCTTAAGTTCATCCAGAACATCGTGGTTTATCATGTCTGCTTTTATTCCCTCTTCTCTTTCGGAAAGGGCATATCCTTCGGGCATGCCTTTTATACCGGAAGGGAGTTCTTTCTCATCAGCTGCGTTGCCTGATATAGATTCTTCATCAACTTCATTTTCTGAAACGGCTTCATTCTCAGATACACTCGAAGCTTCATCTTCAGATATACTTTCTGCATCGTTCCCGGAAACACACTCATTTTCCGAAATACTCTCTTCTTCAGCAGTATTATCTGATA
>JAEEGL010783592.1_pt1 | contig 31338 bp, 18 predicted proteins | sample 9134231 | NCBI WGS metagenome assembly JAEEGL01 (sample SAMN16246548, study PRJNA631951) | gut metagenome | biome: gut microbiome; feature: rumen; material: fiber-attached | host: Bos | place: Iran: Karaj | collected 2018-10
CAGAATATAAATCTTCATCTTTCATAATTAATGGAGTGAATTTAGAAAATAAATAATAGAAAGACTGATGATTGTTTTGGCATTTTTCTAAAAGAAATGAAACTATTTTTTCACTTGCTCCATTTAAATCTTGTTCAAAATGTTTAATAATAAAATCAATTAATTTTTTTTGATTTTCACTTGTTCTTTCTAATGTTTGTACCATAATAGTTTTTGATAATTCTTTTTGAGTAATTTTGTTTATTTTTCGTAAAATTTCTATTATTTCATCTTGATATCCTATTTGTAAATTCAAAAAAATATAATGTAAAGTATATTTGGGAATATTTGGATTATTACCTCTAGTCTCTTCTAATAATTTAAGAAATTTTTTTTGAACTGGATTATAAATTTTCCAATTATCCTTATTAGAAAAATCAACAAAATAAAAAATAAAATGAAAATCATCAAATTTGTTGATTTTTTCAATTAATCCTGTTATTAAATTCATATATGAGTTTTGAGAAAGGATTTGTATAAAATTTAAGTCTTTAAATAATGTAAAGAAATTATTAATTCCTTCTGCACCTTCTTTATTTAATTCTTCAAATTTTATGTTTTCTAAAATAAGATTTTCTTTTTTATATTTATCATATTGATGATTATTTTTTGGTATATTATAACACGGATCCTTTCTTATAAATTCTAGCATTTGTGTATTTATTAAATTATTATTTTTAATCATATTTTCACAATAATTATGTTCTTTTTCATCAATTTGTTCTTTTATATTTGGAGATAAATTCTTAACTTTTGAAAATATTTGCTTTAATTTTAATATATATTCAATTTTATTACCACAATTTGATAATAATCTTTGATAAAAATTATTAGATAACTTTAAGAAATTACATTGTTTTTCTTGGGAAAACACTTGTATTTTGTCTATATTATCTATAATTTTTTCAAAATCTTTTTCTTCTGGTTGTAGATTAATTTCTTCTATATTTATTTCTTTTTCAACTTTTTTTAATATATTAACTATTTTTTCTTTATGAATTACAATAGAGCTAAGAAAAGTTGAAAAATTTTGAAATTGTTTTAAAAGATAAAAAAGGTTTTCATAAGAATCAACATATTGAATCATATTTAAAATATTTTGATCATCATTTTTCTTAAACATCTCTTTATTTTGAAAAAATAAATCAACTAAATCAAATTCAATTTCTATTTCAGAATTTTTTTCTGTGTATTTATATATTCTTTTTCTTTCATTAATCAAATTTGGAAATTCTTGAGGTAAAACATAATAATAATAATAAATAAAAAATAAATAAAGTTTATCTCCAAATTGTTGTTTTTTATTTCCTATAACTAAATTCAGAACTCTATGTGAATTTTTTAAAATTATTTTTATCACAGCTTGATGTGTTTTTGGATCAATTTTTTCTTTAATATATATTTTTTCTTTTTTAAATAAAGCTAGTATTTGTTTAACAAAATCAGTTGTAAAAACTTCTTTAAAAACATCTAGAAAAAAAGAAAATTCAATTGTTTTACTTTCATTCATAACTTTAACAATATCTCTATTTAAACATCTTTTTGTATATGTTGCAGATAACTTTTGTTCCCTTAAAAAATCTGAATAATAATTAAATTGAGTTTTTTCTGAAATTGTTTCTTGATCTGGAAATTTCCACAATTTATTGTAAAACCCTCCAGTTACTTTAAATTTTATATTAAAAAGATAATTATCATGTAATTTTAATTTATATTTATCTGAAGAATTACACTTGTTATAAAGAATGCTAATTTCATCATTTTGTTTAGTTTTTTTTATATTATAAGATAAAGAAAAAATGGAAGTTTGATATTTATTATTCTTAGATGAAAATGTTTTTTCACAAACACAATTTTTGTATTCTGGATTATCAGAAGAAAATTTTTCTACGTTTAATTTTCCAATTTCTGTAGACATCACAAAATAAATTTTAAAATTAATTTGATTTGGATCAGGTTTTGGTTCTTTTGTTTTTTGAGAATGTTCCATTTTTAATCTGAAAATATATTTTATTAACTATTTTTATAATAAACCTATAATCAATAAATAAAAATTATAATTTAAACAAGGAGGAAATTTTATAAAGAGTTATCAATTATGAAAATAAATAAAATCAAATATTAAAGATTTTATCCTAGATTTTATGGGTATAGTTGTAATTATCGGTTCATATTTTTGTTAATCATTAAATAGTTAAACATAATTTTTTTATTGAGATAATATAAATTAAAAAAATGAATAAATGTCTTGAATTGAATCTGATGGATTGATCTTCAAATAAAAGGTAAAAATGCTAAATCATAATATAAAATATTCCTTCTTTTTTCGAAGAAAAAAGTAAATATGAAAATTTAAAATATATTAAAATCAATAATAACATCTTATTTTTCTTTTTATTTTAGTATACATAAAAAGAATTTTAAATAAATTTTATTATATATTGAATAGGAAATAAATTTCATATTCATATAGAAAAATATAAGAAAAATTTTGATTATGATATGATATTGATTAATTTTATTATGAAATATAATTATTATATAATGAAAATTTAATTATTTTACTTTATTTAATTTTTGAATAATGATATTTATACAAAAAATCATTATTAATATTATATAAATAATTAAATTAATGTTACATATCATCAATAAGTTTATGAAATGTTTCTTCTAAATTTTTTTCTTTTGAATTATTAATTTCTTCTATTTTAGGTTTTTCTGTCATATTTTCACTTAAATTATCATTATTTTTTTCTTTTATTTCTTCATTTTCATTATTTTCCTTTTTTAATAATAATTGGCAAATAGAACCATTTAAAAAATTATAATACCACAATTCTTTATCATCAGATAATTCTTTCCCTCCAAAAAAAATTCTAAAATTTTTAACATTATCAATATTTTTATATCTCTTTAATTTCAACAATTCATTTTTTAAATCGGAAACTAATTTCCAATTAGAAATTTTAATTTTATCTTCATTAATAAAATATCTAATAATAATAATAATATTATCTTCTTTAGGTTTATTTTTTTTATGATTATTGTCATTATATTTAAAAGGTAAATTAATACAATAATTTGGAATTTCATATAATGCACCTTTATTATCATAAGTAATATTAATGCAATTATTATAAGGAATAATTCCACCATCTCTCATTAAATTATTAATTTCTTCTTCACTTAAGGAATCATCTGAACAAATTACATGAAGTAATTCCCATATTTCACTATTACCTTCTATTCTACTTGACCAAAAATCTTCTCTTACTTTTTTTAATTCATTTAATGGAATTGAACTAATATATCCTTTCATTCTTTTTAAACCTTTTCCTACATATTCATTTTCTATTTCTGGATAATTAAAATTTGGATCATTTTTACTTTGTAAATAAGGTTCAAATGTATTAAAATTTAAAAAATTCATATTTTGATTATTATTATTGTTATTCTCATTGTTTTGATTTGAATTTTGATTATTTATCTCCTCATTATTTTCTATGTTGTTTATGTTTTCATTACTGTTATTGTTTGATATATTGTTTAAATCATTACTGTTGTTTAAGAAATTATTTGATGGTTGAATATTTGATTTTATTACCACATTTGATTTTAAACATGAACATCCCATTAATATTTATTTTTTAATTTTATTAGATTATAAAAATAAATAAATTAAAAAACCAATAAAAAATAATAAAGAAAAACAATAAAAAAAACTTTTAAAAAAACAATAATAAAAACAAAGAGAGTAAAATAATTTATTATCCAAAAAGTTTAAAAATCCCATATAAAAAATAAAATTTATCTTAATGAATAAAAATAAAAAAATAGAAAAAAAATTTTTGAAAAACAATGACAACCCAAGAAGTAAACCATTCAGATTTAATAAAGCAATATCAAAAGAATCCAGAAAACATTCGTAACATATGTGTATTAGCACATGTAGATCACGGGAAGACATCATTAGTAGATTCTTTAATAAGTTCAAACAATATAATATCACCTCGATTAGCAGGTGACGTTAGATATATGGATTCACGTCCAGATGAACAAGAAAGAAATATTACAATGAAATCTTCTTCTATTTCTCTTGCTTTTCATTCAGATAAATTTAACGGTAATTATCTTATTAATTTAATTGATTCTCCTGGTCATGTTGATTTTTCTTATGAAATTTTCTCTGCTTTAAAAATTGTTGATGGTGCTATTATATTAATAGATGTTATTGAAGGTATATGCTCTCAAACTGAAAGTGTTATTAGACAAGCTTGGGATGAAAATATTAAATGTGTTTTAGTTTTAAATAAAATTGATAAACTTATTACTACTGTTCAGTTAAATCCTATTGAAGCTTATGAACATTTATATAATTTATTAGAAAAAGTAAATGCTTTAATGGCTAGTTTAATTTTTAGAGATGTTGAATTAGATAATTTAGATAATATTAAAAATAGAAAAGATAATAATTTGAAAAAAGAAGAAAGCTCTAATTCTATTGGTAGTGTTGAAAAAAATAATTGTGATAATGAAGGGAAAAATTATAAAAAAGATAAAAATAACATTGATGTTATTTTAGAAGAAAAAGAAAAAGATTTTTATTTTTCACCCTCTAAAGGTAATGTTATTTTTGCTAGTGCTTTGGATAATTGGGCATTTACTATATTTACTTTTGCAGATATATTAGCTGAGAAATTTAAATTTAAAAAAGAAACTTTAATTAAAGTTTTATGGGGTGATTATTATTATAATGCAAAATCAAAGAAATTATATACAGAACCACCAAATTCAAATTCAAAACCAATTTTTGTTGATTTTATATTAAACAATATATATAAAATTTATCAAACAATATTAATAGAAAAAAATTTAGAAAAAACAAAAAAAATAACAGAAAGTTTAAAAATAGAAACAACTCAAAAAGAATTAAGTGAAAATACAATAAATAAAAATCCTCAATTATTAATAAAAACAATAATGCGACAATGGTTACCAATTCCAAAAACAATATTTGATGTTTCAATAGAGCATTTACCAAATCCAATAAAAGGACTTCAGAATAAATTAAATTTATTATTTCCTCCAATTAAATTTTCTCATAATGAATTTGTGAAAAATTTAAAAAATAAAATAAAAAAAGGAATAATAAATGGTAATATACCAACAGTAGCATATATATCGAAAATGATACCAATTCAAATAAAGAATATTCAAGGTATTGAATATGAAAAACCATCAGATGGTGATGAATTTAAATTTATGGCTTTTGCAAGAGTTTTTACAGGAGAAATAAAAAAAGGAAATGATTATTATGTTATTGGACCTAAACATGATTCAAAGAAAAATATATATGATATAGTTCAATTTAAATTTAATAATTTATATTATTTTATGGGTCAATTTTTAATTATTGATAATTTAATTCCAGCAGGGAATATTTTTTCAATTGGTAATTTAGATAAAAATATATTTAAAACAGGAACAATTTCATCTTCTTTTGATTGTCCTTCAATAATACCATTAAATATAAATAAGAATTCTAATATTAAAGTTTCAATAACAACAGAAAATATAAAAGAATTACCTTTATTAATTGAAGGATTAAAAAAATTAAATAGAAGTGATCCTGCAGTTGAATATTATTTACAAAGTAATGGAGAACATATTTTAGTTACTTCAGGTGAAGTTCATTTAGAAAGATGTTTAAAAGATTTAGAAGAAAATTTAGCTAAAGTGAAAATAAATATTAGTGCTCCAATTGTTAATTTTAAAGAAGGTTTAAGTAATTTAAATTATACTTTTAAAAAAAAGGATTTAAAAAAACAGAAAGAATTAGAGAAAAAAAAAGAAGAAGAAGCTTTAAATGAAATAAAATTAAAAGAAAGAAAATTTAATAATGATATGGATGAATACTATCAAATTGAAGGAGGAGAAGATAATATTGATATAGATGATCAAGAAGAAATTTTAAAAAGTTCAATGCCGATGATAATAACAAAAAAAGAACCAATAAAAAAAATACCAAAAATAGCAAAGCATAAAATTACAGATGTTATTATGAAAGGAGAAAAAAAAATAAATCATTTTATTCAAAAACAAAATCAAAATTTTGAACAAAAAGGTTTTTCTGAAGGTTTTACTCCAAATAAAAATTGTAATTTTGGAATTTCTTCTTTTGGTATGAATCAAGATATGATTAATTTAATTGAAAATAATCAAAAAATTATTGATAGTATTGAACAAAATGGTTTTGAAGTTGATGAAGAGCTTTTTCAAAATGCTATGAAATTTAAAAAAGATTTAATTGATGTTTGTGATAATAATAAATTAAAAAAAATTATTGGAAATTATTTATATGCTTTTGGTACTAAAGAAGGAAGTGTTAATATGTTAATTATTAAACATTTAAAAAAAGAATTTACTTTCTTTGAAAGGATTGTTAAGAAAAATAATGATGATGAAGATAAAGAAGATTTAAAAGATGGAGAAAATAATATTGAAGATTTTAATAAAGGTGAAAATAATTCAAAAGAAGATAAAAAAGTTGAAGAAAATATTAATATTGAAGAAGACATTAAAGTAGAAGAAAATATTGAAGAAGATAAAAAAAATGAAGAAAATATGAAAGTTGAAAAAGGAGATAAAGATAATAAGAATAAAGGGAAGAAAGGAAAAGAAAATGAGAAAGTAAATAATAAAAGTCATAGAGATATTGATGAAGTTATTACTGAAGGAATAAAAAATAAAAATGTATCTTTAAAAGAATTTCTAAATTCAATAAAAATTGGTTTTGATTTAGCTGTTAAAAATGGTCCTTTATGTGAAGAAAATATGTATGGTGTTATTTTTGTTTTAGAATTTGTTGAATTTAATCAAGAAAAAATAGAAGATAAAAAAGAAGAATTAAAAGATGAAAAAGAAAAACAATTAGAAGAAATAAAAGAAAAAATAATCGAAGAAAAAAAAGAAAATAATGAAAAAGAAAAGGATAATAAATCAGAAGATAAATCAGGAGAAATAAAAGAAAAAGAATTGGATGATAATAAAATAGTAGAAAATAAAAAAGAAGATGAAAATAAAATAGTAGAAAATAAAAAAGAAGATGAAAATAAAATAGTAGAAAATAAAAAAGAAGATGATAATAAAGAAGAAAATAAAAAAGAAGAAGATAATAAAATAGAAGAAAATAAAAAAGAAGAAGATAATAAAATGGTAGAAAATAACAAAGAAGAGGATAAAACAGAAGAAAATAAAAAAGAAGAGGATAAAACAATAGTAGAAAATAAAAAAGAAGAGGATAAAACAATAATAGAAAATAAAAAAGAAGAGGATAAAACAATAATAGAAAATAAAAAAGAAGAGGATAATAAAATAGTAGAAAATAAAATAGAAGATAATAAAATAGAAGAGGATGATAAATTAGAAGAGAAAAAATCACTAAAAAAAGAATTATCAGAAATAGAAAAAGTAAAAAACCTAGAAGAAAAAATATCAGAAGAACTAGAAAAAAAGGAAGAAGAAATTAAAATTCCGATAAATTCATCAATTTCAAATCCTGAATGTGAGAATTTAAATATGGAAACCTCGAACTTAGTATCATCATTATCACTAAAAGTAAATAACATTGAATATCAATCAGAAGATCAAACAACAACAAAATCAGATAATAAAACAAAAACTCAAAAATCAAGTTCAACATACGGTCCATTTTTAGGTCAAATAATGTCAACAATAAAAGAAATATGTAGAAAATCATTTTTAAGTGGTGAACCTCGTTTAATCGAACCATTATATTTATGTATATTTCAAATAAATCAAGAAAATGTAGGAAAAATTCATAGTGTTGTTTCAAAAAGAAGAGGTGAAATTATTAATGAAATTCCAAGTGATGAAAATATTAAATGTACTATTGAAGCAATTGTTCCTGTTGCTGAAAGTTTTGGCTTCGTTGAAGAAATTAGAAAAAAAAGTTCTGGACTTGCTAATCCTATGTTAAGGTTTTTCAAATGGAAAATTATTGATGTTGATCCTTTTGATATTCCTAGTGAAGAAGATATTATCAATTTTGGAGTTAATGTTGATTCTCCTAATATTGCTAAAGCTTATATTAATAAAATTAGGCAAAGAAAAGGTCTTGTAACTGATGAAAAAATCGTTAAAGGAGCTGATAAACAAAAAAATTTGGCTAAGAAAAGATAAAGACTTTTTTTTCTTTTTTTGTTATATATTTGATTTATTTTATTGATCGAGTTTATTAGTTTAATTATTATAAAATATATAAATTTATTGTTTTTTTATTATTGTTTTTTTTTAATTTTAGGGTATTAATTTTATATTAACTGAAAATTAAAAAAGTAAAAAAAGTTTATTTTCAATCAGAGTTAAGATTAATAGTTATTCCCATCAAAATAATCTAGTTAAATATCCTCAAAATATAATAAAAAATGAATGAGAAGGGAATTTTCAGATTGAAAATTGTAAAGTTTTTATAATAATTTAATAATTCTTCTTGTATTTTGCTTTTCTCTTCTTTCTCTTTTAAAAATTATAAAATATATATTTATACTTTCTTTATTATATTATCATGATATAATAATTCAATATTCCATAATGTTTTTCTTTAATATTTTATATATTTTTTAAAAAACCCTTTCTTTCTAAATAATTCTCTGTAAAGCAATTTGTGATTTAATAGATAAATATAAATATTTTTTTTATAATTATTTATATTTAATCATTAAAAATACTTAAAATGTTAACAAAAGAAATTTTACTTAAAAAAAATCCTAAATATAAAAATATTGAAGATATTCAAAATTTAAATTTATGGGGATGTGATTTAGAAAATATTTCTATTTTAAGTCAATGTAAAAAATTAGAAATTTTATCTCTTTCTTTAAATAATATTTCAAAATTATCTCCTTTAACAAAATGTGTGAATTTAAGAGAGTTATATTTAAGAAAAAATAATATTTCTTCTCTTTCTCAAATTGATTATTTAAAGAACTTATATAATTTAAGGATTTTATGGTTAGATGAAAATCCAATTTCAAATTTAGAAAATTACAAAGATTATATTATTAATAATTTACCTCAGTTAATTAAATTAGATAATGTTCCAATCATTAAAAATAGAAATTTAAAAAGAAATCAATCTTCAAAGAAAATTATTAGAAGAAATACTAAATTAAATGATAAAAAGTTTATTTTAAGAAGAGTTAACTCTAATGAACCTAGTAAATTTAATTTATTAATTTCTGGACAAAAAAGAGATCAAAGTTCAAATGAGAATTTTTCCTTTTTAAAATTTAATAATATTGTTTCTAATGACTCATCTAATAATTTAACTGAGTTAATGAGACAAAATTTGGAAAAAAGAAATAATAATAAAATTGGATTTAAAAAGTTAAAATTAAGAATTGTTCCAAAAGAAATAAAACAAGGAAATAAACATATAAATAAAATTATTATTAAAAATATTTATAATAATAAAGAACCTATACAATTAAAAATTCCTATGAGTCAAAATAATTCTCATCAAAATATTTTTAGAACTAAATCAATAGATAAAAGTTTAATGGTATCATGTGATGTTTCTACTTTAAATAATGAAGAAAATATAAAAAAAAAGAAAATGAATTTATTAGAAAAAGGGATTAAATTAATAAATAAAATGAATATTAAAGATTTATTTATTCTCAAACAAAGAATAGAAGAAAAATTAGAAAATAACCTCAAATTTAAGAATAATTGAAATTTTTAATTTTTTCTATATTTTTTAATTATAAATATAATTTTATTTAAAAGATAATTAATATCAAATATAAAAATAAATTATATATTAAAGAATAAAAATGTCTTGTTGTTATAATGATATTGTCACATGGAAAGATCAAAAGAAAACATTATTATTTTTAGCAATTTTAAATTGTACTTATTTAACTGCATTATATTTTAAAACTTCTTTAATTTCTTTATTCCTTCAAATGTTCTTTTTCAATGCATTTTTTGCAATAATTAAAAAAGAATTAAATTTAAATATAAATTTATGTAAAAGTAATTGTGAAAGTACTTCAGAAAAAGAAAGTATAGAAAAATTATATGTTAAAATTTATGATGAATCAAATAAATATTTAGATAAATTAAGAAATATAATTTTATTAAATGACTTCGAAGGTTTAATTAAACTTGTTATTTGTCTTTTATTTTTAATTGCTGTTGGAGATTGTTTTTCAACTCTATCTATTTTAGTTTTAGGAATTGATATTTATATTCTTATTCAATATAAAGTAATTGATGAGAAAATTAAAGAATCATATAATTTAGTAAGTGATAATTTCCAAAAATATGTTGTTGATGATATTCCAAAATATGATGAGCATAAAATAGAAAAAGTAGATTAAAAATAAATAAATTTATTTAATTTATCTAACAAAACAAGATATAAAATCAAAATAAAAGAATATATTTAAATATTAAATAAAATAGTATTTTAAAATAATTATTTTTAAAAAAGTATTATATATTAATTATGACCTCAAATAATATTAAAGCAGATGCTCGTGTTGTTCAAGCAGTAAGAACATTAAAAGAACATCCACAATCAAAAGATAAAAAAATATTAAATAATAATTCAGATAAATCAACTTCAGGTGATTCAAAAGATGATAAAAAAGAAGATAAAAAAAATTCTGTTATAAAAAAAAAACTATCAACAAAAATATCAATTGATGGAGCAGAAAATTTACACAATAATTTAAGTAAAGATAAAAATAATAATAAAATAAATAATAATAATAAAGATATTTTAAATTTAAAAGGAAGATTAAGTCAATCAATAAATGTTCCTATAAATAATAATTTAAACTTTAACAGTCCTTTAAAAAATTCAAACTTATATTCTTCAATTAATCTTCCTAATGGAATTAAAAAAGGAAAATCTAAATATATTCAAAGTTTATTAAATGATATGTCTATTAAGAAATATAAACAAACTTGTATTTCTTTTTTAAAAGAAGATAATTTTATCAAACAATTATATGAAGAAAATGGTTTTGAAAAAACCAATTTTTCATATGATAATTTTATTGAAAAATATTTTTTTTCTAGTAAATTATTTATGTTTAAATTAGAAATAACTTTAATGAGTGAAGATAATTTAACTAAAAAAAATGTGAAAGAAAAGTTTTTTAAAAAAGAAATTTTAAATTTTTTACAAAAAATGAAAAGTGATAAAGAAATCATAAATAAAAAAAGCAATTTAAAAGTAACTTTTGATAACCATTTTAATTTTATTAAAAACTTCGATTTATTTCAATAAATATTAGAATATATTTTATAAATATAATATTAATATGTCAAAATAAAATTCATACTAATTTTTTAAAACAAAAAAAAACAATAATAAAGAAAAAAATGTAAAAAATATAAACCTCAAAAAAAACTTAAAAGAAAAAAAAATAATAATAAAATAAAAAAATATAAAAAAGCAAATTTATTTCTTAGTCCTAAATCTATTTTCATATAGAAAAGCATTATGTTTAGGAAATCCAAATTCTCCAAACGTGCTTTTCTTAATATTAAAAGGAGGTTTATCCATTAAAATCTGTGGTAAAAATTTATTAATTTTTTCATATTTACTAGGTCTATATACATAATCATTGAATTTTTCTTTATGTTTATTAAGGAAAATTCTATATTCTTTAGTAGTACCTTTAACATTATCATCATAACCAAAATCTTTTCCAATTAAATCATTTTTAATTGCTTTACTAACTGGATATCTTTCATATGATCTTACTGGCATTGTTACTCTTGATTGTTCCCATTGACCTAAAATTTTTCCTCTTAATGGAACTAAAGGCATAAATTCTCCATTACAATATCCTGGGTCTTTCCATACTTTCTTGTATTTCACTTCTTTAAATAATTCTTCTTTTGATTTTTTTTCTGGAATGTAATTTTTTTTAAACTATATTTTTTATTTTATTTTTTTTTTTTTTTACTATTTCTTTTAATTCTGCTGGAGTCATGTTCTTTATGTTTTCATATAAATTTTTTGGATCCTTTTTTGTTAAGTAGTATTTTTCTATTTCTCGTATTTCCCAATCCATTTTTTTTTATAATTTTTTAAAGAATAACTGTTTTATTAATTTTTTTTTAAAAATTAATCATTTAATATTTAAAAAAAAGAATCATAAATTTGTATTAAATAACTTCAATTTAAAAAACAATAAACATTTGAAAAAAATTATTTGAAAAATAATTATATAGATTTAAAAATATGGAAGATCCAAAAAATATAAATTTAAAACAAACACATTTTTCTCATGCATCATCAATAAAAAATCAATGTGTATCATGTGAAAATGAATTTAAATTTAAAGCATTATATTTAGCTAAATGTGCACATGAAATTAAAAATATATTAATTTCTATTTCAAGCTTTATAGAAAATAATAGTATAGTAATAAAACAACAGAATTCATCATTTAATGAAGAAGAAAATATTAATTTTTTAAAATCTTTATGTGATTTTGGAATGAATTTAATTTTTGAAATAAATAAATTTGCTAAAAAAGAATCTGGATTTAAAACAGAAAAAAATGAAGATTTTAATTTAATAAACTGTTTAAAATTTTGTTTAAGAATATTTCAATCAAGATGTATTTTTGAAAAGAAGAAAATAGAAATAAAATCAGATTTTAAAATATCAAATAAAAAAAAAATAAATTCAATAAATGAAATAAAATTAAAACAAGTGATAATCAATTTATTATCAAATTCATATAAATTTACAATTAAAGGTTTTATTAAATTATCAGTTAAAGAAATAAATGAAAAAATAAGAATTTCAGTTTCTGATTCTGGAGTTGGATTTAATAAAGATGAAATAGATAAAATTTGTAATCCTTTTATGGTAATTAATAGAAATCAACATTTAAATAAATTTGGTTCTGGTTTAGGATTAAGTATAATCAAAGAAATTTTAGAAGAAAATAATTCTTTTTTACATATTAAAAGTAAAAAAGGAGAAGGCTCTGAATTTTATTTTGATTTAAATGATACTGATAATAATATATTTGATCCTTTTTCTTTCTTTGATAATTCCATTAAAGAAATTATTAAAGATATTAATTCTGGAAAAAAAGATAATTTTAAAAAAGATAATAATGATAATAATGATGAAGTATATAAAAAAAAAAGTTATAAACATTCAAAGAAAAAATCTTCTAAAAGTATTCTTCAAGAAGGTTTTAAAAGAAGAAGTTCATTATTAATAAGAAAAATTTCAAATGATAATTTAGGTAATCTAGATATAGCAAATATTGCAAATAATAATAATAATAATCTTATATTAAATAATAATTTATTATCATATAATAATTTAGACCAAGGAAGTAATTTAACAAGAAGTATGTGTGTAATAGGAGAAACAGAAATAAAGAAGAATAGAGAATTTTTATTTACAAGAACAAATAAATTTAGAATATTAATTTGTGATGATGACAATTTAAGTTCTTTATCAACTCGAAATATTATAATTAAATATTATAAAAATCAAAATAAAGAAACTTCATTACCAGAAATTTATTTTGCTCAAAATGGAATTGAATGTTTATATTCAGTTTATACTTCTTTTATTAGAGATGATCCAATAGATTTAGTATTAATTGATAAAAATATGCCTTTTATTGATGGAGTTACTACAAGTACATTAATCAAAAATGTAATTGAATTAAGTGATATTAAAATTTATATTCTAAGTAGTGAAAATGTAGATTTAGAAGATTGTAAAGTTGATGGTTATTATGATAAACCTATCACTAATGAAGCTTTAAATCAAATTCTTAGTGAGAAAAAAGAATTATAAAAAATAAGTAATTTAGACATGTGTCTTTAAATTTTTTTATAATTAATGATATTATATTTTTTGTCCTGAATCTATTAACTATTTATTATATTTATGGTAAATTATTATAATATTCAATTTATATATTTTTATATATCATTTAAATTTTTTTATTTGAGTAGTTGTAAATATTTAAAAAAATTGGTTTTCAATCAATTAATAATGATAAACAAATAACTTTTATTTTTCATAATGACAAAAAAAATAAGAAATATATAAATGAATTTTACTTTAACTTATTATTCAAAGAAATAAATATTAATTATATAAATTTTTATGTGGAAGAGACATTTTTGTATTTTTTCTTTGTAATTCATTTGATTGCTTCATTTTTTGAGTATAAGTTTGAGTTCTTTCTATTTTATCACATAAAGTTCCTATTATATAATATGTTGTAAATAATTTTTCTTCTGATAATACTTTCATTCTAGTAGATATTACTTGTTGAATTAAAGCATTTTTTTTTAAATGAAATTTATTTTTTAATATAGAACAACAATTAATATTTAATTTTGTGTTTAATGATTTTTTGGAAGTTAGATTCAATTTTGAAAGATTAGTATCCAGCACAAAATTATTATAATTAGAATTAAAATTTAAATTATTATTAAGAATTATATTTATATTGTTTTCAGGAGTTTGACTATTATTATTTATAATAGGACCAGGGGAATTAATTATTTTAGTTAAATTCATACTAATTAAACCTTTAGTACTTTTTCTTCCAAATTTTTCTGTTTTTTTATCAATATCAATAGATAAATCTTGAATTAAAGTTACTTCATAAATACTATAATTTATAAAATATCCTATAATCATTATTAATTTTGTTAAACCACTTATACTTGCACAAATATCTTGAACTTTTTGATAAGTTCTATCATAAATTCCCATTTGATTTTCCATCCAAAAATAAAATGAACCATATATTCCTGTATCTTCTTGACTAATTGTTAATTTTTCATTAACATCAAAATTAAAGAATTTTAATTTTTCTTTTTTATTAAAAATTAATCCAGTATGTGATATTAATTCTAAAGGCTTTAAATTTAAATGATTTATAGTAAATGAAGATAAAACTATTTGATTTCTAATTTTATTATAAAATTTAATTAAAGGATAATGATAATTAGTAACATCAATATAAGAATCAATAAAATAAATAGAAAAACTTAAAGTTCTAAGAGCATATAAATCACTTGAATTAGAATCATAACAATTTGTTTTATTTAATTCAGAATGATTTTGACATCTTAATAAAAAAATTCCATAAGTATTACCATTTAAATTACTATTCCCATGTTTTAAAATAGGATAAATAAAGTTATTATCTTGTTTATTAATTATATTTTTTGAAGTAGCATTATAAAATTTATCAATACATAAACCTTTAGAATAAGAAACATTATATTCATTTAAATATTTTTTTAAATTATCAATATCAGTGTCTGAACAAGGAGAATAAATCCAATGATCAATATTAATTTCAGAATTATTTTGCAAAAAAATATTATATTCTTCATTAACACCTATAATTGAAAAAGTCCTATTATTATAATCTAAATTAACTTGTTCTCCTATTACAATAAAATGGAAAATTCCAGATGAATTAAAAGGGAAATAACCTATGTCTGATACAAATTTATTATAAAAATAAGAAGTTGGATTCATTTTCAGTAAAAAATCAAGAGAAAAAATTATTGAGAAAATTATTATTATCATATATGCTATTATTGTTAATAATCCTGATAAAGATGAAGAATGACGATCTTGGTTTCTGTAATATAATGTTATTGGAGGGGATAAAATATCACAATATTTTAACATGTTTTTTTTACAATTTTTTAATTTATATTAATTCATTTAGATATAAGATGATTGTTATATATAATATTTTTATTTTTTTCAATAATGATTTATAATAAAATTTTATAATTTAAATTGAGTATACTTTTTTTAAATTGTTTAATAAAAACCTTCTAATATAAAAAGGTTTTACTTAATATTAATTAATATATTATATTATTTCAAAAAAATACAATAAAATATAAATTATGTCTTTTAATATTGAAAATATTGAAAAAGAAAATATTAAAGTTTTAATATTATATAGGTCTTTATATATTCTCAAAAAAAAATTTGAAATTTATCATAATGGAATTGAAGAAATATATAATTCAAATAAAACCAATAAATACTTTATTTCTTTGGACAATTTATCAAATATTTTAAAAAAAATTTTGATAGTATCAAATTGTTTAATAATATACTTTAAAGATTACAATGAATTAATTGACAACAGTTTTATATTAAATTTAAATGTTGAAAATTCAATGAATATAATAAATTCAATTTGTGAATATATAAAAAATAATTTAGAAAAATACAATAAATTATATTTCGAAAAAAGATTAAAAAAAAGTATAGATAATTATGAATTAAAAGATAAAGGAAATAAAGATAATGAAGAAAATATTAAAGAAGAAAATAAAAAAAAAGAAAATAATAAAGATAATGAAGAAAATATAAATGAAGAAAATATAAAAGAAGAAAATAAAGAAAAAGAAGAAAAGAAAGATGATGAAGAAAATATAAATGAAGAAAATAAAGATGATGAAGAAAATATAAATGAAGAAAATAAAGATAATGAAGAAAACAAAGAAGGAGAAGAAAAAAATAAAGAAAGTGAAAATAATGAAAATAAAAAAGAAGAAGAAAATGAACAAAATGATGATAATATAAATGAAGAAAATAAAGAAGAAGAAGAAAAAGAAAATAAGGACAATAAAGATAATGATAATAAAAATGATGAAGAAGAAGAATTAAAAAATTTAGAAAAAAATATTTCAAATTTAAATTTATATCCTCAATTAATTCCTTTAATTATTGCAGACTTTATTCAAGATAAAGAGAATATTGCAATTATTTCAAGTAATAATGAATTAAATCCAGAATTGAAAAATTTATTTGATGAAGATTTATCAAAAAAAATATTTAAAATGAATCATATAATTTATCAAAATAATATTAATGCAAAAATTAAAAATTATTTATTAGAAGAAATGAATATTAAACAACAAATTAATTTTTATAAAGATATTTGTTTTAATAAACATCAATTTGGACAAAATAAAGAAAATTATTTAAAAATAATAGATAAATTATATTCACAAAAAAATTTTATTAAATCAAAAATAATTTCTTTAAGAAATCAAAATTTTGTAAATAATAATAAATTAGAAACATTAAAAGATAATTATACATTGTCTTCAATTAATTTAAATAATAATAATATTAAAAAAATTAATCTTAAAAAAAAAATAAAAAGTAAAAAAGAAGAAATTAGAGAAAATAATATAAAAACAATTTTTACTTTTTATTGTAAACAACATGGATTTTATGGTTCAAATCCTAGTTTTGATCTTTATAAAAATTCTGAAGAAAATTTAAGTATTTCTGATTTTATTAAATTTTGTAATGATTTTAAAATTAATGTTAAATTAACAACAATTAATCAAATATTTAAAACTTCTTCTGAAATTTATGGTAAAGAACTTAATTTAAATAATTTTTATACTTGTTTAAAAAAATTATCAATTGCTATTAATAATGAAAAAATTGAGAAAATTAAAGAAAAAATTAATTCATTGGAAAATAAAATTAAAAAGTTATCAAATAATAATGTTAATCAAAATATGAAAAATTTAAAAAAATTAAAAAAGAAATCAAAACCAAAAAATGAAATAAAATTAACAATTAAAGCATTAGAACAACAAGATAAGGATAATATGAATGAAGATGAAATAATAAAAGAAATAGAAAAATTAAAAGAAGAAGAAAATTTATTAAATATAAAAACTGAAAATGAACTTTTAGAAGAATTATATAAATATATAAATATTGATAATCAATTAATATTTGAAAAAAAATTAATTGGATATAATCCTTATATGAAAATAATTAAAAATAAAATATCAAAAAATCAAAAATTTCCAAAAATAAAAAGTCAAAGTTATTCTCCTTCAACTTTTAGTTCTATATTAAAAAATTTTGTTTTTAAAAGAGAAAAAAAAATTCAAAATATAAAAGAAAAAGAAAAGGAAAATTTATATTATATTCATTTAAATAATTTAAGAGAAAAAAATGAAATTTTAAAAAATCATTTATTTTTAAAAGTAAAACAGAATTATGAAAGACTGTTTTCTAAACAAAATAATATTAAAAAGGGTAGAATTTATAATATTAATTGGGAACAAATTTCAAATAATGATTGTAGTTCTTTTTTATTTAATGAAAATAAAAAAATCATGTTTCATCAATTTAATCAATATATGAATATGAATGATGTTTTTAATTTTGCAAAAGATAATACTACTTTAGATTATGAAGATAAGGAATTAATAAAATTCTTTGAAAAAAAAGATTAATTATAAAGATGTAAATAAATAATTTTTTTAGAATTTGTAAAATATATTAAATATTAATATTTGAAAATATAAAAATTGTTTTTAATAGTTTAAAAATATATAATCAATTAAAAAATTAATTAATTGCTACTATTACGTAATGTAAAAACTAAAGAAAAAGATAAAAAACTATATTTATAAACAAAAAATAATTATTATTTATATAACAAACATGAGATACATTTTAATCCCAATTCTACTTATATCAATATTATCAAAAGAAATAGATTTATCAAACGAAAAAAATCGTAATTCTGATTTTTTAAAACTTTTATCATCACAAACAAGAAATTTAAAAGAAAATATAGAAGAAGAAGTTTCAGAAGATATGTGTGCTAAAAGACTAAATCCATTTGATCCAAATATGTTTTATTTCCTTCCAGCTTTTAAAGCTAAATTAAAAAAAGAAGGAGATGAAGAAATATTTAAAACAGGATGTTTTAATAAAAATGTAGCAAAATTAAATAAAATATCAAAAGAAGAATTAACAATAGAATTAGAACTATCCGAGAAAAAATCATTATTTTGTAATGATATATTAATAATCCATACATCAAATATAAATTACCTTCAAGCAAATTTCTTATCTGGAAAACATTTAATAACATTAAAAAATTTAAATGAAAATGACATAGATGAAATAAGATTAAATGGTATAAAAATATTAGGTTTTTGTCAGGGTTTTATAGGAACAATAAGATCATTAATTTATTCATTAACAGGATTCGTAGGAGGATTAGGTTATGATCCAGATGCCAAAATTCCATTATTTAGACCAAAAGTTCCAGAATATATGATAAAAACAAATTTAGAAACTTTAAAATTATATAATAATTATACTCCTGAAGAAAGAGAAGATATATTAATAAATTTAAATGAAAGTTTAATTCATACAGGAGATTTTATTGGTATTTCTAGATTAGATGGTGTTGATCCTATGATAATGTTAGGTACTGGTTCTCATATTGGACATACTTGTGTTTGTGCTTGGATTAATGGAGAATTATATGTTTTAGAAAGTCAAGATGGATGGTATTGGCCTTATCATGGTATTCAAAAAAATAAATTTAAAGAATGGGTTCGTTTAGCTCATATTGCTGATTTCAATGTCGTTATTCTTCCTCTTAGTGAAGAATCCAGAAAAAAATTCAATGAAACTAAAGCTGTTGAATGGTATTTAAATGGGATTGAAGGATTAAATTATGGATACCATAATTTCATTTTTTCTTGGTTAGATACTACTGATAGTAATTTTCCTTTTGTTATGAAACATGAACATGTTGAATTTTTATTTTCAATAATTGAAAAAATTTATAAACCTATTTCAGATAAAATTATAGGTGAAGGAGTGAATCATAGAGTAGGAACAAAAGGAAAAACTTTACCAGAAGTAATTGCAGAAGGAGCAAGACAAGGAAAAACTTTTGAGGAAATTTTAGCAATGCCTGAAATTGAAGGATGGGAATATTCTGATGGATTAAATTATGTTTGTTCTTGTTTTGTCACTGCTTTTTATAAACATGGTGGATTGTTTGAAGGATTAGATATTTTACCTAATGAATTTACTCCTAAAGATGTTTATCAACTTGATATTTTTGATAAAGAATTTAAAAGACCTCAAGAATGCATTGATGCTGATCCTAATTTACCTTATTGCCAAATTATGGGAAAATTTAGAGTAGATTTACCTGGATATTCTACTATTAAACCTTATAGTCATATGAATGAAAAATGCCCTTCTGTTGCACCTGAGTTTATTAGACCTGATGGATGCTAAATAATATTTAATTGTTAATTTTTATATTTTTTTTTAGTAAATAAATTTATTATTTTCAGTAGGAATTTAAAAAAAGAAAATCTTTTTTTATATAATATAAATCTATTATTATTATTATTTATTTTATTTAACTTAATGAATTAAAATATATAAAATAGACCACAAAAAAAAAACATTCAAAAAAATGTTTTTTATTAAAGTGTTTTAACCATATAAGGTCCTTCAAGCCAGAATCCCAACTTCGCATAATAACTTCTAGTTCCAACTCCAGCAATTACAGCTAATTTTTTACTAAAATGTTCTTCTTTTGCAATTCTTTCAGCTTCTTCCATAAGCATAGTTCCATAACCTTGATGTTGAAATTTAGTAGGATCTCTTGAATGAACAGGAACAACACTCCCATAAACATGTAATTCTCTAACTATAGAACATTCTCCTTTTAATTCAGGTCTAAATGTACTAGAACTACATTTTCTTAATCTAAGTAAACCAATTAAAATGTCTTGTTTAGGATCTTCATAAGAAAGAAAAGTTTCCCATCCTTCATTAGCGAAATAATCTCTTCTGATTAATTCAATATTTTCTGGTTTTACTTTATTATGAATTTCCTGAATTCCAACTTCTCTTGATCTTACATCTCGACATACTAAATTTAAATCTTTCATTCTTTTAAGTGATAAATCTCTTAAATTTCCATTTTCTACTCCTGAAGTTACTAAAGGCATTGGAATATCTCTTTGAACACGATAAACACGAACCCAAGGAGGTACAATTGACATAATTTTAGCAATTAAATCAACAAGGAATGAAGGTGGATAATTTCTATATTTTCCTTTTTTCCATAATTCATATAATCCAGTTCCTCTTATTACTAAAGTAGGATAAATTTTTAAACCATCAGTTCTAAATTGTGGATTATCAAAAAATTCTTTAAAACTTTCAATATCTCTATCATAACCCATATTAGGTAAATCTGGCATCATATGAACAACCATTTTAAATCCAGCATCTTTTGATATTTTAAAGCAAGTTTTAACACTTTCAACTGTATGTCCTCTATTTGTATCTCTAGCAACATCTTCGAAAATACTTTGAACACCTACTTCTAATCTTGTACATCCATATGATAATAAATCACTTATATGTTGTCTTTGACAATAATCAGGACGAGTTTCAATAGTAATTCCAATACATTTACTTTTACTTTGTTCACTATATTTCACTGCTTCAATATGATTTTTAGAACAATGACCACTTAAAGCATCATGTAAATTCCTAATGAAATAATCTCTATATTCACTATTTAAACTCATGAAAGTTCCTCCCATAATAACGAATTCAACTTTATCACAATCATGTCCTAATTTCTTTAATTGTTCAATACGATCTTTCGTTTGAAGGAAGGGATTATATCTGGCTCTAATAGCCCTCATTGATGTAGGTTCATATCCCGTATATGATTGAGTTGAGTACTCAAAGTCACTGTCTGGACCACCAGGACAGTATATACAATTGTTACCTGTTAATGATATGTGAGGACAACGATGTGGCTTACACATAACAGCCACTACTGCTATTCCAGATGCTGTTCTGATTGGCTTTACTTTCAAGTAGGGAGTCAATTTATCTTTGTAGTTCTCAGGGATTGAAGATATTATATCCACGAGTTTAGGTAATTTTTGAAGTTTGTATTTTTTTGCTATTTGTGATTTTAACTTTGTTAAATTTATTGGAAGATTTTTTTCATATGAAGAAATTAAGTGGTTTACTATTTCTGCTATTGTCTTTATTGTCGATTCACGAGTGTCTGACATTTTTTATATTTTTTAATTTTTTTGTGGTATTTTTGGAGGATTAATTGGGAGGAAGGAAATAATTTTTTAATTTATTTTTTAATAAATAATAATAATGAAAGGGAATGTGAAAAATCGGGATAGGAAGAAAAAAGAAAAAATGGAAAATTTTGCAGAGTTTGTTAGGAAAAATAGGGAAAAACAAAAGAAGGAAAATGAGAAAGAAAAACAGAAATTTTCTATTAAAATAATTGATTTTGAAAAAGATATTATAAGAGAAAAAGCAAATAATATAAATTTAACAGAGAAAAAAAAAAATCATACAATAACAAAACGTTCTTTTAGTACAAATTCAGAAAAAAGAAAAAAGGAAAATAATCCATTCGTAAATAGTTATTCTTTATTATATAAAAATAAAAAAGAACATCCAATTTCAAAGAAAAGTTCTTTTAAAAGTTTAAATAATAAAAATGAATCCACTCCTTTATCAAAGCAAAATAGTAGTTCAAAATTAAAAAAAGTGAATATTGAAAATGAGGAAAATAATAAAAAGAATAATAATAAAGATAAAACAATTGTAACCCATGAAAAAATATTTAAAAATCCAATAAGAATAAATGACTTTAGAGATATAAGTTCAATATTTAAAAACCGCCAATATACATTTTCAAAAGATAATATTTTTCAAACAGAATCAAATAATGTATCTTTAATAAAATCAATAAATAGTTCAAGAAATAATAAATATAAAAATAAAAAAGAAAAGAAGAGTTTAACTTTAAATACAAATGAAAATATTAATAGTAAAATTTCCTCTTCAAATCAATATAAAAATAAATTAAAAACTAAAGAAAAAACCCAGAAAGAAATATTAGAAAAACAAAATATAAAATCAATATCAAAAGCAGAAGAAATATCAAATTCATATATAAATCAAAAAAACAATTTATTATATTCAATTTTAGGTGAAGACACATTAAAAATCTTAAAAAGAAAAAAATAAAAAATAATATAATTAAATATATTATAATAAAAATTTAAATAAAAAAAATAAAATAAAATGAAAAAATTTTCCTTAGCACCAGAAGTAGACGTAAGTGAATTTCTAAATGAGAAAAAATTAGTTCCAAAATTATCATATACAACAAAAACATTAACAGGTGAATTTATTCCATCACTAATAGATAAAAGCACTTTTAATTTAAATTATTATAATTATTCAACATATAATTCTCTTAATCCAAAGACTAATATTTATCTCCCTGAAAAAAACCAAAAAAAAAATCGTTTAAATTTAAAAAGAAAAAGAGAAAAATATAATAATCCAGGATCAAATGAATTTAAAGGACCATGGGCAAAATATAAAGATGAATTAACTGATTTTAACAAAGAATATGAATTATCAGAAGAACAAAATGATATATTAAAAGAATTAGAGAAATCACGTTTAGAAAAATTAGAAAAAATAGAGAAAATAAGAAAAGAAGAGAAAAAAGTATCTCAAATACCATTTACTCCATTTTCAACATTTCATTTTGATAAAAAGACAGATTATCAAAATCGTAGTTTTATAGAACCACCTCGTGCTTTAAAAAATATAGAACATACATGTTATATTCCAAAAAAATTAATTCATACATATACAGGTCATACAAAGCCAATTCAAAAAATGAAATTTTTTCCTAAATATGGTCATTTTTTATTTACATGTTCATTAGATGGAAAAGTGAAATTATGGGATATATTAAATACAAGAAAATGTATAATAACATATAATGGTCATTCAGAAGGAGTAAGAGATATATCATTATCAAATGATGGTAAAACATTTATTTCAGCTGGATTTGATAAAATTGCAAATTATTGGGATACAGAAACAGGAAAAATAATATCAAGTATATCATTAAGAAAAGTTCCTTTTTGTATATCATTAAATCCAAATGAAGATAAACAAAATGAATTTTTAATTGGAACATCATCAAAATCAATATTTCAATATGATATTAATAAAGAAAAAAATTATGAACCAATATTAGAATATGGAGAACATTTAGGAGCAGTAAATACATTATCATTTATTGATTATAATAGGAAATTTGCATCAACATCAGATGATAGAAAAATACTTATTTGGGAATATGGAAGTCCAGTTGTTATTACAAGAATCAGTGATCCTATGATGCATTCTATTCCTTCTGTTGTTATTCATCCTAATGGAAATCATTTTTTAGGACAAAGTTTAGATAATAAAATCGTTGTTTATGATTGTAAAAATGGATTTAAATTAAATAAAAAAAAGAAATTTGTTGGACATGTTAATGCTGGTTATGCTTGTGGATTAGATTTTTCACCTGATGGACAATTTGTTTGTAGTGGAGATACTGATGGAAAAATTTGGTTTTGGAGTTGGAGAAATTGTACTAATTATGCTACAATTAAAGCTCATGATAAAATTTGCTTTGATGTTAAGTGGCATCCTCTTTTTCCAAGTATGGTTGCTAGTTGTTCTTGGGATGGAACTATTAAATTGTGGGATTCTGTCAAAGGATAATTTTTTATTTTTCAAAAAAATTATATATATTGATTTTTCTCTTAATTATTAAATATCATTTTATAATTCTAAAATGTTAGAAACAATTGAAAAAAAAATTAAGAAATTAAGTATTTATGGATTAGATTTTCATCTTTTATATCAAAAAAAAGAACATTATTCAACAATTTGTGATTTATTTCTCAGTTTTATATTCATTTTAATTTTTTTATTTCTTTCATATTTATATTTAAAAGATATTTTTATAACATCACAGTTTTCAATAGTAACAAATTCAATTCAATTAAAGGGAAAAAATCCATTAAATTTATCAAGCACACCAATAATGTTTAGTTTATTTAATTATAAAGGTGAAAATATTCCATTTGACAAGACATATATGAATATGACTTTATATAAAATTAATTGTAATTTTTTTCCAAATAAAACAATTTCTAGAACAAAAGAAAATATAAAATTAGAATTATGTTCAAAAGAAAATTTACCAGAATATTTTTTAAATCAATTAAATGATGTAATAGATTATTCTAAGTTTCTATGTATTTCAAAAGGACAAAATTTAACAATTGCAGGAAGATATGGTGATCTATTTAATTTATTTGATATATTAGAATTTCATATTTCAAAATGTGACAATTCAACTAATAATTGTAAAAGTGAAAAAGATATAAATTCATATTTTCTTAATTCATATGTTCAAATTATTTATTTATCATATTTTATTGACCATTTTAATAAAAGTTGTCCTATTCATTTTTCCATTAATTCTAATACATTTATGGTAAATTTAAATAATATTAAAAGATATTATAAATTTTTTACTCCTGCAAAATATATTTCTGAAAATGGGCTAATTTTTAAGCAAGAGAAAACTTATAATTTTTTTGAAAGTAAAGAAATAATTATGGATAATATTGATAAAGAAGAATTATCTTATTTTTCATCTCAAAATTTAATGGAAATTACTTTTTCTGTTGATTCAAATGAAATCAATTATAATAGAAAATATATTAAATTACAAGAAGCTATTGGTAATATAGGAGGATGTGTAGATATTTTATTTGGATTTTTGAAATATATTTCTTTTTATTTTTCTGAAAAATGCTTTTTAATCGAAATTTCTTCTTCTTTTTTTAATAAAAATAAATTTTCAAAAATGAATCAAAGTAATATAAAAAATTCAATGGAAGGAAAAAAAGAAGTTGAACAATTTCTTTTTTTTAAGAAAAATTCACCTTCTGGAATGAATTCAATAAAAAATTATTGCGATGATTCAATTAATAAATTAAATATCATTAATAAGGATAAAGGAAAAATCCTTAAAGATATAAATTGTGTAAAAAATAATTATTTAAATATAAAATATAATGTAGATAAATCTGAAAATAATGAAAGTAACAAAACTTTTAATACTTCTATAACAAGTTCTAAAAAAATTCTTTTAAGTAAAGAATTTACATATTCTATTTTCGATTATTGTTTACCTTTTTATTTAATGAAAAAAATGAATCACAAAGATATTATACAATGTTATGAAAATATATTAAAAAAATATTTAAGTATTGAAGTTATTATTCCTATTCTTGAAAGAATAAATGATAATATAATTGAAACAAATCAAAAAAAAAATTTCTTTTTTAAAACGGATTCCTGTTTAGAACTTAGGAAGGTATAAATAATAAATCATATAAATAAAAATGATTCTTTTATTTTTATATTAAAATTTTGTATATGAAAAGTAAATATGGTAAACAATATTTAATATATATTAATATGAAAAAACTTTTTCATAAAATTTTAAAAATTTTTTCTATATGAAATAATCACAATCCTCAAATTATTTCTTTATTTTTTATATATCAATAATTTGAGAATTAGAGGTTAAATCGATATTATTAGGAAATGAATTAGGTTCAGATTTATCAATATTTATTAATCTATTTGCATTATTATTTTTCATATACCTTTTATAAGAACATATTTTGGCAATAATAATAATAGCAAATCCTAAAACAACAAAAAGACCGGAAAAAGCTAACAAATAATGATATAAACTTTTATTTAAATTAATTTGATTTTGAAATTCAATCATTTCTTGGCTTGGAAAACTAACACTGAAAATATTTGAATAAATATTAAAAAGAATAATGCATAAAATAAAAAAGAATATATTATATATTAATAAAGGAATATTCATTTTTTGAAAACCTTTAATAATTCCATCATGAAAAAAAAGAAAAAAACTTATTGAACCCAATACCATCATCATGTAAAAGGGAATACAAAAGAAAAAACACATCCAACATTCATTTCTTGTATCAACTAGTGAGGAGATAAAATAGCTCAAATCAAGTTGGCCCTTTCGAATGAAATAAAAGATAAAAAATGAAAATACAGAAAGTGAAAGTATTAATCCTATAAGTCCAATGATTTTCAATATTGAATGAATTAACGTTATTTTTGATGAAATTGAATTAATCTTTGATTTTTCTCTGGATAATTTTCCATAATAATTTCTTACATAAAGATACAGTGTATCATTAATCATTTTTGAAACTTCATAACCAGAATCATTTAATTTATTATATAAATTATTATTTTCTTGATATAATAACGTTTTATTAATTGAACCAACATTAACAAAAGAATCTTTAGACCATGATGAACATTTCTTATAATCTTCATTAAAATAATATTTTATATTTGATTCTTTAAAAATCGCACAAGGACCATCCCTATAATCACTTAAATTAAATAAAGCAATTATTTTTCCTTGTGTATTTTGATTTGAATAATGTAGATATTCTTTATCTGGAATAATTGTTATAGTTTTATATTCTTTAACTATAGAAGTTTCCGGATGATTACTAAATTGAAAATAATTTAAAGGACAAGATAGATTTTTTGGAAAACAAAGATTTTGATTAAAGCTATCTAAAATACCACAATTTTGATACTCGCTTTTACATTTAAATTCTGATTCTTCAAGATAATATGAATAATTTTCACCTTTAATTCCACATAATTTAATTCCTTTAAAAACAGTTAAATGTAAATATGGAATTTTATTTTTAATTCCAGGATAATTTCCAAATGGAATTTCTTCTTTTGATGAATTACAAGTTTCATTTCCTTTTATTATATCTATATCATAATATAATTTTAAATTATCTTCCAAGTATTGATATGAATTTACATAATTATTATATTTATTTGGAGCTTTTAATTTTAAAACTTCTCTGTAAACAAATATTAGAAATCCTAAGTTTATTATTATTCTAATTATATTTAATACTTCTTCAATATATACCATATTATAATTATTGTATTTTTTAATGTATTTTTCTATCTTTTGAGAGAAAAAATTAAATGTCTGACAATAATCAAATTACTGCAATGAAATTGTTTAATGATTGGGAAATATTCTTCATTCCTTATTTAGATTCAATTTCAATTAAAATTCAAAAAAATTTTTCCAACGAAACTTATTTTAATAATTTTCATTTAGGATATTTTAAAAAATCAAAATTTTTTCCATTCAATCTTACAATAAAGAATTTAATTGATATATTTAGAACTTTAATTCAAAAAGAAAATCTAAAAATATTTCAAATTCAAGCAAATTTAAAATTAATTTTTTTTTTATCTTTCAAAGAACAAATAGAATTAAATTTATTAAATTTAAATCAAGTAAATAATAATATAGAACAAAATAAACAAAATCAAAAATTAAAATTGAAATTAATGAAAACAATAAATATATCAGATAGTAAGATAAGAATATTACAAACATTTCCATCAGGAAATATTTTACTTACATTATGTGATAGAACAATAAAAATATATAATCAAAATTTGAATAATATAGAGACAATAGAGAATTGTCATGAAAATTGTATCAGTAGTATATCAATAATAGATGAAAATAATTTTATATCAAGTTCATATGATAAAAGTATAAAATTTTGGAAAAAAAAAGAAAATAAATTTACTGAAGTATATGTAATACAAAATGCACATAATGATTGGATAAATAAAGTATTATATTTATCATATAATAATATAATTTCTTGTGGATCAGATTCTATAATTAAAATATGGGAAAAAACTATAAATAATAATTTCCAATGTATTTCAATATTAAATCATTCAGATTCATTAACATCAATTTTATTTTTAAAAGATAAACATATATTAATTTCTTGTGGTTGGGATGGAACAAAAATATGGAATTATAATAATTTAAATTTATTAAAATATATTAAAGGATGTATTTGTTATTATAGTGGAAATTCAATTGGAAGAATAAATGAAGATAAAATTATAATAGCAGGAACTTTTAATGGAATTATGAAGATTATTTCTATTAAAGAAAAAAAAGTAATTAAAGAAATTAATAATGGTTTCCATTGCAATTTTGTTTATATTAATGAAAATAAAAAAATTTTTATTACTGGAGGTGCTTGTAATTCTCTTAAAATTTATAGAAATGATATTTTTGAATGTATTCAAATTATTAATTATAAAAGTGGAATTGAAGCTATTGGAATTGTTCAATTTAAAAATCAAACAATAGCTTCTTTTACTTTTGAAGGTGATGTTCAAATTTGGACTCAATAAAAATTTATTTATAATTTATTTTGATATAGTTTTTTTTTATATAATCCTAAATTAATATCTATAAAATAAAGTGTAATGATATATTAAAAAAAATTAATTTGTTTTTTAATATCTTCTAAAAATTGTTTTTTTATAATAGAAATTATGTTTAATTAAATATCATTTTATTTATATTTTAATCCATGAAATTTATATCTGCTTTAAAAAAGAAACTTTTTTTATTTTTATCTTGAGTTATGTTGTCATTTATTCTTTCAAGAATAGGAATAATAACTTCAATACTTAAATATTTTTTTAATATATTTTCATAACATTGTATAATATCTTTATGATTTATTTTTTTCATTAAAAAAAAAGGTAAACAATGATCAAAAATGGAATATGAAAATTCTCTTTGAAAATTCTTATCTTTAACTAAAATTGTATCATTTTCATTTGAATTCAAAAAATTATTTTTAAATAATATATTGAAATTATTCTTTCTTGAATTATGACTTAATTTCTTTTTATTATCATTTTCAAAAAAACTATTACTATTACTATTAACTTTATTCTTTGATTCACTTTGATACAATTTTAAATTAATATTACTTTTTGAAACTATTGTTTGGAATTTATTAGAATCACCTTTAGTTTTTTCTTTAAACGAATTAGGAATATTTATATTATTTTTATAATATTTATAAAGTTTCTTTTTATTAACAAAAGTATTTGATATTTCAATTAAAAAACTTCTTTCAGAAAAATATAAAGAAATAATTTTAAAAAAAACAAATAAAATATCAGAACAACCTCCTATCTTTCCTAAAACATCTTGTAATTTTATATATTTTCTACTATATATAATTTGATAAGGATAAATTGTAAAAGCAATATTTAAAAATGTTTTAGATGAAAGTGAAGAATTTGCTTTAGGTTCCAAATAATCTACAATTGTTTCTTTATATTCTAAAAAATTATATATTTTTTCTTCAGAAAAGACTAATCCATTATCTGAAATATATTTAGAATTAGAAAAATAAAAATAATATCTTTTAATACTATTAAGACTATTTATAAAATTATATCCTGTAATCATATTATTTATAGGATAATTAGTACTATAATGATCAATAAAATGAGATAAATAAATAATATAAAGATTAGTATTATTTAAATGTGAATTAATTTCTTCTTCAGATTTACAATTTGTGCTATTATAACATTTTGATAAATGGAATTCTAATATATCAAATAAATTAAAAAAATCTCCATAATATCCTGATATAGTTATATTTTGTCCTTTTGTAAAACAAAGAAATTTACTTATATTTAATCTACTATTTACTTTATTTAAAAAAAAACTTGGTAAATTATTTTCTGAACAAATTTCAAGATTAATTTTATTTTGAGTTTTATTTATTTGATTATTATTTATATAATTATAATTGTTTTTATATAAATTTGCATTTATATAAGTATTATCAAAATCAATATTTTCTCCTTGAGAATTAAATATTCCAAAAATTATAGGATTATCAGAAAAATTAATTTCATTTTTTTTATTTAATTGAATTTTATTTGTTACAATTGTAAAATCATTTTTATTTATTATATTTTTTAAGTAAATGATGCATACAAATAAAAAAAGACCTAAGAATATTAAGCTTAAAAGAATATCAAAATTAGTATAATACATTTTTTCCTTTTTATAACGAAGTTGAAAATCTAATCCATAAATATTAATTGGTTCAAACAATTTATGAAATTTATTTTTCATATTTGATATAAATTAAAATTTTAATTTTATAATAAAAAAGAAAAAAAAATATAAAATATTTAAGTTTAAATTTTTTAAGTTTTTTTTAAAAAACCAAATTTTCTTGTTTTTAAATTCATAATAAAAGGATATATTAAATAATTATTTGATTTTATTGAATATTGAAAAATTATTATTATCTTATTGTCTTTTTTGAAAAATCAAGATTTTATAAAATAAAATAATTAATTTTATTTTTTAAATTTTTTTAATTTTTTTTTTTAATTTATTTTAAAATGTTTGATGTCAATAATTATAAAGGAGTTTATTTTGGAAATGATTCAAATGAACAAAAATTTTATGAAGGTGGAGCACATTTTAAATATAGAGACTTATATAAAGTTTTAGAAAATATTGCTTTAAATATACCTAATGA
>JAEEGL013194127.1_pt1 | contig 31338 bp, 11 predicted proteins | sample 9134231 | NCBI WGS metagenome assembly JAEEGL01 (sample SAMN16246548, study PRJNA631951) | gut metagenome | biome: gut microbiome; feature: rumen; material: fiber-attached | host: Bos | place: Iran: Karaj | collected 2018-10
CACAGAGTCGGCTTATGAAGTATTGAACTATGAGCAGCTTCTTAAGGTAAACGGCGCAGGTGGTGGATCTGGAGGAAGCGGAGGAGGTGGTGGATCATCAGGCCCATCTTCATCATCTGGCAGTAGTTCCTCTAGCAGTGGCTACAGTTCTTGTGGTGGAGGATCAACATCGTCTTCTGGAGGTAGTTCACATCCAAGTTATCAAACTCCAACAAATTCCAACGACTATCATTGTGACATTATTGCATATAATGAAGCGGTTAGTAATGGTGCTCAGAATCCAGGAAATTGGGATGGAAACAATCAAACAGTAAATCAGATTTATAATAATAACTATAGTGGCCAAGGTACAAATAATTCAGTTCAGAGTAATACTTCTGGATATGTGTTTTATGATTGGGACAGTAATGGTACTTATGATCATATGGAATACTATTCATCTGGAAGTGGAAATAATTATACAGTCTATGTAACTGATGGTATTAGTAATCCTACACCAACAACTTACAATTCTACAACAGATAGTAATGGACATGCTGCAACTGGAACAGCAACTTTTGTACCGATTAGATAGTTATCATAATAAAAGTTGTGTTTAAATTTACAAATGATTAATAATTTCAAAAATTATTAATCATTTGTTTTAGATTTTAATTAATCATATTGGAGGTAATTATGAAAAAACTGTTTGTTTTATCAGTTTTTATGGTTCTAATGTTTTCTGCTGCAAATCTTTATGCAGAAAATATCAAAATTAATTTTGTTCAGGAAAATGGGGCAAAAATTGAAAAAGAATATGATTCTTCAAAAAGTACGTTAGTTTTGTTTGATTCAGAATCAATGAAAACTGTTTCCATTGATAATTTGAATGTGTACAAAGGGGTAAGAGTTCTTGAATTGCAGCAATTGTCATTTCTTGAAAATCTTGATTTCTTAAATATGTTTCCTAATCTAGAAGAGTTATATGTAGGTTATGGAATAAAAGTTTCAACACTAAACTTAAAGAATCTGAAGAAATTAAAACTTGTCGAGGTTGAAAACAAAAAGATCATATTAAAATAAAAAAAAGCATTACGCTTCGAAACCGACAGAAGGACAAACTGTTGTTGCTGGTGAGAAAATAGGTGAAGTTGGAACAACAGGATTATCAACAGGACCTCATTTACATCTTGGATATGATGGAAATGGAAATGGAGTTTTCTCTAGAAAAGGTAAATGTGATAATCCTGCTTATAAACATTTCTATTTTCAGGAGATTAAATAATGTAATGAAAAAAATAAGAAAAATTTTATTATTATATTTTTTCCTAATATCTCATTTATCTGCAACAAATTATATAAAATTTAAATTTGATGATAAGTATGGATTGTTAGATGAGAAAGGTAAAATTGTTTGCAAGGGGATATATTCAAATATTTCATTTATAAATAATTATATATTTCTTAATACTGGAGAATATATTGAAATACGTAATAATGATTTCAAAATACTTGATATTGTAGCTTCTGATAAAGCTGAGTTTTTCACGAAGGTAAATTATTTAACAAAAGATTTTTACGCGTTTCATGGTTATAAAAGAGATTGTATATATAATCTAGCTAACAAGAATTTTTTCTTTATAGAAAAAATAGCTTCAAATCTCAAAGATGATGATATTACATTTATAATACCAATTTATACAGGCGGATATTACTATTCTTTAATAGAACATGAAAAATATTTGGACAATTTCAATTTCGAAAAAGTATTTCCATTTGTTGATGATGTTGCTGTTGTATTACAAGGTAATTGGGAAAAGGCCGTAATTGATAAAACTGGAAAGATAATCATTAACCATTTAGTGAATTGTGGCTGGCAGTATGAGGATGGATTATTACCTGTTATAACTAAAGAAGAATCTGGCTTTATTAATAAATATGGCGATTTTATTATTAAATGTGATATTTTTGATGAATTAAAAACTGAGAATCCAGGTGGTAATCCAACATTGTTTTGTATCTATTCAGAAGGATTAGCCTATGTACGTACTTCAAAATCAAAACATATGTTGATAAATAAATCTGGAAAAATAATAAAAAAAGATCTTCCATATTTTTCTGATTCAAGAATTGGTTTTTCGAATGGATTAATTCCTGTTTATTTAAATGGGAAGTGTGGTTATTTGACTTCTGAAGGAAATATATTTGGTGACTTGGTATTTGATTCAGTAGAAGATTTTATTACTGGTTATGCTTGCGTGATTTATAAAGGCCAAGATGGAGTAATTGATAAAAATGGTAATCTTTATTTATCTAAAGATTTACTTTTGGGTAAATTAGAAGCCATTGCAAATATACTTGTCCAATAAAGCCGGGCTTCTGCAGCAACAAAAGATCGGCAGGTAAAAAGCATTACGCTTCGAAACCGTAATGTTAGTATACCAAAAAACTAACAAAGTTCAAAGAAAAGAGCTTTGAACAAAAAGAGGTAAAAATAGAAGGAAGGAGAAAAATGAAAAAATTATTATTTATTTTTTTTGTTTTCCAGACCTTGTGTCTTTATTCATCTGATTTCATTAGGTTTAGATACAATGAACAATTTGGATATATTGATAAAAAGAAGAACATAGTAATAGAACCTCAATATGACTACGCTGAAGATTTCCTTGGCGAGTTTGCGATTGTTGGGCAAATTTCTAATAAAAGCGATGTCTATAGTGTAATAAACAAAATTAATATTGTTTTTGACAGTATATTAAAAGATTGTGACCGGCTTAGTCGTGTTTCAGAAACAATATTTTATAATGGATTTAGGGGCTTTTTTTATGATGTATCACTAAAAAAAATGATCGAATTAGATAAAACAGCTGCACCATATTTTAATCTGACTCAAAAATGTTATTACCCTTCCTCAAAAAAAGAAGTTGAATATATAGATTCTAATTTCCAAACTATTCTAACAGGAAATAATTGGCATATAGCATATGCAATGATTGATGGAATGGCATTTGTTATAAAAAGAGATTGGTCACAGGTAGTTATTAATATTAAAGGTGAAGAAATCCTGGATAATGTGTATGACTGCGGAATGTCTGCCAGCGAAGGGCTGCTTGCTGTTGAAACAAATAAAGAAAGCGGATACATAAACAATAAAGGGGAATTCGTTTTTCATTGCAGCTTTGAACCAAATCATCATACTTTTTATCCGCCAGGAATCAACTATCCTTTTAGTGAAGGAGTTGCAGCAGTTCAAGTTCGAGATGGAGTTTTTACAATATTTGATAAAAAGGGAAAGATAATTCTTAATGAAAAATCAGCTTTAGATATGCAACCATGTACAAATGGTTTTATATTGTACCAGACATTTGATAATAAATATGGATTTGTAAAGAAAAATGGTCGTAATGCTTTTACTACAGAATTTGATTATGCAGAGTCTTTTTATAATGGATTTGCAATAATTACCTATAATGGAAACGATGCGATTCTAGATAAAGCTGGAAATGTATTTTTGGCAAAAGATTTGGTTAAAGGAAAAAAAGATAAATTTATTAATGTAACAAATAAATGAAAAATATGGTGTTGTAAACTTTTATTAAAGACCTTCGTTGAAGGAAAAATAAAGCCGGGCTTCTGCAGCAATAAAAAAAGTAGAATATAAGGAAAGTATATAATGTTAAAAATTAAACCAATTTTACAACAAGGTAATTCCGATTGTGGTAGTGCATGTATTGCTACAATCTTAGATTATTATGGAAAAGAAGTTTCTATAAGAAAAATTAGTGAAGAAGCAGGTACTGATGGAGCTGGAACTTCTGGTGTTGGAATTATAAAAGCTGCAAAAAAATATGGGCTAACTTGTACCGGTATATTAGTTACAGAAAAAGACAAACTAGATGGATTCCCCTTTCCAGCAATATTTCATATAAAGACAGAAAATCAGGAGCATTATGTTGTTCCGTATAAAATAAAGAAAGGACGCATATATTACAATGACCCGGCTAAAGGACTTACTTCTGATTTGTTAGTTGAATTTAATAAAAAATGGTCTGGTATAGCCTTTTTGCTGCATCCAACATCAAACTTTGAGAAAGGTTCTGACAAGAAAGGTTTCTTTTCACGTTTTTTGTTTTTATTAAGACCGTACAGAAAATACATACTTGAAACATTCATTGCAAGTATTTTTATTTCTTTATTTGGCATTTTTTTATCTTTATACTTTCGATTTTTGATAGATGAAGTCCTATATTCACAAATCAAATCGACATTGAATTTATGTTCAATCTGCTACTTACTTGTAGTGTTTATGCAGGTTTTATTGAATTACTGCAGAAGTCAGATTTTAACTTATTTAGGCTCAAAAGTAGATGTTTGTCTTATTTCAGACTTTTTTTTACATTTATTAAAGTTACCGCTGGATTTTTTTACAAAACGTAAGACAGGCGAAATACTTTCCCGTATTAATGATGCAAATGTGATACGAAATGCAATTTCTTCTACATTGTTATCTATTGCCATGGATTCTGTAATGATTGTTCTTGGAGCCTTTTTTATGGTTAAGATGGGGTCAATTTTATTACCTATTTCCATAGTTCCTGTTTTAATTTCTTCTATACTTGTTTACATATTACGAAAGCCTTTTAAGAATTTGATAAAAGATCAGGCAATTGTCGAAGCGGAAAAAAATGCTTCGCTTTACGAATCAATTAATGGAATTGCGACAATCAAAGGTTTAGCAACAGAAGACAAAGCATTTTATAGGAGCGAAAGAAGAATTGTAGATGCAGCTTATAAAAATCTAAAACTGAGAAAGCTTAGCAATTTACAAAATGGTTTACAAACCTTTATTTCTTCATGTGGAACATTAGCAATTTATTGGGTTGGCAGTTTTATGATTTTTAAGAATCAGATTACTTTAGGACAGCTGATTTCTTTTACAACTCTTTCTGGTTATTTTCTCGGCCCTTTAAGCCGCTTGCTGACTATGCAGACATACTGGCAGGAAGTATTTGTTTCGGCAGAAAGATTATCTGATATATTGGATTTACCAGAGGAAGGTGAGTCTCAGAAAGCAAATGAAGATGCGAATAATCTGCTTGGTGATATAGAATTTAAGAATGTAAGTTTTTCTTATGGGACTCGAGGTAGAGCTATTAATAATGTATCTATAAAAATTCCCGCCGGACAAAAGGTTGCATTTGTAGGTATGTCAGGGTCTGGAAAATCTACTCTCTTAAAACTTCTGATGAAATTTTATAATTATGAAACAGGAAATATTATTATTAATGGTAAAGAAATTACAGAATTTTCAAATGATTCATATAGAAGTCGTATAGGTTATGTTCCACAGGAAAGTTTGCTTTTTACAGGTTCAATCAAAGAAAATATCTCCTGGGGATGTTTCGACGCAACTCCTCAAAAAATTATGGAAGCTGCGGTTGATGCTCAAGCATATCCCTTTATAAATCTTTTGCCAGATAAGTTTAATACCTTTGTAGGTGAACAGGGAGCTACCTTGTCTGGTGGTGAAAGACAGAGAATCGCTTTGGCCCGTATTCTTATGCGCAATCCGGACATTATTGTACTAGATGAAGCAACTGCAAGTTTGGATAGTATTTCAGAACAAAAAATCATGGAAACTGTCTATAAAAAAATAAAGGACAGAATTGTAATAATGGTTGCACACAGATTATCTACTATTCGTGATTGTGATTGTATTTTTGTTTTTGAACATGGAGAACTTGTGGAACAAGGGAATCATGATTCTTTATTAGAAAAGAACGGAAAATACGCTCAGATGTGGAGGGCTCAAAATGAAAAAAATGATTGTTCTGAAACATCAGAATGATATGAAATATTCAAGAGAATTTTTTCAGATGGAAATTCCTAAAGAATTGTCATTAATTGTTTATGTTATTTTAAGTATTTGCGTAATTACAATTTCTATTATAGTTTTTGGTCGGATTGATGATGTAATAAAAACTGGCGGCTTTGTAAGAACAAAGGAAAATGTCTCATCAGTTAATAATGTAATAGCAGGAAAAATAATTGAGCTGAATTATAATCCGGGAGAAAAAGTTAGGAAGAATGATATACTCTATAAAATAGATTCGACAATGTATGAAGCACAAAGAAGTATGCTTATTTATGAACAGGAAGATTTGGAAAAAAAATTGAAAGGGTTAGAAACCTTAGTAAATTCTTTTAATGCAAATATAAATATGTGTGATGAAGAAGATGCGTTGTCGTATAGCAGATTTGATGCATACTTAAAAAATAAAGAAGTATTGGAAATAAAAACAGAGATTGCTGAGCGGGAATATCAATTCGAAAATACAAAACCAAAGACTATTCGTAATTCTTATGAAGTAGAAAGCAAATTAAAATCCTTAAATTTAACATTAGCAGATTTAAATAGTTTCAAATCAAATTTTATCGCAAATATTAATGCAGAGATAAACGATAAATTAATTGCTTATCATGAGTGTACTCAAAATCTGGCAAAGCTAGACAATCAGAATATGTTTCTTGAAATAAGGGCCCCAATGGACGGATATGTTCAGGAAATCGCTTCCTTGAATGTTGGAGACTACTTAGAGGCCAATTCAAAAGTGTTGAATATAGTTCCAAATGATAATGAAAACTTCCGTGTTGAAATTCGTATTTCTCCTAAAGATATGGGAAAAATAATGATTGGGCAAAAAGTAAAATATCGATTATCGGCATTTCCTTTTTTTGAATATAAAGGTGCTGAAGGACAAATAACCTCTATCGATCCAGATATAAGAACTTCACCAGAAGGAAACTCTATTTATTATTCTGTATATGCAGATATTGATAAAATAGAATTTTCTAACAGACATGGAGACTCGTTTCCTATAAGGGCTGGTCTTGAAACAGATGTAAGAATTGTGATGGAACGAAAGCCAATTATATATTTTATCCTAAAAAAATTAGATTTTATTAATTAAAAAAGGTTTTGTAAGATGAGAATAAATAAAAAAGTGATGTTTCTTATAATGCTTTTAGGAATTATAGATTTTATATTTCCTTTGTCATTTGAAGAACTATTAGAAATGACTTTAGAATCAAATGAGGAAATAAAAAATTCTTTATCTGATTATGAGAATAGCTTAGTTACATTGGAGACAAAGGATGGATTATACGCACCGACAATTATAGTTTCATCATCTTTAACGATTCCAAAAGATTATGAATGGAATTCAAATCCAGACAATTTTTCTTCAACATTGACATACACACAGCCTTTTCCTGGCGGCACTGCTTTATCTATAGAAACAGATTATTCATTTGAAATAATCAATGGTTTAGGTAATAAGATTATGAAACAAAATCCAAACCTAACTTTATCTATATCTCAAAGTTTATTCCCTTTCTGGATGCAGAGAAAAAAGAAGGAACCGATTAAGTTTTCTTTAGAAAAACAGAAAGAATATTATTACAATGAATTATTATACATAAAAAAAACAGTTGTTCAGAATTTATTTCAACATTATATTAATGCATTTATTGCTCGAAATGAAATGTTCATTAATCAAAATAACATTGAACTCTATGATGAACAGATAGAGGCCTTGGAATTATTAAAGGCTTCTGGCAACGTCACACAATCAAGGATTCTTGAAATAGAAAATCAGCGATGGACTTCACAGCAGGCTCTTATGACTGCCCAATCAAATTATGTAAATTATATATCACAATTAAAAAATATAGCAGGAACAGATTTTGATGAACAAAATTTAACATTCTCGATAGATGAAGGTGTAGAGTTATTATTTTCAGAGTATATAAAGGATAAAGATCCCATAGAACTGAATAATAAAATTAAGATAGAAATGATAGAAAATTCAAGGGTTTTAGAAAAACAATCATCTGCTCCAGTATTAAACTTTTCATTACAACCAAAATGGTCATTAGGAATTACCTCTCCGGATGGATGGCAAGATGCATGGAGTGATTTTTGTAATCCTGTAGCGTGGAAAGCAAGCCTTTCGGTAAATCTTTCACCAATGATTAGTGGAATAGCAAAACAAAATAAAAAGAAATATGAAATAAATCATAAACAGGCAGAAGAAAACGATGCGGCATATATCAAACAAAAACGTATTCATATGGAACAATGCGAAAATATACTAAGACATTTTCTTATTGAAAAAAATACCATTGAACAATTATATAGTTATGCTTGTGATGAACTTGAAGGATACAAAAGTCAATATGAAGCTAATGCTATTTCAAAGTTGGATTTGGACACAGTGATGGTAAGAGTCGAAAATTGCAGACTTTCAAAAGAAATTATTGAGTTGAATATCAGTTTATATAATATTTTATTAAAATTTCTTCAATAAATGGCAAAATTATAGTAACCACGGTTATTTTTATGTGACATCTGTCATAAACCGTGGTTTTTAATGGATTTAATGATTGATATTTTTTCTTAAAAAAATAGAATATAGGCAGATTTAAAAATAAGTTAAAAATAATTTAAAAATCAGTTAAAAATAATTACTAAAAGTTTTGTAGTGGTATTGTCGTCTCCGTAGTTTTTTTTCTTGAAAAAGACTACGGAGTACAATACGAATATTCAATAGTCTTCCATAAAACAATACTTTTTTTTTTAAAATCCCCTTGCTTGAAAAAATCGTCTTTTGCCGTTATTGTGTAGAGCAAAGAGGTAATACATGTTTAAAGATTGTCAGGGAATTCCATATCCTGTTTTTGCAAAAGGTGTTGTTAGTGAGTGTGCTCCGGTTGTTGGAGCAGTTCCTTTTGGAAGCGTTTATTTATTGAAAGTATTACTGGAAGCTGGATCTCAGGAGCCTGCTGCCGGACAGTTCTATATGCTTCATGCAGTACGTTCAGATGTATTGCTTGGAAGACCAATCAGTGTTTTTCATTCAGAAGTTCTTTTAAATGAAGAAAATCGTGTAGAACTTTCTTTTTTAATTTTGCTTAAAGGAAAAGGAACAAAAGAACTTTGTTCACTTGATTTTGGCGATTTAATCAATTTAATAGGACCATGTGGAAATCGCTTCCCATATCCGGAAAATAATGCAGGACGTAATAAGGTTTTAATCATCGGTGGTGGAATTGGAGTTGCCCCGGTTGCAGGTTTTGCAGAAACTCTGCCTGCTAAATCATATGATTTTTATGCTTCATTCAAGAGTGGAAGCTACGGAATTGAGAATCTTAAAGCAGATAAATTAGTAATCACAACAGATGATGGAAGTGTTGGAGTTCACGGAATGCTTCCTGCGGCCCTCACAGAAGAAACTTTGAAGGCAGGAAATTATGATGCAGTTTATGCCTGCGGTCCAACCCCAATGCTTGCTTATATTCAAAAGATTTGCCAGGCAGCCGGAGTAAAGAGCTGGCTTAGTATGGAAGCACATATGGCCTGTGGAGTAGGCGTTTGTCTTGGCTGTGTAATTGATACAACAGAAGGAAAAAAACGCTGTTGTAAGGAAGGCCCTGTTTTTGATGGTGATATTCTGATTTTTAAACCGGTAACAGAAGTTGCAGGAATAAAAGTACAGCCACGCCGTGAACCGCTTGCAGAAGGTGAAGAACCAGATCTCAGTGTTACAATTAAGGGCGTAAAACTTTCTAATCCAGTTATTGGAAGTTCGGGAACTTTTGGATTTGGCGTAGAGTATAAAACACTTTTTGATGTAAACCGACTTGGAGGAATTTCTTCAAAGGGACTTACACTTGAGCCTCGACAGGGAAATGATGGAATCCGTCTTCATGAAACTCCAGCAGGACTTATGAACAGTATTGGACTTCAGAATCCTGGAATTCCACATTTTATAGAACATGAACTTCCAGAAATGATGGCTTTAAAACCTGTTACAATCGCAAACCTTTCAGGTTCATCATTGGAAACTTATGTAGAAGGCGCAAAGCTTCTGGACAAAACAGACGTCCCAATTATCGAACTGAACATTTCGTGCCCGAACGTCAGCGCGGGGGGTGCCGCCTTTGGAATGACCTGTACCGGTGCAGCCAGTGCCGTAAGCGCTGTACGCGCCGTAACCAAAAAGCCGCTCCTCGTAAAGCTTACACCGCAGTCGCAGGAATTAGTGCCGGTCGCACTTTCGTGCATCGAAGCGGGCGCCGACGGAATTAGCCTTTGTAACAGTTTCCAGGGCATTGCGATAGATATAGAACGGGGCGTGCCGGTTTTCGACAAACTCAAAGCCGGCTTTGGTGGTCCTGCCGTTCGCCCGATTGCAGTCCGTCTTGTTTACGAAGTTGTAGAAGCCATCAACAAACTTCCTGTTGAAAAACGTGTACCGGTAATTGCTATTGGTGGAGTTGCAACCTGGGAAGATGCTGTAGAATTTATTATGGCAGGTGCGAGTGCTGTTCAGGTTGGAACAAATACCTTCGCCAATCCAAATACAATGATAGAAGTAATAGATGGACTTTCTGCATTTATGAAGCGCAAAGGATATCATAATATAGAAGAAATGCGCGGAATTATTCAAAAATAGCAGAAAAAAGTCAACTACAACGTTGTAAATCACTTTTTTTAGTTATTTAAACTTGCTTATTCTCAAAAATCACTTAGAATATATTGGGTTAGTATAAGGGGAGTATTGTCGACAAATAATAAAAACGTTTTTTAATAAAAGTATCAAAAATTTTTCTTCTGAGGTGTTGTTATGAGGAAACTTTTGATCGCGTTTTTAGTCGTATTTTCTCTTTTTGCTATTTCTTGTGAAATAGGTCTTGGTTCTGCTGTAGATACAGAGCCACCAGCTATTGAAATTTCTATTCCCCCAGTAGATTCAGTAATTCGTGATAATTTTGCCATAGGCGGAACATGGTCTGATGATGGTGTAATCGGATCAATAAGTGTAAAGCTTTCCAGAACAGATGGAAAAGGTGAGCCCCTGACTCTTACCGGCGAGTTTGTTGAAGATGAACAAAATCGTGGAACAGGAACCTGGTCAACACCAGTTTCAATCAGTGAAAACAACGTCTTAGACGGAACATATCAGGCAGTCGTAACCATAAAGGATACAGTCGGCCGAACAACAATACAAAGTACAACCTTTACAGTAGATAATACAGCTCCACTTATCGTATTGCAGAGACCGGGCACAAAGCTTACAGAAACCGCCGACGCATACGGACAGACATTCACGCTCAACGGTATGGGAGCCGACGATAACTCAATCGACCACATCGACATCAATATATACAGCGACGTGGAGTGCACAAACCTCTTAAAGACAATTACAAAGTCAAACGTACCTCCTACAATCGAGCTTGACGTAGCAGTTTTCGAAGACGGAGTAGAAAATGACTACGCAACAATCTACGGAAGCACGGGCAAAAACGGAATGCAGACCCGTTACTGTACGATTACAGCCTACGATAACGCAAAACGCTACCCTCTGACAGGCGAAATGACTGCCGCAGACCAGAAAGGAAACTCAACATCGTTCTATTACCTGTACGATGACATCTACGACAGCATTCTGGACAATTATACAATCACAGACGTATATAAAATGCTCAGCGGAACCTATCTTTTAGCAGATTCAAACCGCTCGGCAGATACAGTAGCAAACGTAAAGGCACTTCTCGGCCAGTTTAAGATTACTGAAGGAAATTTCAGCCTCAATCCGGAGAATAACCCTCAGTTTATCGTAAACGGAAGGGACCCTTTAACAAAATCAGGCTCAGACTTTGCAGGTTCAGACTATAACATTACGTCTGGAACCAGTGTCGTAGTTGAAATTTCAACAGGTCTGGACGGAATTCCTCTTGAACCGTCAACACTTCGCCCTTATCTTCTTCTTTGTGATGCCAACGGAGACCCTCAGGTAGAAGACGTTGCAGAAAACAGAATCTATCTTGCAGAGGCAGGAAGCGGAACAAAGTCCGGAACTTCATACAAGTACACGGTAAACTTCAATCATACAACCGCATACCCTAACGGAAAGTTCATCTACCTTGGAAACACATATATTATCCGCGTGGAAGGTCATGACAAGAACCGTAATACAATCATGCCTAAGGGAGGAGCATACGGATTCAAGCTTTCGAGCAACGGAGCAGCTCCTGGCCTTACTGTAACAAAGCCTGCAACAACAATTTCTTATGTGAAGGCAAACGGAAAGCAGACTTTTGAAGGAATCATAACCAGCCAGGACGGATTCCCTACAATTACAATCAAGAATGGAACCACAGTTGTATGGACTAAGACTTTTACACATGGCGATGAAACAACTGTAAATGGTGTTCTCAGATTCGATTTCTCACACGACATTGAGTACAACGGAGTAACGGAGAACAGCCAGATCCAGTATACGGTAGTGGCAAGTATGGGAGACCTCGAGACTACTACCTTCAAGACAGTAATTTATGATAAAGACGCACCAACTGTATCTTTAAATGAACCTTCTCCAATTGCTGCAAAATATATTACTGATGATCCTGATAATGAAGATAATACTCTTGTTGGAGAAAATTATTTAAATGGAAACGTAAAACTCAAAGTTTCTATAAATGATGAATATGATGCCGTTGATACAGAAACAGAAGGTAAGAAGCCTTATTTCGAAATTATTAATGCACAAACTAATGCAGTAATCCCTATAAAACTCGAAGCTTCTTCTCATGTTGTAGAAGAATCAGAGCCAACTGAAAAACATTATGTTACAAGACTGGTAAATGGAGAATTCATTTTTAATACAGCAGGTGAACAGGGTATTGCTGATAATACACCTGTAAAATTTAAATTCCATGCATGGGATAGAGCTGGAAATGAAATTGAATATAGTTACCCGGAAGCAAGCTACGATGCAACCGATCGTACTTCATATTATATTGTTGATCAGAGTACAGATACACCTGTTATTTTGCCTAATGATGAAGAAATAAGTCTTTTACTTACATCTAAAGCTTTGCGTGATGCTAGAGCAACGGCTTGGACAGACCAGAATAGAACAAGACGCGCACAGGTTCCTTCTGGAAACCAGTTTATGATAAAAATGATTGATGATGATGGAATTAAGAGCTGGGAAATTTATAGAGCAACTATTGATTCCTCGAATGAAGGTGAACTAGCAAATCAAGTTGCAGATGATAGATTTACTTTAGATTCAAGCTCAGGTAACACATCTCTTAATAGCAAAGAAATTACAAAATCAGTTACAGTACAAACTACTTCTGGCTATTACTGGTATAAGATAAAGGTTGTAGATAAAAATAATAAAGAATTTATACATCCTGTATTCATTGTTAAGGTAACTACAGCTGCACCAAGTATTACTTTGTCTGCAGTAACAACAGATACAGATCCAGCTGTTGGTGAATACGTTGGTGCTACTGGTGCTACAAAAACTAAATGGAAGAATAAGATAGAAATTGATAGTTCCGAAGAATCATTTTCTCTTTATAGAGCTGTAGCAACTATTGGTAGTAATGGAAATTATGTAGAACCGGCAGAAGCAGATTATAGAGTCATTATTACTGCTGATTCAAAAACTCTCAACGATGTAATTGAACGAGGTAGTTATGAATCTAATCAGCGCTTCTACTATTATGTTAGAGATAATAATGGAAACAAAGGTAATATTAAATATATAACCTGTAAATATGATGGAGTTGCTCCAACTCTGGCAATTACCGGCCCTGATGATACAAAGAAAAATACAAATGCAATTAACAGTTCTCCATATCAGTTCAGAGGTACAATAACAGAAGATAAATCTATTTCTTCTATATATTACAAAGTGGTTGCAGCAAATGCAGACGGTTCATATACTGCCCCAGCTATTGATTCTTGGACAGGCTGGACTTCTGTATCTCCAGAAGCAAACTGGTCATTCTATAGAGATATTGGTTCAGCGAACGGAGCAATTGCAGAAGGCAAGTATAAGATTTACATGTATGCGCTTGATGGTGCTGGAAACTGCAGCACATGTGTAGATCGTGAATTCCACGTAGATATGGCTGCCCCTGTAGTTACAGCAACTGCACCAGAATATGTAAATTATTCTACAAACACAGATCATTCAGGTAAGGTAACTATTACAGGAACTGTTGTAGAAACCCACGGAATAGCATCATTCTATATCAAGAGAAATGATCAGGCAGCACCAGGAACTTCTGTAGCTATTGATGATAATGGGGAGTGGACTTATGAAAACACACCAGAGAACCCTGGAACTTACACATATACAATTACAGCAAGAGATAAAGTTGGAAAAACAAATACAACTCTTACAAAGACAGTAACTGTAGATGTTACTGCTCCATCAGTAGATGCTGCCAAAATTACAACTCCAACCTCAACTCAAACAGAAAATGAAATGTTTAAGTTTGAAGGCCAAGCGGGCTGTGTTTCAGATAATGAAGGTGGCTCAGGTCTTGATAAAGTAGAGCTTGCGTTTACAACTACAAACTCTGAACCTACAACAAAGCAGACTGATACAACTCCAGTATTAACAGGAGATGCAATTGGTTCGTGGGCTTCTACTGTAGAGTTTGCAAATACAACCTTTGGAGGAGTATTCAGTTCAGAGGGAACAAAATATATCTGGGTAAAGGTATACGACAAAGCAGGAAACTCAAGTGCATGGACTCCTAAAGAATTCTTATATGATACAGGAGTGCCTGGCTTTAACCTTACAGCTACTACACCAGCTGCAGATTCATACAAAAATACGGGCTTTACAATTGAAGGCAGCGCAACAGATAGTTATGGAATTGCTTCTGTAGTAATTAAAGGACATGTAGAATTAACAGATACACCAGATGATAAATGGGCAAATGCTTATACAAATTATTATACAAATGAAGCTTGTACTACAGCGGCACCTGAAACATTTGCTGCCGATACTTACTATGTAAAACAAACGTTAACAACACCAGCAACAATAACAACTTCAACAGATGGTCGTATTCAAAATGCATTGTATTCAAAGGCTTTTAGAGTTGGTACAGAGACAGAGCCAACAGAAAATGCAATTCTACTTGTTGATGGTTCATACAACTTTATTGTAACAGCAACTGACCTTTCTGGAAAATCTAAAACTGAAAGCAGAAGAATAATAATAGATACAACAGAACCAGATGGAACATTTGATACAGACTCATTCTATCCAGAAGGTAATTCAGTTGGAAGTGGAGCGAACGCCCGAACCTGGTACAACTCAAATTCAATTACAATTACAGTAAATGTAACTGAAGCAAATATATCAACAGTAAAGATATCAAAGGATAATTCAACCTTTGAACCGATGCTGCTCTCAAATGGAAAATATACAGCAACAGTACGAAACCTGGCTGAAGGTCAAAATACAATATATGTTCAGATGGTTGACCTTGCAACAAATAATAAAATAATAAATCTGGAAAATTTATATGTTGATACAAATGCACCAAACCTGAGTATTAATGAAAACACAATATTAACATATATGGGAACAACTGGATTCACTGTAACGGGTGAAGTATCAGATGCAGGAACTACTGAAACTCCAGTAACAGGTTCTGGAATTGGAACTTCCGGATTAAGAGTAAAAGAGGAACACAGAGAAACTTTAGCAGATAGCTGGGCAGAAACAGATGATTCAATTAATTCTAACGGAGGTGCTGTAATATCTGTAACTGACGGCACTTGGAGTCAAGCTTTACCATTAAGTCCAGCAAACTTACAGAATGGATATTACAGATATACATTTATTCTTACAGATAATGCGGGTAATCAAACATCAGAATATAAGACTACAATAGTTGATACAACACCGCCAGTTATTACAATTTCAAATCCTGGAGAAAATGCAAAGACAAATACAAATGCAATTAACACTTCTCCATATCAGTTCTCGGGAAGTATAACAGAGACAAATACAGTTTCTGCAATTTACTATAAAGTGGTTGCAGCAAATGCAGACGGTTCATTTACAGCTCCATCTAATGAATCTTGGACAGACTGGACTTCTGTATCTTCAGAAAAGGACTGGTCATTCTATAGAGATATTGGAACTGCAGACGGAGCAATTGGAGAAGGCAAATATAAGATTTACATGTATGCTCTTGATGGTGCTGGAAACTGCAGCACTTGTGTAGATCGTGAATTCCACGTAGATATGGCAGCTCCTGTAGTTACAGCAACTGCGCCAGAATATGTAAATTATTCTACAAACACAGATCATTCAAGAAAGGTAACTATTACAGGAACTGTTGTAGAAACCCACGGAATAGCATCATTCTATATCAAGAGAAATGATCAGGCAGCACCAGGAAGTTCTGTTACTATTGGTGCTAATGGAAACTGGACTTATGAAGACACACCTACTGCAGACGGAACTTATACATATACAATCGTTGCAACAGATAAAGTTGAAAAAACAAATACAACTCTTACAAAGACAGTAATTATTGATACTGTTGCACCTTCTGTTGTTGCGGCAAATATAATAGTTCCAACTAATGGAAGTCAGACAGAAGGTACACACTTTAAGTTTGAAGGTGGAGCAGGTTGTGTAGCAGATAATAATGGTGGTTCAGGTCTTGATAAAGTTGAGATTGCGTTTACAAGTACAAACTCTGCACCTTCAACAAAGCAGGCAGAGGCAACTCCAGTTACAACAGGAGATACAATCGGTTCGTGGGCTTCTACTGTAGAGTTTGCCAATGCAACCTTTGGAAGTGTATTTGGTTCAGAAGGTACAAAATATATCTGGGTAAAGGTATATGACAAAGCAGGAAACTCAAGTGCATGGACTCCTAAAGAATTCTTATATGATACAGGAGCTCCTGGTCTTACACTTACAGCTACTACACCGGTTACTAATTCATATAGAAATTCGGGCTTTACAATTGAAGGCAGAGCAACAGATAGTTATGGTATTGGTTCTGTAGTAATTAAGGGACATGTAGAATTAACAGATACACCAGATAACTGGGAAAATGCTTATACAAATTATTATACAGATCAAGCTTGTACTACACCGGCACCTGAAACATTTGCTGCTGGAACTTACTATGTAAAACAAACTGCAGCAACTACAGCCACTGCACCGGTTCTTGATGCATTGTATTCAAAGGCATTTAGAGCTGGTACCGAAACAACAGAAAATGCAGTTCTTCTTGTTGATGGTTCTTATGACTTTACTGTAACAGCAACTGATCTTTCTGGAAAAACAGCTTCAGAAAATAGAACAATCACAATAGAAAGAGAACAACCAAATCTTAATAATATCAAACTTATAACTGGTGTTGATCAAGCTAATAATGATATTGAAGCATATAGACAATCTGAATCGTCACCATACTTCATAAATAATACAACAAGTACGGATTTGAAGATTTCTGGTGTTGCCACAGATAATATTGGAATTAACTCTGTTACAATTTCAATTGATGGTTATAATTATACCGGATCAAATACTGGTTCAAATGCAAGATGGAAATTTGAGCATATTAATTTAAGCAGTATTACTAATGTAAGTGGAACAGATGCTACTGCAACCATTACAGTAACTGATAAGGCTGGCAACACAAATTCTGATACAGTAGCAATATGTTTTGATACAAGAGCACCGTCTGGACATCATGAAGTAGACTCAAGCGAAAAAGATATTTTCTTCCGAATAGGTGATAGCGATAATGATGATATCACTTCTTCAAATGCATTGTGGAATGCAGCTAAAGATACTGATGTAGGTAAGAAGTATTCAGACAAGACATATGGTAATTCAGATACAATCGAAATTCGTGGAAATATAACAGATCCTCAGACAGTAGGTTCAACAGAAGAAGATGGTAGTGGCGTAAAAATGATTTACTACTATGTATTTGACAGACCTGTAATTTTGGATTCAAGTTGTACAACAGATAAGCAGAATGTTACTGGAAATGGTATTATTGTAAATGGCGTTTCTACAGATAATGTTCCTTGCTGGGGATTTGCGAATGAGACAGCTCTTACTAATTGGGTAATTAATAACAAGACAGGTAATTTTGCGCCAGGTACACCAGTTACAAAACGTGTATTCTATAATGTAACTGGAAGTGATCCTTGGAATGGAACTTCATTTACAACAACTAAGTATTACAAGGATGTTGTAACAACCTATAGAGCAAGTCTTTCAGGATTTGAAAATTCTAATAACTATCTTGTAATTGCTGCAGAAGATAATGTAGGTAATAAAGGTCTTGATTCTGCAACAGTTACTACAGATTCAGGTGATCTCTTAAAGATATTCTGCCAGATTAATAAAGATGTTACACCGCCTACTGTTGAACTTAATGAAAATGAAGAATCAACCCGCTATCATAATGCAAGCTCAACAGGAGCCTCTATTGTATTACATGGAACTGTAACAGATGATTTAGCAGGAATTAATGAATTAAAATTCAGAATAAATGGAAAATTCATTCCAAATGAAGAAGCCAATGAGCCTGCTGATAAGTATGGAACAATTTCAGTAAGCTACACAGATGATTCAAAGACAAGTGGAACCTGGACATGTACCATTAATCCAACAGCATTGGCAAATATATCGGGAGATAAACCTGTTTATGGAATTGCAAAAGATAATGCAGGTTCAGGTAACTCGCAGACATTGAGTGTTGCAACAATTCGTGTGGATATAAAACCTCCAACAGTTACAATTACTCCTCCAAAAAACAGAGGTTCTACATCTGATATCCAGGTTAACGGTACAATTTCGCTCAGTGGAATAGCTAGTGACAGAAATGGTCTTAGAGAAGATACTTCAACTCCAACAATGAAGATGTATTATACAACTTCACAAACCTTGAGTACAAATTTAACGAATGCATTAAATGCATATAATGCACCAAACTCAACAAGTGAATATCCAACAATTACGATAGGAGATGATGCCGACAATGGCTGGAAAGAAATTGCCTCTGCAACACATGATACAAGTTGGACTTCCTCAACAATAAATACACAAAATCTGGAAAAAGAAAATCAGGCAACAACTCCAGTTTACTTTACAGCTACTGCAATAGATACCGCTGGTAATACGGGTTATGCTTTACCGGTAGCAGTAATTGTAAATCAGAATACCGATCGTCCTATTATTTCCTTCTCGAATATTTCCTTTGAGGATCCTGAGACAGGATTAATGTCTTCTAGTAATTATGTCTGGCTCAAGAATACAACAAAGGTAATTGGAACTATCAGCGATGATGATGACGATGAAACAGGTACTAATACACTGGAAATAAGTCTTACCGGTTCTGATTCAGATTGGCATACTGTAACCTTGAATGGTAGTTCATTCAGTTATGATTTGAAGACTCTGTATACTGCAACAGCTACACAAACTCAAGAACAGCTGGCAAACGGTCCAAAAACATTATACTTCAGAGTAACAGATAAGAAGAACAAACAATTTACTTCTGCGACTACAAATACAACTTCTGCTCTTTACCTTAGCGATGGAACAAAAACTTATGGTGATGCCGCTAGTGGTGCACAAGCAGGTTCTATCGTCTATGTAAAAGTAGATACTCAATATCCAGAAGTTGCATTACTAGGAGCAAGGTATATAGAAGCAGCTAATACTACAGAAACAAGTAATGCTGCATATTCAACTACATACAGTTCATTTGTAATCGGTGAAACTCATAGAATTTTCAGAGTAAAATTTTCAGCTGCTGATACAAATGGCATTAATAATAATTCAATCACAGGAACCGCAACGTTCCCTTATGGAACTGGAGATAGTGCAGAAAGCATAATTGTAAATGGATCTAATCTGACTGTTCCGACAGAGCAGGTAGATTATTATACATTGACCTTTACTCTTTCTGATGGAGACGCTGCTTTGTTAAAAGCAGATGAAGGATATGATGGTTCTGTAAATGTTAGAATTTCTGTGAGTGATGCTGCAGGTAACGCAACTCCTCAAACAGCAACTATGACTTATGACTTTAAGCCTTCTGTTGCAGAGTTTAGCTTCCCAGATAGTTCAGTTTCACAGAGTGGTGAAGTAGAAGCTTATGGTTCTCTTTCAGAAGCAGCAACAGTTTCTTATACAATTTCACCAAGCCAGACCGTAAGTGCTGGCGGTTCTGTAACTGCATGGGTTAATGCTGATGGTACTTCTGCAAATTTAGCCGCTGCTAAGACTGTAGAGGCATGGAAACCAATTAGTGATGCAACTGGTCTTAACTGGACAATTCATTTTGATAACAAGCTTAGCGAAACAAATGGAACACATTCTAAATCTCTTAATAAGTATCTTATTGATTATGGTATTGCCACTAAGGATTCTGGTTCATCGGCAGAAGATGCAATTGTTTCTTCGTTTGAGACATTCGTAAATCTTTACCTTTGGCTTAAGACTGTTGATCATGCTGGAAATGAGAAAACATTTGTACATCAAATTCTTGTAGATCCACAGGGTGATAAGCCTAATTTGCAGTTCTCTTATCCAGCTGCAAATAATGGAACTCTTGGTGGTGCTGTAAGTATTTATGGTACTGCAACAGATACAAAAGGTAGTGAAGCAAATAAGATAGGTGTAGACTCAGTTTGGGTTCAGATTAAATCTACAACTCACAGAGCTGCAGAAGATACAGATACCTACGGTACATCTCCAACATATGCTTCTGATACAAATACTGTCTCAATGGCACTTACAGAAGCAGATCTTGATTACATGGTAAACAATGGATATCAGGTATACAAGAGACGTAATTATGTAGTTGGAGCTGCAGATAGTGTAAACGATGCATTTAAGTGGACTACCTCAAAAAATCTTGCAACTGGAGAACCTGCAGATGATTATGCTGCTCTTGCAACTCTTAATGGTGCGGCCTGGGATATTGAAATTAATAAAAAGCCGATTTCTGGACGTTCGGAATTTGACCCTCCTGAAGGTACAAATAGTAACCCGATTGCAATCCGCGTATATGCACGCGATAAGGATGGAAAATTCAGTAGTAAGGTGGACCGCTATGTTTCATTCGATGCCGATACCCCTGTAATAAGTGACCTTAAGGTTGTTCAATCAGCAGATGGTAACGTAAACTCTACTGCAACTGCAACAAAAACCTATTCACCAGATATGTTCTTAAAGGGACCGTGGTATCTTACAGGTACAATTACAGATAATGAAAGTATAAAAGAGCTTAAGGTTAATGGTAAGACTCTTATTACTTATACAGAACCTGAAAGTGAGCCTAATCCAGTTGTGAGAATTGTTGGTGGTGAAACAGGAGATACAGAAGACTGGAGAAATGCTGTAAGTATAAGTGGAAATGACGGTGGAAAGACAATTAAGTTTAAGTATCCGCTGTTTACGGTAACACAATCCGGTGATATAAGTTATTCAGTTCCTACAACATTTACCGTTTCTGTAAAAGATAAAATCAAGGGTAATAATGCTCATCCAGGTTCATCAACAATAACTATAAATTATGATAATACAAATCCTCAAGTTGCTGAAGATGCTGCACATGGTTTAGATATCGATACATCAATACATCAGAGTAACAGATGGTATAAATTCGGTTCAAAGGCAATGGAACCTGATGAAAATGGTACAAAGCAGTCTGGTTTTGCTTATACTGCATTCTACTTTACTCGAACCAGTACAAATACCTTGTATGATGTCTTGAAAGATCGAAACTCTGCAGCTATAAGTATTTCTGGAACAATTCCAGAACTTGGAAGTACAGGCGATACAGATAATGCAATTGTTACGAATAATAATCTTTACTGGTATCACAGGACAATTTCAAATATTTCTGGTCAGACATTTACTATAAGTAATGCAACTGCAATCAGACCAAGTTCTCTCTTACAGATTAATGGTGCCTTCTATCTTGTAACTGCGGTTTCTGGAACTTCGATAACAGTTGATTCTCCGGTTCCTGCAGGTTCAACTGTTGCTTATGTTGCAATTGCAGGAATTGTTAATAACACTACTCCAGAAGGTGACGGAACAGCAATTCAGTCAGATGGTTATTATGAAGCTCCAAGCCGAGATGATGGAGACCGTATGATTGAATCTGTTGATAAGAGTGGAACAATCTGGGCATGGGAAGCAAAAATCTGTTCAAGAAATATTCCGGATGGTCCTATAATTCTTCATTATGTTGTATTCGATAAGGCCGGAAACTCAACAACCAGAACTGTAAGCGGTATGATTTCAAATAATCAGCCACGTATTGCAGGCGCAATTGTAAAGACCGACTTTAATGGAGATGGTGATGTTGATGATACAGGAGAAACAATCAGCAATTACTCTACATCACTTTCTTATACATCTTATTACACAGGAACAAAAACAACTGGAACAGCACCAGATGCAGTAACAGTGAATGTTTTTGATCCTGATGAAAATGTAAAGAATACAAATGCTAAAAATCCTCTTCCTACTAGTACAACATATGGTTCTGCAAGCGAGCCTATAACTGTATTACGCGGTAAAACTAAAATCTATCCGGAAATTGTAGGTGGTAATGGAGCTTTGTATTATGGATATAAGGTTGGAAATGCAACGACCTATACAAATAATACAACTTCTCCGTTCATTACAAATGGCTCAACTGATTATACTGTGCAAACTGGTATTATTAATATTCAGCATGGAGATCTGATCGGCTTTGATGATACAACAAATGCAGAAACAGGAACACCTTTTGTCTTCAAGTTCTGGGATTCAACTGCAGGAGGAACACGATTTGATGACGATAATCCAACCCAGACTGCAGAACTTACAATGTACTTTGCGGTACAGGCACAGAAGGTTGGAAATCCATGGGTTAAGATTAATCCATTATATTGGAATAGTTTGACAGATAACTCAATTTACGGTTCATCAACAGCATCTGCTTATAAAGATTTACAGGGACACATTGAACTTGAAGCAGACTGGAAGACAACAACAGTTTATGATGCTGATGCAACAAGCGGTTTGTATGATGATGACCCTAAAGTTTCTGGAAAGATTGTTCTTAGTGGAACTGCACATGATGATAAGCTCATTAAAGAAATGAAGGTGAGCATATTTGGTGCTGATCCAGTTCAGGTTGCAAGCTATTCGAATGGAGCCTTGTCTTCAACAAAAACTTCGGCTGCCTTTAATACCAACCATTACTGGTTCGAAGTTCTTTCTCAGACAATTAACTCTACTGGTCATGATGTAAGCTGGAAGCTTTATATTGATACCGCAACTGCACTTTCTACTGTTGCCGGAACAGATAAGCCTGTAACGGTTACAGCAACAAACTATGGTATTCCAACAGCTACAACTGTAGAATCAACAACAGAGGGTGCTCTTCCTGGTATAAATGGAACTACCTACTATGCAGCAGACCTTACTTATGCAACAGGAAATACAAATACACCTGGAACAAGTCAGACGGCAAAGACAAAAGACGCAGAAAACAATCCAATTCTGACAGCTTACTATAAAATGGATGTTGTGCCGTATATTACGAGAATTTCTACTGATCTTTCTGTAGGAAAATATCCAACAGTATTGAGTCGCTCTGCATTGGGTGTTTATCCGGTACGCAGAGGTAGCGAAATTACGATCGAAGGGTTTAATCTATCAGGGGTAAATACTGACATTACAATTAATGGAACTTCTATTGCACTTGATAAAAAGACAGCAGTTAGTAATGGTGTAAGAGTACAATTAGGTGCTGCTACTCTTACATCAGGCGGAGTAGTTGCTTCAGTTAATTCTATTTCTTCACTCAATAATATGTCTGCTAAGTCTATTACCACAGGTAGTGGTGAGAATGCAAGTACAAGAATCATTGAATACAATACAGAACCAAATGGACAGAACAATGATATTCTGACAGATAAACGAGAATTGCATTTTGTAAATGTAATGACTACAAATGATACTGAAGATAAGCGTATGTTGGATATGGCTATAAGTGGTAATTCAATAAATTTTAGTGCAGGCTATATGGATGCATATTTCTCAACAATGATGGGGGCAAGCGGAAATTCTATTGGAACTGTCTACAATCTGAGAAATTCTTATACCCGTTACTTTGATAATGCTATAGCCATAAATGACGATGGAACTCCGTTTACAGTTTCAGCTTGTGGAGATACATTAGGAACTCCTGTTGAAGATTGGAATAGTGGTCCTTCTCAGTTTGCGCTTAGAAGGGGAACTGCAAATGCAGAATATGACTATATATGGGAATATGGAGGTATATCAAATAATACTACATTACTGGTGCTGGACTCTAACTGGAATGGGGCAAAACTTAACAATCTTGACCGTTTCAAATGGCCTGATATTGTTGTTACAGGCGGAAATGCTGCAACTAAGGGATATATTTCATATTATGATTCAACGCAGAAAATCATAAAGTTCCGTTATTTTACATCTAATGGAACGAATGTAGCTACAAATCTTGCATCGTATAGAGGTGGTTATCCAACAACTCAGATTGTTGAAGGGGCTGTAAATACTAATGAGAACTATTCTCAAGGTTATACTGCAATTGCAGGTGCAAATGAGAACAGCCCATATTCTGCTGTAAATGTAACATCTGATGGAGCAGCTGTTGTAGCATGGTATGATGCAACAAACGGTGCATTGAAGATGAAATATAATACAGCTCCTGCAACAAGTTTTTCTGGTTATCAACAAATAACTGGAAATCCGTCATCAGGAACAATTTCTTTTAATATAAGTGTCGATGGAGCAGCAGCAAAGCCTGTAAGTTTTACATATAACTATGTTGTGAACGAAGGACGAAATAGTACGCGAAATTATCATGAATTAGCTTATCAGTTAAATTCAATTCTTTCAGATGGTTATGGCGCATATGCTGAGGTGGATCCGAAAACAAATTATGTGACAATACGTTCTATGCAGACGGGTACAGGTTCAAAAATATCGATAACTAATTTTACTAGTTCAGGAAACAATAAGGGAACAGTTGGTACTGCAGTTGATGGTGCTGGACAGCCTTGGCATGAAGTTGTAGTAGATGAAGATTCAGCAGGTCAATATGTTGCTATGAAGACAGATTCAAAAGGTGGTATTCACTTTGCATACTACGATACTGGTAATGGTGATCTAAAGTATGCATATATGTCTTCTGTTACAGATACTCCTAAGACTGTTACAGTAGATGGTTATCAGCAGGTAGGACAGTATATTGATCTTGCATTAAAGGAAACAACTGCTTCAGGTACAACAAGTGTTACTCCGTATATCAGTTACTATAGTATGTCTAATGATGCTACAAATCGTGCTGCTAAGGTTGCAAAACTTGCATCTCCAATTACATATACAGGAACTACGGTTGACAGTTCAAAAGTTCTTGATGGTTCGGAAGATGAAATGTTTACAGGAAACTGGGAAGCAATGCATATTCCAACTAATGGAAAACCAGTTCAGTACCGTGTAAACATTGGTGTAACAAGTGGTGGGAATGTTTATATCAGTTACTTGGCAGATCGTATAATTGAATACGTGCAGGTTGAGTAATTTGTACTAACCTGAAACAAAAGCACTTGCTTTTTCCCAGCAAGTGCTTTATCTTGAGAAAAGAAAGAGGCATTCGCAATCAAGCGTCTTGCCTCCTAACAGGTTTATCTAGAAAACTAGGAATGTGCCCGTCGGTGCGATAACACTTTGGCGGGCACTATTTTTTTCTTCTGAGCCTTTTATGTCGTCTACGACGAGGGCGCTGATTTGGCGGGAACAGTATCTTTTACAATTTCGCCAACCTGGTCTTCTGTCATGTGCAGGGATTGAGCAATGAGTTTTATTGAAGCACCATTGGCATAAAAACTTTTGGCAGCTTCCACAGCCTTTTGCTGTGCACCTTCCTGGAGAGCCTCGTATCTTATGTCATAATCATGCAAATTCACGGCTAAATAATCACTCCTGTTTGTTTCATTTTCTTTGTACTGTTTTATGAGTTCAGAAAGACGGCTTGAAAGATCGTCTTCAGGCTCGTCCGTGTAAATAAAGTGGAGAAAATCTCTGATTAAGGGATCTTCTTCCTTTACATAGGCACTTGCATTATAAATCACCTTAATTGCTTTGTCATCTAAATTTACTGCATCATTTTCTGCACAGATATTTCTGAAGGTATAACAAGGAAGCCCGAACTGATTTTCTTCATCATCTTTGAAAGGATCATTTTTGCAGATAAAAAGAATATAGCTTTCTTTAAGTTTATCGTATTCTTCACCTTTCATAAGGCTGTCGATATCAATCATACTCTGATAGTAGCGAGTGCGCTTTCCAAGTGCCGGCTTAAGATTAGCCTGACATTCAATATCAATTACTTTGTTTGAATTCTTAAGATAGACATCTAGTCGTACGCCTTTACTTGTGTAGTAAGGAGCGATAGTTTTTTCCAGTTCCGGATATTCAACATGATCGACATTGATATGAAGTAAACGTTCTACAAGTTCTGCACAAATTTTCGGGTTTTGCATTACTTTCTGAAACATCCAGTCATCTGTAAAAGTTAGTTCTTCGAAGTTTTTTGGCATAAGAGCCTCCATATTTATTAGTGTCAGGTGACAACTCTCTCATCTATAAAAATAGATTTGATATACGTTTTTTGACAATAATTTGGAAAAAAAATGATATATATTGACCGATTGCGAAAAGGTGGGGTTTCTTGTAAAATATCTTAACTATAAATACAGGAGTTTATTATGTGCGGCATTGTCGGATATGTTGGAAATAGAAATGCAACGCCTATTTTGATTAAGGCATTGAAAAAGCTTGAATATCGTGGATACGATTCTGCTGGTGTTGCAATTTATACAGGCGAAGATATTGTTGTTCAGAAAGCTAAGGGAAAGCTTTTGAATCTTGCTGAGAAAATCACCGGACAGGTTATTCCAGAAGAAGTAAAAAATAAAGATTTTTCAGATTCCGAAATGGCATTGTATGATAAGGTTGGTGACTTCATCAATGGAAATATCGGAATTGGTCATACTCGTTGGGCTACTCACGGCGAGCCTAGCGATTTGAACAGCCATCCTCATACAAATATGGACGGCACAATCTCTATCGTTCACAATGGTATTATCGAAAATTATGCTGATTTGAAGGCTAAGCTTCAGTCGCAGGGTGTTGTTTTTAAATCTCAGACAGATACTGAAGTAATTGTTCATATTCTTGATCAAAAATATAAGGCTACAAAAGATATTTTTAAGGCTGTAATTGAAACACTTCATGTTCTTGAAGGTTCTTATGCCCTTGGTGTTGTTTGTAAAGATTATCCGGACCGCATTATTGCTGCACGTAAGGAGAGTCCTCTTGTAGTTGGTATTGGACAGGGAGAAAATTTTATTGCTTCTGATGTTCCGGCTCTCCTCGAGCATACCCGCGATGTTTACTACCTCGGTGAACGCGAACTTGCTGTTTTGTATACAGACCATGTAGACCTCTTTAATTTTGATGGTGAAAAAATCATAAAAACGCCTAGTCATGTTGAGTGGGATATGGATGCTGCTACAAAAGGCGGCTATGAGCACTTTATGATTAAGGAAATTCACGAGCAGCCTAAGGGGCTTACAGACACTATGCGTCCTCGTATTGTAAAAGATGGAAGTGGAAAGCCTACAGACGTTTATTTTGAAGAAAACAAAATGGATGATGCATGGAAGAAGGCCAGCCGTCTTGTAATTACTGCCTGTGGTACTGCTTATCATGCCGGTGTTGTTGCAAAGTATGCTTTTGAACGCATTGCTCGTATGAAGGTTGATGTTGATGTGGCTTCTGAGTTCCGTTACCGTGACCCGATTCTCGATAAGTCTGATATTTTTATGGTAATTTCTCAATCTGGAGAAACTGCAGATACTTTGAGCGCTCTTCGTCTTGCTAGGACTCAGGGACTTAAGGTGGTTGCAATTACAAACTGTGTAGGTTCAACTGTAAGCCGAGAAGCCGACGATGTTATTTACACTCTTGCTGGTCCTGAAATTGCGGTTGCTTCTACTAAGGCTTATACTACTCAGCTTTTGTGTCTCTTCCTGCTTGCTATTAAGGCTGGTAAGCTTCGTGGCACTTTGAGCGATGAAGAAGCAACTAAGCTTTTGTGCGAGCTTGAAAGTATTCCTGCAAAGATTCAGGAGATTCTTGATGGTAAAGATATCATCCAGAAGTTTGCAAGCCAGCAGTTCAACAAAGATAAAATTTTCTATATTGGCCGTCTTTTCGACAGCGCAACTTCTCTTGAAAGCGCTTTGAAATTGAAGGAAGTTTCTTATATGCATTCTGAAGCATTTGCGGCAGGTGAGCTTAAGCATGGTCCAATCGCTCTGATTGATCCTCAGACTCTTGTTGTTGCAATTGCCAGTGAACCAAAACTTTATGACAAAATCGGTTCTAACATGGTAGAAGTAAAGAGCCGTGGTGCAACTGTTATGGTTATTACTCAGGATGATGGCGGCGCATTTGACGGAAAAGCAGACCTCGTATTTAAGCTTCCGGATTGCTCTTCGACACTTGCTTCAATTCTTACTGTTATTCCTGCGCAGTTATTTGCCTATTACTGTGCAATAATGCGCGGCTTTAACCCAGACAAACCAAGAAACCTCGCCAAGAGCGTTACAGTAGAGTAATAAGCCATAAAAAAAGGATTCTGTTTTACACAGAATCCTAAAGAGTTGGGCCATCTTAGACTTGAACTAAGGACCAAAGGATTATGAGTCCTCTGCTCTAACCACTGAGCTAATGGCCCGGAATGAAAATAATATTAGCAGAAAAACTTGGTCTTGGTCAAGATACGGGATTTTCTGCGAAAATCCACATATATAACTTTTTATATACACTTAATAAAAGGATTGAAATCTTATTAAGACGGTGCAATAATATAAAGTTAGATAAATGGGGATTTTATCAATGAGTGATTATTCAAAACAAAACGTATCAGAATTATTATTTGAAAAAGTTGATGCCATTATAATTGTTGATGCAAAAGAAAACAGCTATCATACAATTAAAAAGGAAGGAATTTTTGACTGCTGTCTGGAAGATGATGGAAACTATGAAGAATTAATCAAAGAGTTATGGTTTCATCTGAATAATAAGGCAGGTAATATAACGGATGAATATCATGTATTTATTCCGATGGTTGGAAAATTCAAAGGTAAATATGTAGACCGGGTTAATCTTACCGTTCATAATAAGCCTCACCTTGTTCAGATTTCAATTTATCCCCTTGATGAAACTAACACAAAATATATGTTCCTTATGGATGAGCTTGATAACAGCGAGTATTTGCGTGACTTCCTGGAAATTAATAAGCTGGACACAATTCAGAGTTCATTCCTTTTTTCAATGTATGTAGATTTAATTAAAGATGTTTCGAATGGTATTAATATTACCGAAATGTCGAAGAATCCTCAGAATTATGAAGTAAAATATAGCGAATGGCGCAACATGATTGTTAACATGATCTGGCCGGAAGATCAGCAGCTCTTCCTGGAGAGAACTGATCCTGAATATCTTAAAAAGAATCTTGCCCCGGGACGTACAACTTCTTTTGACTGTCAGATGAAGAATCTTGAAGGGGCTTTTATTTGGGTTAAGTTGATTTTTAGCCGAACAAATACAACAAATGAAGATGACTTTAGATTTGTATTTATGGTTCAGAATATTCATGAAAACTCTCTGCAGCTTTTTGATACTCTTAAAAAATATGAAGAGCTTGCTTCTAAAGATCCTCTTACTCAGATTTATAATCATGGACGAATTGAAACTGAAATCAGTAATTCTATAGACGCTTTTAAAACAAATAATACTTCGGTTTCGTTTATGATGCTCGATATCGATTACTTCAAAAAGGTAAATGATAAATATGGCCATTCTGTTGGTGATATTGTTCTTAAACAGTTTGTGAAAGTTATTACTGATTTTATTGAACCTTATGATATAAAGGTTGGTCGCTGGGGTGGAGAGGAGTTTGTCTGCATCTGCTATAACATAACAATGGATAAAGCTAGGGAGCTCGCTGAACAGTTGAGGCAGAAAATTGCGGAAACTGATTTTGAAAAAGCCGGAAAGCTTACCTGCAGCATGGGTCTTACAGAAGTAAAAACAGACGATACTTTGCAGATTGTTTTTGATCGTGTTGACCGGGCTATGTATGAAGCAAAATCAGGTGGACGAAATTGTATAGTTATTGAGTAAATCTTTATTGACAGAGACCCTGTATTTAACAATAATATAAGAAATTAAGGCAAAGACGCCGTAAAAAAGGTCTGACTATGTTCGGGCAGTTTTTACGGCGTCTTTTTTTTTGAGGTGAAAAAATGGGTTTTCGCGATGAATGTGGTGTTGTTGGAATTTACGGGGCAGATAATGCGGCAGCGCTTTCTTATTTTGCTCTGACAAGTTTGCAGCATCGCGGTCAGGAGAGTGCGGGAATTGCGGTAAGCGACGGATCAAAAATCAAACTGCATAAAGGTATGGGCCTTGTAAGTGATGTTTTTGAGCAGGGACATTTTGAGTCGCTTGGGGGAAGCATTGCTGTTGGTCATGTGCGTTATGCAACTGCCGGTGGTCGAACCATTGAAAATGCACAGCCGTTTATGAACTCTTTTAAAAACGGTTCTATTGCGCTTGCCCATAATGGTCAGCTGGTGAATCACACTAAAATGCGCGAAATGCTTGAAGATTATGGAAGCACTTTTTCGAGCTCAAGCGATAGTGAAGTTATTTTAAAACTGATTGTTCGTAAGTATATAGAAAACGGAGGTCATCTTGGAACTCCGAATAATGAAGAGAATAGCGAAGCTGTAAAACAGCAGAGATTTGTTGATGCTGTTGTTCAGACGGCGAAACTAATAAAGGGTTCTTTTGCACTTTGTATAATGACAGAAAATATGCTGATTGGTGTGCGGGATCCGAATGGCATAAGGCCTTTGTGTATTGGTCTTATTGGCGGGGGGGTTACGGGGGCGGAGCCCCCGTTAGCAGGGGTAGCGAGCAACGAAGTGCGAGCGCAGGGGGAGACTTCCCCCTCTTATATAATTACTTCTGAAACTTGTGCGATTGATTCAGTGAATGGTCGTTTTGTTCGTGATGTTGAACCAGGCGAGATTGTTGTAATTAATAAAGAAGGATTACGTTCTATAAAATATGCACAGGAGAAAAAACACACGTGTATTTTTGAGTATGTTTACTTTGCTAGGCCAGACTCGGTGATTGACGGGATTTCTGTTCAGGAAGCACGTTACAGAATGGGCGAGGTGCTTGCCGAAGAGTCTCCCGTAGATGCTGATATTGTTATTGGTGTTCCGGACAGCGGTCTTGGCGCGGCACAGGGCTACGCAAGAGCGAGTGGAGTTCCTTATGGAATGGGAATTATCAA
>JAEEGL015481160.1_pt1 | contig 31336 bp, 28 predicted proteins | sample 9134231 | NCBI WGS metagenome assembly JAEEGL01 (sample SAMN16246548, study PRJNA631951) | gut metagenome | biome: gut microbiome; feature: rumen; material: fiber-attached | host: Bos | place: Iran: Karaj | collected 2018-10
GTACAGATCGCAAGGCAAATCACTTTTCAATCAACTGCGGAATGGGTTCCGTAACAGTTGATGTTAAATAAACTGATTAGAAAATAAACGGCGTGTATGCGTCGTGATTTATAGGAGAAAGAATTATGGCAAAGAAGCTTTTTAAGTCACGTAACAGAGTGTTATTCGGTGTATGCGGTGGTATCGCAGAGTTTTTTAATATAGATGCGACGATTGTTAGAATCCTGATGCTTGTCCTGGTTTTTGCAGGCTTTGGAACTGGAATCGTTATTTATATCGCCGCAGCATTTTTAATGCCGGAGCGTTCTGTAGATAACGGCTATGCGGATGATAATGTAAATAATATGAGGGATGCTCGCGCTTACGATAATCCTTCTTCATCAGACAGCCGTTCTGACGATGAGTTTAATAAATACTTCAACAACGGAAAGAAATAAGTAATCCGATTGTTAAAGTTATATTCCCTGAATCTTAAGGGGTGTAATAAGGCATCTTGAGAAACCACTTATGTGATTTTTTAGGGATTGCCAATATAAGCCTTTCTTGGTGATACATCGGTTTTACGCGGTGTGTGTATCAGGAGGGGCTTTTTTTGTAATATCGTACTGAAAAACGGTAAGTCTACCTATTGCGGTCCGTGATAATGCAGTATAATATCTGAACGATTATTGAGTTTTTGAGTTCACTATAGCGATGAACTTCTTCCGTGTCTTATGTGTTTTCATAAAAAAGCTCGATAATAGTTTTTCAGACCATCGTTAATAACTTGAAGGATTTGACTTATGATACGTGTGTTAGTCGTAGATGATTCTGCCGTTATTAGAACTCTTCTTAAGCGTTCTCTTGCAAAAGACCCTCGCATTGAAATTGTTGGTGAGGCATATGACGGGCAAGGCGCAATAGAGCAGAACAGGCTTTTGAAACCGGATGTCATCACGATGGATATCTACATGCCGGTGATGGACGGCATAGAGGCGACGAAGCGCATAATGCAGGAAAGTCCTGCTGCCATAATGATTTTCTCGACGGAAGATTCCGCGCGTATGGGCTATGCCGCCCTTGAAGCTGGTGCCGTCGATATGCTCAAAAAGCCCGATTTAACGCATTTTTCGCCCGATTTTTATCGTTCATTCATAGAGCGTATCGTTGCAGTAACGGAACGTGGACATAAATCTCCGGTTTTTGCCAAACGGATTGGAGATGTTTCCCCTTTTTCACAGCCTGCTGGTATGCCGCCAGTTCGCCGTCCTGTTTCTCCGGAGGCAATCGGAAGAAAAGACTTACTCGTAATCGGGGCATCCACCGGTGGTCCAGTGGCAGTCCAGACCGTGCTTTCAAAAATCGGGCGCGACTTTCCGTACCCAATACTTGTTACACAGCACATTGATTCGGCTTTCGACAGGCATTATGCGTCGTGGCTGGCTGATACTACCGGTATGAATGTTACTCTTGCCCAGGATAACGGAGTCGTTGTTCCCGGAACTGTTTATGTAGCTCCTGCAAATTATCACTTGACTGTAGGATCTCGTACGGCATCAGGATATGTGACGAAACTTGTGAATGAGCCGCCGATTAATTATCTGCGTCCTGCGGTTGATTATCTGTTTAAATCTGCAGCCAGAGTTGCCGGAGATCATTGTATAGCGGTGCTTCTTACGGGAATGGGGCGTGACGGCGCAAACGGATGTGTCGATATTCACAAGAACGGCGGCTACACAATCGCGGAGTCGGAGGAAACTTGCGTAGTTTTCGGTATGCCTAAAGCCGCAATCGACCTTGGCGCGGCTTCTTCTGTGCTGCCGCTTTACGAGATTGCGCCGTATGTGCGGAGAATGGCGGGGCTTAACTGATGGAACGACCGCGCCTTTTCCGCGTTATAGACAAGGCTGTTTTTGAATACAGCCTCATAGAAGAGGGCGACAATATACTAATAGGAGCTTCGGGCGGTAAGGATTCTACCGCACTCGTGGAGTATTTTGCCGACAGAAAGAAGCAACACCGTGAAAACTTTAATTTTACCGCCCTTCATGTGGAGACTGAGATAACGCCGCCACTGAACGAAAGGCTTCTCGCGCTTTTTACGCAGTGGGGCGTGGAGCCTGTTACGCTTCATGCAGATGTTCTGGGGCGGCTGAAACCCGGCAGAAGCATGAACTGCTGGTGGTGCTCCACACAGCGGCGCACCGAGCTTAACAATTACGCAATCGAGCACGGTTACAACAAAATCGCGCTCGGTCATCACCTTGACGACATTCTTGAAACTGTTTTAATGAACATGCTCAACAAAGGCGAGCTTTCGACCATGCCCCCGCGCCTTAAGTACGACAAATATCCCGTGACAGTAATCCGGCCGCTATGTTTTGCGGATGTCGCGACGATTATTGCGCACGCGCAGAAAGCCGGATATATCTCGGAGACGTGTACGTGCTGTTATCAGGACAACTCCGGGCGTAAAAAGGCGCGGAGCCGACTGGAGTTGCTGACTGGTGGCAATGCGGCTGAGAAACAGCGGATGTTCCAGGCACTCCGGAACGTCAAACCGCTGTATCTGCCGTAAGGTTTTTAGTACTTGAACTCGCTGCCGCCTATGAACTCGCGGATGATCGACTGTCCGGGGACGTATGTCGGTGCGATTTCATAGAAATTCGACAGGAAATTCAAAAGGCGCGATGCTTCTGAATACTCGCGCTGGCAGGGCGTAACGCAGCGCAGAAGCGGGCTTGCGTATATTTTGAGGACGGCAAGCTCGTAGTCCATCGCTGTGTTGAGGACCGCATCAGCGTTCTGCTGGAACGGGAAGATGTGAAGTTTTTCGCCACGCTGGACGCTCGGCCACATTTTTATCGTGTCTGCGGCAGATTTTCCGCGGAACTGTGAGTCGCGGACGATGCGCCTGATAAGGCGGTTGTCGCTCGTCGAGATGCGGTTGTGGTCATCGATATTCAGCTGCGTGAGCGCGGAAAGGTAAACCTTGAACTTGTTCTCTGCTGGAACGAGCGGCGTAAGCTTGTCGTTAAGTCCGTGGATTCCTTCCATAATCAGGATGTCTTTCTCGTTCATCGTGAGTGTCTCGCCCGTGAAATACTGCTTTCCTTCGCGGAAATCGTATGACGGAACCTGTATCGTTTCACCCTTGAAAAGCTTCACAAGGTTGTCATTTAGCTGCTGGACATCGAGCGCTTCAAGGCATTCGTAGTCGTAGTCGCCGTTAGCGTCGCGCGGGGTTTTCTCGCGGCCCAGGTAGTAGTTGTCCAGGCTTATGACATGCGGGTTGTAGCCAAGAACTTTCAGCTGAATGGCGAGTTTCTTTGATGTAGTCGTCTTGCCGGAGCTTGAAGGACCCGCGAGCAGCGCGACTTTTACGTTGCCTTTCTGTTCTATCTTGTCAGCGATATCGGCAATGTTCTTGTTAAGGAACGTCTCTGATATGTTGATGAAATCCTTCGTCTTGCGCCTGTAAACAAGGTCGTTGAGCGACGCGACGGTTGTGACGTTCTGGCGTTTTCCCCATTCCTTATAGCGTTTGTAGATGTTGAAAAGCTTTTTGTTGTCTTGGAATTCCGGGAGTGAATCAGGATTAAATGAAGCCGGGAAGCGCAGCAGAAAACCGTTTTCGTATGGCATAAGGTCGAAAACTTTAAGGAGTCCGGTGGAGTGGAGGAGCGGCGCGACATAAATGTCGTAAAAGCCGTTGAGCGAGTTGAGCCTGATTATCGGTTTTGCCTGATAGTCAAGGAGCCTCCGTGTTTCCGGCATTTCCTGCTTTTCAAGAATCGAAACAGCGTCTTTGTACGAAACTTTAACCTGGTTGATGATGCAGTCCGCCGTGATGATTTCTTCCATCTCGTGCTGAAGCTTTTCAATGTCGTCTTTTGATATTGAATCGCGGTCGGCAAATGTGTAGTAGTAGCCGTAGCCCAAGCTGTGACCGACGAGCAGCCTTGATGATGGGAAAAGTTTGTGCGCGGCTACGTCAAGGACGAAGCAAAGCGTGCGGCGGTAAATGCTCGCGCCGTCGGTGGTTCCAGAAAGAACAGGCTCCAATTCAGCGTTCGTCTCTATTGTCTGTGAAAGAGAGCATATTTCATTGTCCACGCGTACTGCGAGAATTTTTCCTTTATCAACGTCAAAATAAGGCAGAATATTTTGAATCAGTGTTCCTGCCTGAACCTGGACGGTCTTGCCGCCCTTGAAAGTAAGTGTAATATCCATAATGAAAGTATAAGACGTGAATTTGTTTCTGTAAAGTTAGTGACTTTCAAAATGTAAGAATTTGTGCAAAATATTAAAAATCTCCAAAAAAAGTGAGACGTAGAAAATTTTGGGGGCATCCGAACATTGGTCAGGTTGCGATGCAATCCGACCAATGTACGGTCGGGCGTTCTGCGGCTTACCTACGGCCGGTCGTTCCGACTGCCGAACGTTCCGTTCGGCACCGCGCCATGCCCTTGCCCGAAAAACCTTAGAGTGTGCTTTTTTTCACTTTCGTTTTGCGACAAGACAATACCAGTCTGTGTCATCGAAATCTTTCATCGGGAATTGTGAAGGAAAGCACATTATCTGAATGTCACCGTATCCTAATTCCTCTAATTTTGCGGTTATCAAGTTTTTTGATACAGGGATATAATGCTCATCGAACTTTTCTTTTTTGAAAATCTTGTTATTTTTTTCGAACGTATAAAGAAGATTGAACGTCATTGACGAATCCGGGTTGTAATCCCAAACTTGAAGAAAATTGATTCTTGTATCATCGACAAAGAATGGATTATATAAATAAAAACGGTTCCGCTCCCTTAAGATTTTGTCCCAGTTACGAGTATCTATGTAAATATAGCCGTTTTCCGCAACGTGAGAATCCATCTGTTCAAGAGTCTTCATCACATCGTCATTAGAAACATAAGCAAGTGAATTACCGGTGCTTGCCACCATGTCGAACTTGCGGCTGTCCCAACAAGACAAATCGCGGAAATCGCTTTTCTTAAGTTCCGCATCTTTTCCGGCGAGTTTTTCCGAGCACCTTTTGAGCATGGTTTCACTAAGGTCGGAACCGCATAAAGAAACACGATAGTCCAATACAGGAATTGTCACGCTTCCTGTACCGATGCTTACGTCAAGCATGGTGTGAATATCTTTTCCCTGAAAAATATTTTTCCAATGAGAAGCATAAATCTCATATCTTTCCTGATTTTCTATAAGGTCGTAAATATCTGCGCTGTCGTAAATACTAGCCATACTTTATTTATATAAAAAATACAAAGTGTTTTCAATCACGGTAATAGTATTACGGCAAGGGTATGGAGCAAGACGTAACTTAGGCATCCGTACCTAAGTTACTTAGCGGGTTTTGTACCAAAACCCGTCAGTTTTTGCGCACATCCATGTGCGCAGATGTGCATCTAACGTCCGATAGTCGGAGCGACCGCGCGTAGCAAGCCGCGGAACACCCGACCGGCCGCAATAAGCGGGCGGATGCCGCCGTGTTGACCAAATTGTCCGAATTTTCCCGTCTGTCTTGAAAAAGTACTCGTCTTGTGCTATAGTCCCATATCGACGGTTCATATATGTTTCACGGAGTGTGTTGTTGCTCCTCAGACAATGCAGGGGTGAGACGTTTCTACCGGTCCCCCTTACGACCGACTATGCTAACCGTTTCCTCGCTTCTTTCTAGGGCAATGCGTAAAGTGCGAATTTTCTTTTCGTGCTGTCGCAGAATCTATGTATGATGCGGGTTGCCTATGACCGTCGGTAATCTATTCGTGCTTTGGGAGTAAACGATGAAGGTTGCCATTTTCTTCGGTTCAAAATCAGATACAGACACAATGAAAAAAGCTTCGTCTGTCCTTGCGGATTTTGGTGTTGAGTATTCTGCGTACATTCTTTCCGCGCATCGTTCCGGTGAGCTTCTTGCCGAAACTGTGAAAAAAGTTGAGGCGGATGGCGCAGAGGTAATTATTGCCGGCGCAGGACTTGCGGCTCATCTTCCGGGAGTAATCGCTTCAATGACGGTGCTTCCTGTTATCGGTGTGCCGCTTGAATGCCTTTCGGTGAATGCGAAAGGTGCAAGTTCCAACGGGCTTGGCGGAATGGACGCTCTTCTTTCCATTGTGCAAATGCCTCGCCAGATTCCTGTGGCGACTGTCGGTATCAATAATGCCGCAAATGCAGCTTATCTCGCAGTAGAAATACTTGCTTTGAAATATCCTGAACTTAGGAAAAAACTCGTAGAATTCCGGGCCGGTCTGGCGGATGAAGCCAAGTACAACGGTGGTATGGGAGTAACTTTATGACAGATTTGTCAGTATGTAGCAACGAACAGCTTGTGGACGAGAAACTTAAAGATAAGTGCGGAATAGTCGGTATTTATCTTAATAAGAAAGTTCAGGCTGCTCCTGAGTCTGGTACTGTAAGCGACAGCTTTGTAGCGAGCAGCGATATCCCTGTATATAACGCGGCTAAACTTGCATACTACGGAATGTATGCGTTGCAGCATCGTGGACAGGAAAGCGCGGGTATTGCGGTTTCCGATGGTGAGAAAATAGAGCAATATAAGGAGATGGGGCTTGTTGCTGATGTCTTCGATGCTCCAAAACTTGATCAGCTTGGCGGAAAAATAGCTGTGGGGCATGTTCTTTACACGAAGGCTTCTGCAGCACGTATAGAGAATGCCCAGCCGTTCGTAAACAGGTTCAAGCTCGGTGGAATTGCCGTCGCACATAACGGTCAGCTCATAAACTATGAGCAGCTTAAAGAGTTTCTTGAGGAAACAGGCTCAACGTTCGTTTCCACGAGCGATACGGAAGTAATTGTAAAGCTTATTGCTAAAAGCTATAAGAAAGGTTTGGAACGTGCGCTGACCGACACGATTCAGATGATAAAAGGCTCTTTCTCTCTCTGCGTAATGACCGAGAAATGCCTTATCGGTGCCCGCGACCCGAATGGAATACATCCGCTTTGTTTGGGCAAACTGGATAACGGCTGGGTTCTTGCTAGCGAAAGCTGTGCTCTTGATGCTATCGGTGCGGATCTTGTGCGAGACATTAATCCTGGCGAGATTGTCATAATAAACGATGACGGTGTTCTTTCGTTCCAGTTCGGCGAGCATACGGCAAAGCGAACATGCGTGTTTGAGTATGTTTATTTTGCGCGGCCGGATTCTGTAATAGACGGCATCCCTGTTCAGGAAGCAAGGCTCCGCATGGGAGCTGTTCTGGCTCATGAGTCTGGTGTTGACGCGGATGTCGTTATCGGCGTTCCTGATTCAGGACTTGGCGCGGCAATGGGATACGCAAAAGCTTCCGGCATTCCGTATGCAATGGGTATCGTAAAAAACAAATATATCGGACGCACGTTTATTGCGCCTACGCAGAGCGAGCGTGAGAAACTCGTTTTTGTTAAGCTTAACGCTCTTAAAAGCGATATAGCCGGAAAGCGCATCGTTGTTATTGACGACTCTATTGTCCGAGGAACAACGAGTAAGCGACTTATCTCTCTTTTGCGCCGGGCAGGTGCCAAGGAAGTTCATTTCCGCATCTCAAGCCCGCCTGTAAAATTCCCGTGTTATTTCGGTATAGACACTCCGAGCAAGAACCAGCTTATCTCTTCTTCGATGGATGTTGACGAGCTTTGCAAGGAGATAGGCGCGGACAGCCTTGCGTTTATTTCGATAGACGGAATGTTTAGTGCGCTTAAAGATATTCTTCCTGAATCTTACGGCTACTGCAAGGGATGTTTTACAGGTGAATATCCGGTTTCTGTTCCAAGTGAAATGAACGTAAAGAGGTTTTAAAATGATAGATTACAGACAGTCTGGTGTTGATGTTGAAGAAGGCTACCGCGCCGTCAATAAATATAAAGAATCTGCAAAAAGAACGGCGATACCGGGTGTTCTTAACGGACTCGGCAGTTTCGCCGGAATGTTCGCCGTCCCCGGCGGCATGAAAGAGCCTGTTATGGTTTCTGGCACAGACGGTGTTGGAACCAAGCTTGACATAGCGTTTTTAATGAGAAAATACGACACGGTAGGCATTGACTGCGTTGCGATGAGCGTGAACGACATCCTTTGCACAGGTGCAAAGCCGCTTTATTTCCTTGACTATATCGCTTGCGGAAAGCTTGACGCTGACATTGCCGCCGACTTGGTAAAAGGCGTTGCAGACGGTTGCGTTGACAGTAACTGTGCGTTGCTCGGTGGCGAAACTGCCGAGATGCCCGGCTTTTACGATGAAGGCAAGTACGATGTCGCCGGTTTCGGCGTAGGTATAGCTGAGAAAAGCGACATTATCACTGGTGAGAATATTCAGGAAGGCGATGTTATAATCGGGCTTTCTTCCACTGGTGTTCATTCTAACGGATTTTCGCTCGTGCGTAAGCTCGTCACTAATTTTGATGAGCCGTTCGCTGGCAAAAAAATAGGCGAAGTTCTTTTAGAGCCTACTCGTATTTATGTCCGCCCTGTCCTTGCCGTCCTTGAAGACTTCAGAAAGTCTGTTCACGGCATGGTTCACATTACCGGCGGCGGCTTTTATGAGAATGTTCCGCGTATGTACCCGGAAGCAAATAAAAAGCGCGCGGCAAACGGACAGAAGCCGCTTATAAGCGTTTTCACAAAAGGCAGCTGGGAAATTCCGGCTGTTTTTGACGAGCTCGTGCGCCGCGGAGCAGATCCTGCGCGCATGTTCAATACGTTCAATATGGGTATCGGCTTTATGCTTGCTGTTAGTGCTGACAAAGCTGATGAAATCGTTGCGCGCTTCAACGCTTTTTCCGCCGCCGACAAAGGCAGATGTGCTTCTATGAAAGCGTGGAAAATCGGTGTTGTAGAGGAAGCTGCAAACGGTAAAGCAGAAACACAAGAGGAGCAGGTTCTGTTCCGATAAAATGCCGCAGTTTATGCGGTTTATAGAAATTGCGAAAACCCGTTGCATCAAATCTTCGTTGTATAAAAAACAGTGGCGATTTTTTGTACACATTAGGCTGCATCGGAACGGATAGCAGCAGTTGTTGTCAATACTTTTTCGGAGATTATCGCGGTTTTCGTGAAGTAATTTGTATAGGAGAATCCTATGGCTAAACTCAAAGGTTCTTGGAAAATCAAATTCCTTCTTGGAACGATAGGAAAGATAAGGCTTTTTACCCTTAACAACGTTGCTAAAAACTGCCGTAAAGCGCAGGAGAAGACTCTTCGAAGCATTCTTGAATACGCAAAAGATTCAGAGTGGGGAAAAGCCCATAACTTTGCGAAGATTCTTGAAGCAAAATCTGACGATGAGCTTTATGCGCTCTGGCAAAAGAATGTACCACCGCAGGATTACGAGGATCTTCGGCCATTTATTGAGCGTCACAAAAACGGCGAGGCGAATATCCTTTTCCCTGGAAAGCCGATGATGTATGCCACTACAAGCGGCACAACAAATGCGCCTAAGTGGATTCCTATTACACACGAGTATTATTCGAACATATACAGTAAGATGACCCATCTTTGGCTTTATTCGTTCATGATGCACCGTCCAAAGGTTTTCGAGGGAAAATGTCTTTCTATTGTTGGTAAGGATATAGAAGGAAAGGCTCCCGATGGAACTGTTTATGGTTCTGTATCTGGTGTTACGAGACGTGACTGCCCGGAATTTATGAAGCCACTTTATTCTGAAGCAACGGATGTATTCAGTATTTCGGATTACAAAGCACGTTACTATACGCTCATGCGTACTGGTATCGAGAATGATGTTTACCTTCTTGTTACGGCGAATCCGTCTACATTAATCGAAATGCAGAACAACGTTAACGAATTCTTTGATGATTATGTTACAGATATCGAGAACGGAACTTTGAACGAGAAAGTCAATATTCCTGCGGATATCCGAAAAAATCTTGCTTCCTGCTTCAAGCCTAATCCAAAGAGAGCGGCCGAGCTTCGTGCGCTTAAAGCAAAATACGGAACTTTGCTTCCAAAGCATTATTGGCCGAATATGCAGGTTCTTACGACATGGAAATGCGGAAATACCCGCATATATATGGAAAAATCCAAGGATTCATTCCCTGAAGGCATGCTGCATCAGGAGTTCGGGTATTTTGCCTCGGAATGTCGTGCTGGTCTAGTAATGAACGGTGCGAACGATACCGTGCTTTTCCCACATATGCATTATTTTGAATTCGTGAAGCAGGAAGATCTCGATAATCCGAATCGGCGTTTTTATCAGCTTACGGAGCTGGAGCAAGGTAAGCGTTACAGTGTGTACGTCACGACTTATGCTGGACTTTACCGCTACAATATGAACGACCTTGTGGAAGTAACAGGAAAATACAACACGATTCCTACAATCCAATTTATCCAGAAAATAAACGGTATTGTTTCAATGACCGGTGAGAAACTTCATGAACGTCAGTTCATGGAAGCAGTCGAAGAGACAGAGAAAGAGACTGGTGTTAAGACGCAGTTCTATGTTGGCTTCGCTGATATCGAGAAATCGACATACTGCTTCTATTTCGAGTTCAAGGATATGTCTATTACCCAGGAAGCCGCAGATGCATTTGGTAAGAAAGTTGACGAGAAGCTTAAAAAGATAAACTGCGAGTACGAGGCGAAGCGTGTTTCATTCCGCGTCAAGGATCCTATAACTTTCATATTACAGAAGGAATCTTTCGAGACGTATAAGAAAACTTGTATTGAGATGGGTTCTCGCGACGGTCAGTTCAAGCTGAACCTTCTTATGCAGGATGAAAAACGCCACGCGATGTTCAAAGAGTTGATTCGTAAATAATGATAGAAAATTGCGATGCCGTCATTTTCGATTTTGACGGCACTTTGTACGACTACAAGTACATGCCGATAAATGTAATTCTCAATTCACCGTTTGATATTTTCCATATCAAAGCAGAGCGCGATGCCCGTCGTAAGCTCAAGGGTGTTGATTTCGGCTCTTCTGAAAAATTTAAGGAGGCTTATGCCGCCGAGGTTGCGAAACTTTCGGGCATGAGTCTTGAAAAAGCTTCTGACTGGTGTTTGTCCGCCGGTCCCGCCAATATGCTTGACGTTCTTAGAAAAAAATACAAATGCCGTGTATCTGCGCCGTCTGTGTTCGCACGGCTCGCGGAAGCCGGTATAAAAACAGCGGTTTTCTCCGACTATGCTTTTGTAAAGGAGCGCATGGCTGCAGTTGGTTTTGCGGACGGAGCATGCAAAAATCTTTTTTCTGCGGAAGAATTTGGTGCGCTTAAGCCTTGTCCCCGGCCGTTCTTGGAAATTGCGGCTTCTCTGGGGACGGAGCCGGCGCGTTGCCTTGTTGTAGGTGATCGCAGCGACACGGACGGAGCCGGTGCGGAACAAGCTGGAATGATGTTTATACAGATTGTGACGCACAAAACGAAGCTTTCTGATTTTTCATCTGGTCATCCTGTAATTGTATGGGATGATTTTGCCTCTTCTGTCCTTGGCGAGTGACAAGCACCGGAAGCCAGAATCAGTCCTGAGACGCTGCTTCCCAGCAGTTCTGCTCTATTCCCGCCGTCTTTACCATCCAAGAATGCGTTTCCTCCAGCATTTTTGCGGAGCTGTGCTTCCTTTGCATTGTCAAATCCGGTGTTATCGGCTCACCGATTGTGAGTGTTATAAGCGGATCGTTTTTGTGTGTCCTGAAAATCTTGTAAAAACCAGTTCTTGGCCGATATGTTATAACCATCGGAATGATAGGAATTTGATATTTGTAGGCAAAAGCAAATGCGCCTGGTTTGAACGGTCGGATGGGCTGATAAAAATCCCAGCGGCATGCCTCTGGAAATACATGAATCCATTTCTTTTTTGAATGAACGTTATCAAATGCTTCGTTGAATTTTTTTGTCGCGGAGATAGTTTCGGGCAAAGGAATTCCTCCTGCGCCAAGAACTTCAAAAGCGTCTTTTGTGAAAGCAAGGTCTGATCGGGCTGGAAAAGTAAGCTGTCTGAATTTTACGGCTTGAAGAACAGCGAGAAAATCCCAGCGGTATACATGGTTGCATACGGTGATTGCACCGTTTTTGAAAAGTTTTTTGTTTTTACGGATATTCTCTTTTCCCTTTATACGCAGACCATATACGAAAGGATGAAGAGCGAATACGATAGTAAATATTCCTGCGTAAATGATAAAGTGGCGAAGTTTTGCTGCAAAAGATTTGTCTTCAAATGGATACTTTTCATCAACTGTTTTTCTTTCTTTTATGAAAACAGGCTGATAAATGAATTCATCAGGTTTTTCTGGATAATTTATTCCGGATTCGGGAACAAAAGTACCTTCTTTTACGATATGCTCTTTCATGTAGTAACCATATCAGAAAAAGCGGATTTATGTAAATCAGGGGGAGAGGATATAGGTTATGCGTTGTTTACAAAAAATAGCATGACTGGTACTATTTCCGCATGGAATCTGAAAACATAACACATAGAATTAAAACCGCTGTTCTTGTTTCTGGCGGTGGCACGAATTTACAGGCTCTGATTGATGAAGAGAAACGCATGATTTCGTGCGGTGAAGCATGTCCGTATAAAATAGAAATCGTAGTCTCAAGCACAAAAGACGCTTATGCTTTGGAACGAGCAGCCTCCGCCGGCATAAAATCTGTAGTAGTCAGTCCGGCATCCGTTCTTGGCGCGGCTTATACGCGCTCGACCCCACGCGACGTAAAAAGACTCGCCGTTTCTGACAAAGTTCTTTCTCTCTGCCGCGAGAACGGTATTGAGGCAATAGTTTTAGCAGGCTTTCTTACCGTTCTTTCGGGAGACATCGTTTCGGAGTACTCAGGAAGGATAATAAACTTGCATCCTGCATTGCTCCCAAAATTCGGCGGGGTAGGGATGTGGGGGCATCATGTTCACGAAGCTGTTCTCGCGGCAGGTGAAACTGAGTCCGGCTGTACTGTCCACCTTGTGGATGATGGTTGTGATACTGGAAAAATCCTTTTGCAACGAAAAGTCCCTGTCATGCCGGGCGATACCCCGGAAACTCTTTACGCGCGTATTGCGCCGCTGGAGCATGAGGCTATGATCGAGGGGCTTAAGCTCCTTTCTGCTTCGCTTTCCAAACAGAGCTGATTAGCTTCCATCTGAATGAAAGCTCGCCGGGCAATAATTCTTCTGGTTTGTGGCAGGCGGCTGTTCCGCTTTTGGAGGAGCCGCCTTTTTCGTACGATTTTTCTTTATTGTACGAGCAGTCCTTTTTTGCCGGGTTGTTTCCGTCAGGAAGCGTTGTATCCGTGAGGTCTTTTCTGGAAAAGGGAGCTTCTGGTGTAAACTCGATGATTCCCAGTCGGAAAACGGTCATTCTGTGCGGCCCGGACTTTGCAGAAGCTGCCGGAATGGTGCGGTTTTCTTCGATATTAATCAGTTCCATATCAATCAGATCAGGCGAAAACCCTATGCAAAATCCAAGTCCAGATTCATCATTTTGTTCCATTCCGGTGTTTTTGCAATATACTTGAATATCAGCAAAAAACGGGAGTGAAACAGTACTGAAAAACGACGTGATGCTTCCGTTCCTAATGCAGTTAATGCCGTGAATTACGCATTCTGCGTTTTTTGTGTCACTGGCTATGATGTCTCGTATGCCTTTAAGAAAAGTTTTCGTCTCTGCCTGCGTGTATTCTTTGTCCGGGATGATGGCTAGCGGGCAGTACAATGGCGAGAATGCGAAAATCTTTTTACCTGTCGTCTGAGCGATTGCCTGTCGCTGCTGTTCCAAGTACGAAACTGTATTTCCGTGCGGAAGTATTACGAGTAGTTTCATGTGTTAGACTATAGCCCGAAAAAATAAAAAACGCTATAGTTATTTTATGAGACCGTTATCGACAATTTCCAGATTTCATAGGGAAAATAATAAATATCTGCCAGAAGATGTTTTTCAAGCCATTAATGATTATAAGAAAGTAAATCAAGCATGCGTTCTGCTAATTCTTTTGTGTTGTATTCTTTGTTCTTTTTCGTGCGCGTACAAAATTCCTGAAAAAAAGGGATTTCAGGAACTCAGGCTTTATTCTTATGACAAAAAATCGGAATCTTTGAGTTTGTCCAGTGAAGATTCTGAGTCATATTTATACTACTATCTAAAAGATGCAGATGTCGAAAGTGGAATGCTTTCGAATACTGGCAGTACACAGAGTTCGCTTGAAGTATGCTTTTCCCCGGCTCCAAAAGATTCAAATGTCATTGTAGCTTTTCTTTATCAATCTGACTTTGTGAACGGTAAGCTTATTTCTGCGTTGCCGGAGCGACCACTTGCGAAATGTCTGCTTCCTGCGGGGAAATCAGCCCGTGTAAGTCTTGCGTTTCCAAATGACCGAACTAAGCTGAAAGGTTTCCTTGTTTATTCAGAGGACGATGTTTCGATTACAGATGTCTCAAAAACAACGGTTGACTTTGGTTTTACAGAGAATGAAAACGTAGTTTCATGGAGTTTTAGTCCAGAAGGCGGTGATATGGAGACTTTTGCCGACAGAATACCGCCTAAACCTGGTTTTCAATCATTAAAGCTTTTCGCATACGGCAAGACATCCGAATCGTTAAGCCTGTATGAATCGGAATCTGAACAATATCTTTGCTATTACACAAAAGAAAATAATTTTGAGAACAGTTTCTCATCACAATCTGGCAAAAATCCGCAATCTCTTGAAGTTCGTTTTGAACCGGTAGAAAAGGATGCGGAAGTTATGGTCGGACTCCTTTATGAGAATGATTTTGAAAACGACAAACTTGTTGAAAATCTGCCTGATCGTCCGCTTGCAAAATGCACAATTCCTGCTGGAAAATCCGCGCGTGTACGATTAGCTTTCCCTGTTGACGGCACGAAAATAAAAGGATTTCTGTTTTATTCTGCCGGAACTGTTTCTGTTGATGATGTCTCGCGCGCTGATTCTGTAATAGGCTGGTCATCAACAGAAAACGAAGTTGCATGGAGTTTCGGTGCGGAAGGTGGTGATTCTCAGTCTCTTTTTACATATACAGGCAATGATTCTCTGATAGCGGATTTTGGTGCGTCTCTTGATTTTTCTGCCGTATTGGACAACTCCGTGCAGGAGTATGTCCGCATATATTACAGGGATAATAAGAGCGATGCCGGTTCAAACGGAAAACAGGGCGTTGTGGTGTTCTCCGCAGGTGAAAACAAGTTTACGGTCCGTCGCTCCCCGGAGCCTCAAAAATCGGAATTCTATGTGCCGTATCTGTTCGGAACTTCAGATGCTTCTTCTGGAAAAAATCGTCGTATCTCAGTTTCGTCCGGTGCTAAAATGGTGACCGGTATAGAGTATTATTTCATTCCTGCCGTTGTCGCGGAGTCTGAAGACGGACAGCGTATGCCATCCGCAATAAAGTCTGATTTGGGATGTATTCCGACATGGCCTTCTAAATTGTGGCATCGCAAGGATTTTGAGCTTTTCCAGTGGGATTTGTTCCCTAACATCCTTCTTTTTGATTTTGCCGACTACAAAATTCAGGACAATTATTTGAAAAGACTGGCATTTTATGTCGAGAAAGTCGGTTATAGAGGAAGCCTGTGGGCTGACAAGGATATCGCGAATCTTCATGGCTATAACGCGCACGATTATCGTGCTGAAAGCTTGGCGAGTTTTTTCAATGTCGCTATGGACGAGAATTTTTCATTGAACGAAAGCGAGTATTTCTTGCGAGACATCCTTGTTCAGTATGGAATTATAAAGCAGTATGATGACGGGAGCTTTGTTCCGGGAAAGGGAGGCATCATATCAATTTCAAAAGAATCTCCTGTTTATTTACGGACAAGTCTTCTTGCGCACGAGAGCTTCCACGGTATTTATTTTGTGGAAGAGGCGTTCCGCAATAAAGTTTCAGAAGTTTGTACAATCATGGATCAAAAATCACTCAATTTCCTGAAAAGCTATTTCGCGTCTCAGCCTACACTCGGTTATGATTTGAACGATACTTATCTTGTGGAGAACGAGATTATGGCGTATATAATGCAGCAATCGGTCAATGCACAGTCTTCTTATTTTGCGGATAACATTGCGTGGAGAGGTTCAGTTATGAATGCTCTTCCTGATTTAGCTTCGTATATACGCTCAACAAAGGCGTCCGGGCTTACCGCAGCTGCCGCCATGCTGGATGAGTATGTGTTCAGCAGATGGGGACTCAATGCCGGACGAACATCAATGGTGAGCGTCAGTCAGAAATAACTCTCTGTGGATAACGGAGCGTTTTGTAGATATTTTCTCGCAGAATCGGGGTGCCTAGATCAAGGTTGAACTGTTTTTCTGCTGCGATCGATGATGGCGGGCCGTGTCCTGGCATTATCGTTATATCGTCCTGCTGCGACAGAATTTTTGTCTGCACATTGGAAATAAGCATACTTCGCGCATACGTGTTGTTCGTGCTGCCGATTTTCCCGGCAGACAGCGTATCTCCGGTGAATATGACTTTCCCAATCTTGTAGCACATTGAATCTGGTGAATGTCCAGGAACAGACATATATCCGATTGTGAAACCGGCTGCCTGTATAACACCGTTTCCTTTGAGAACGTTTGTATCTGAGCCTGCGGTTTCGTAATCAGCTGCATAAATCTTTGGGTTGTATATTTTCCTGAGCGTCGTCAGCCCTCGTGTATGGCTTCCGTGGTTATGTGTTACAAGCACGGCACAAAGATTGTATTTATCATCTTCAATATGCCTGATTATCTGATTTGTTATTTTGCCCGGATCGATAATGACAGCTTCTTTTTTTTCAGGATTCACGATTATGTAACAGTTTGAGAATCCTTCCAAATTCAAGTGAAAGTAAATTTTCATTCCTCCACCTCCGTTTCTGTTGAGAACAAGGCTTCTCGTGTGTTTGAGAGCTTGAACGAGACGTTGCTTTGCTGCATTTCGTAAAAACAGGTTTTCTTTATGTTGCAGTTCCTGAACGATGTATTTGCCAGATCGGCACGGATAAAGCGTGAGTTATACAGGCCGGAGTCATCGAAAGAGGATTGCTCTGCATGAATGCCACAAAAGTTGTTGTGTACAAGCTCGGAGTTCGTGAACAATACATGGGAGAAAACTGCGCCTGCGAATGATGAGAACTGAAAGTTCGAGCTTATCAGGTTGCTGTCAGAGAAAATCGAGAAGTCGAAAGATGTGATTCTCGCCCTGAAATTTTCTGAATGGACATTCGAGAAAATGCAGTGCTGCAGGTTGCATCCGTAGAATTTCTTCCCGGTAAAATCCATGTTGTCGAAATGTATGCCGGATGCATTGAGTCCGACGATTTTGTCATGCGTCTCAATGTATCTGCATATCTGGCTGTGGAGTTTCTCCAGTTCGGGGTGATGCTCGAAACAGAAGCTGTTGCCTTCCATAAGCTCACCGTTTTCATCAAATGATGAGAGAGCCGTTTTTTTGCATCCCGGTTTTGAACACATTGCTAGTGAAAACATACTGTAATGTTAGGTCATTGCGCTAGTTTAGTCAAATAGATATAATCCGATTTATGTGTTGGAAATGCGGAAAACCACTTATTTTTAATGGAAGTATCAGTCGTTCTGATGTATGTCCCGTCTGCGGTGCGGATGTTCGTGCATGCAAAAACTGCCGTTTTTATGAGCCAGGGGCGTATTATGACTGCCGTGAGAATATCGACGAGCTTGTAAAAGATAAGGAAAGAGCCAATTTCTGCGGATGGTTCATGTTGGCAGCGCAACCGGAAGCCGGAGTTGGCGATAGTGCGAATGCGGCCAGCGTTTCTGGCGGTTCATCCGGTTCGGGTTCGTCAAGTTCCAATGGCGTGGCGAATTCTGCTGCCGATGCTTTCAATGCGCTTTTCGGTGATAAACCTGCGGAAAAACCTGCATCTTCTGGCAAAGACGCTTTCAACGCATTGTTCGGAGACTGATGTGGAAAGAGTGATTTCTTCTGTTTCTGCTGATATTAGCGATTCTTTCGCGCCGAGAAAAGATTCTTCTGCGCCATCTGTCGCACAAACTCTGCAAAAAACACATGATTCGCTTTCTTCCGCGCCGTTCGTTGCTTTCCTAGATTCTGGCACCGGCGGAATCCCTTATATGCTTCACTTGCAAAAAAAATGTCCGCAAGTGCGCTGTGTTTATTTGGGCGACACTGCGAATTTTCCATATGGCGAAAAAACACGCGAACAAATTACCGGCTGCGCGGCGGTGGCTTCAAAACTTTTAATAGAGCGTTTTAACCCCGATGCGATCGTTGTCGCATGCAACACAATTTCTGTAACTGCGCTTTCAGAACTCCGCAAGATGTTTCCGTCAATTCCGTTCGTGGGGACTGTTCCTGCGATAAAGCTTGCAGCCGCTGTTTCACCCAAAAAACGCATCGGTTTGCTTGCTACACGGCAGACAGTCGAGAATCCCTACACCGACAAACTTATCGCTGATTTTGCGTCGGACTGCTATATAGAGCGGCGCGGTGACCCCGATTTAATAGATTTCGTTGAAAAAAAGCTTTTTACAGCGACTCAGGAAGAACGCGCCGCAGCCGTTGCTCCTGCCGTCAGCTTTTTCAAGCAGCACGATATAGACACAATAATCCTTGGGTGTACGCATTTTATCCACATGGCAGACGATATTCAAAAAGCTGCCGGAGCTTCTGTGCGTGTCGTAGACAGCCGCGACGGTGTGGTGAACCAGACAATGCGCGTTTTGGAAGCTTGTAGAACATCCGCTCAGGCGAAAAAAAACACCTGCAATGTAGAAAACATGACATTCTACATAACAGGTGTCCGTGATGCTGTCGCTGAGGACGAATACCGTACTTTGGCGCGTAACCTCTGCATCCCCTACGGCGGCAAGTTTATTGACGCTTGATAATTGTTAGCAAGCGTCAAAACGGTTGAGTCAAGGCCTTGAGCGCTGCGAGCCTTTACCAACCGTATTTAAAAACGTGCTTTATCTAAGAAAAGCTTCTACTTCCGTACCGGAGTTGCCGCATGTGTTTATGGCATCAAGCAGCTCTTCTTTTGAGCATGTAAGTTTCTTGCACCAGTAATCTATGGCTTCCGGGTTGTTTACATCAATTGGATCGAATTCCATAATCATCCTCCCATACGAGTTTGTGATTCGTTCCGTAAAGCGCCTCGCACAACTTTTGGCGCGAGTTCCACGAAACAGGCCACTTCTATAAAAGCAGTTCAGAAAATGCAAAACTTCCGAACAAATCTATACTATATCCTAACCAGATATTTTTCAAGCGATATTTTCTATTATGTTTGGGCGTCTCGGTGGTACATTCGTACCACCGCCGGGCGTTACGTGCTTCACTAACGTTCATTCGCAGCACCTGTAAACAGTCTGCCGCGAACAGCCTACGGCTGGCACTCCATGCCCTGACGCAATAGTGTATTTATACATTACAAAAGACGTGCTATCAGAAGGAGAGCTGTTTTCTTTTCTTCTGGGAGTTTTTTATATATTGCTATCAATTCGGATATATCTGAATTTTCGTTATGTTTTGTTTCTGCTTTTTCCCCTGTTATAAGGTATTCAACACTTGTATCAAGGGCTTTTGCTATTTTTACAGCTAATTCTGCGTTTGGTATTGAATTATGGGTGCTTAGATAGTTATCCAAAGTCTGTTTTTTTATGCCTGATAAGTGAGCAAGTTCTTTTACGAGCATTCCTTTGTATTCCAGCTCTGATTTCAAGTTTTCTTTGAATCCCATATTACTAAAATAACTAAATCTACATATTTTGTAGTTGACAGTATGTAAACTTACATTTATAATTTAATGTGATATGTAAAGTTACAAGTGATTAGGTTGTATTTGTACATATCAGTATGAAAGGAGCCAATATGATACCAAAAGTAGACTTCATGAAAACGATTGTACTTAAGACACTAATAACTCTCTCTGCACTGTTTCTTGTACTTTCTTTCGTCGCATGTAGTGATGGAAATCAGAGAGGTGGCGGCTCGGGTGGAAGTGGAAGCGGCGGTTCAGGCAGTAGCTCTGGAGGGCATAGTCTTATTTGCACTTGGGAACTGAGCAGAAACCCATCTGGAGAATGGTTTAAATTCTATGCTGACAAAACAGCGGAGTGTTATCCAGAACCTACGACTACTGGTACTGACGATAAAACATTTATCTATACAGGAAACCCGTTGGAAAGTGGAACAGTAACGCTAAAAGCACGCGGGCTGGTAAACGCTGCAGGAGGCGACGAAGCCGCTGTACAACCTCAGTTTACATTCACTGTCACGGCATCAAACGGTACTGTAACAGCCACAATGAATAGTACGGGTGCCAAGTATAACGTGAGAACGAATGGTAGCAGTAGCGGTTCTGGTGGAAGCAGTGGTTCCGGTGGTGGATCGTCAACAAATTATTCCGGTTGGTCTGAACCCAAAGAGGAAAAAATCGGTGGTAACAACAGCGGATTTACAATTTATAAACTTTTCGGCGATTCGTTGCCCAGTTCTTATAGTTCTTCACCTACAAGAATAAGTAAGGATAATGTAAACCATTATCTGCCCAAATACGAAACATACATTAAAGGCTTGATTAAAGAATTCAGCGATTCATTGAGCAACAATGCAAAAAGTTATTTTGATACCTATCTTAATTCCATAAGCAACATAACATACGATGCTGACAATCTTGATCTAATTATTGAAAAAATTTACAACCGCAGCAGCTACATATTTGCCGATATGATTCAGGCTATTCTGGCTTCTGTTACTTATAATGAGTCTACTGGTCTGGAAGAGTTTTCTTATGAATCCCGATATAAGTTATTCTATACTTTCGAACTTTTATCAAACGAGGCGTACGGAAAAGCTTTCCCATCTAACTATTATAGCTATTACAATTACGAAAACAAAAATAATGCCATTAATTACTTGGAACGCAACTGTGGTTTGAGTGATTTAGCAAATGACATCAGTTATGATGATTGCCGGAAGATTGCCAGCGCACTTAATCAAATGTTGGAAACAGCTGCACAAGGACTTAATTCTAAAAAAAATCTGAACGTTACCGCAGAACAGTTACGACAGCTGATTAACATCGTCATGACTGCAAAATCCCTTGCCTGTATACATGATGCCACTCAGATACATGGAAGAAATTGCGAATTGGTTCTTAAATTAGATGATGAGATGGAAAATGCAATCAGAGGTACAGGCACAACGATGATGAGCTATATCGGAACAAAATCTCCCAGTAGCTCAAAAGCTGTCGGTGACATAGTGTTTAGCGACGGAAGCGCGACACCGTATGCGAGAGATCTTAAACTCGACCATGAACAGAAAGCTTCTGCGGTTGCGGTTATTTTCTATACAGGAAGCAGTCTTGGGTATAACTACCGTACTTTGGGAGTCGGTTTGGCACAAGGAAATTCTGCCTGGTGTACAAGCAGTGCGGAAGCTTACAATGAGAATATAAACTCAATACAGTGTTCTTCAAGTGGAAGCGAAGATTTATATTTCAGTGGCGACCAGAACGGAAGCGACAATCTTGAGCAGATGGCTTCTTATGGTATTGGCGATACGACCGGCAACGGAGCTGCGGACAAATACCCTGCTTTCTATTTCGCTAAGAATTATAAAGATAAGACAGGAAGCCATGTCAGCGGTACGGACTATGAAACAGGCTGGTATTTGCCGACTGCGGCGGAATTGTATCAAATATACAAGTGTATGCACAATGACTCTGGTAGCGTTGATATAAGTGCTGCTCTCCAGTTGTGCGGAGGTTCTGGGGTTAAGCAAGACTCCAGCTATTCTTACTGGTCTTCGTCCCAAGGAAATTATGCTTCTGTCGCGTCTACGTTCTCTTTCCGCAACGGAACATGTTCCTACAGTAATAAAGGTACCTATTACTATGTAATCGCAATCCGGGAGTTTTAACAAATGAAAAAACTGATAAAATTTATAAGTACAGTTACTTTGTTTTCTATAATTATGGTTTTTGCAGCTTGCAAGAATCCTGCAAAAACTGACTACGTTGATAACCGTAGAGTTACAATTGTTTATGATGCGAATGGTTCAACAACTGGAACCGTTCCTGTGGATAGCAATAATTACAAATATGGCGACACAGTTACCATTCTTGGAAATACAGGCAATCTTGTGAGAGCTGGTTATTCTTTTGACGGCTGGAATAAATATAAGGAAGGTTATGGAGAAAATTATACCCCCGGAGATAGTATGGTATTATATCAAACGGAAGGTACTCTCACTCTTTACGCAAAATGGACGCGTAGAAGCGATACAACTACAGAGAATGTTGTTATAACTCCAGAAAATATCGATTCAGTGGATTTGTCTACAGCATCCGGGGCGTTCACACTCAAAGCTAAAGGCGATTTTAATACCAAGTTTGCCACGTTGTGTAATCTTATAAAACAATACTCTGGGGAAATTATATTTGACTTGTCAGAAGTTACCGGTGTTACGCGCATAGATGATTATGCTTTCAGGGAGTGTGCCGGACTAAAAAGCATAACGATACCGTCTGGAGTGACAAGTATAGGTGACGGTGCTTTTTATGCTTGTACAAGACTTAGTACTGTTACGATACCGGACGGTGTGACTAGCATGGGTAACAGTGTTTTTTCTGGTTGTACGGAACTTACGAGTGTTACAATTCCGGATGGCGTGACCAGTATTGGTGCAGGTGTCTTCTATGGTTGTACAGGGCTTACAAGCGTTACGCTCCCAGACAGCGTTATAAATATTGGCATAAGTGCTTTCAACGGTTGTACAAGGCTTGCGAGCATAACGATACCGGATAGTGTTAAAAACATCGGTAATTTTGCATTTAGCGGCTGTACAAAGCTTACGAGTATAAGAATTCCACCCTCTGTTTTAAGTCTAGGTAACAGTGTTTTCAAAGGTTGCAAAGGACTTACGGTAACGCTTCGTGTTAGGCTTGCAAAAGAAGCTGTTTTCTCTGGTTGCGAAGAATTTAGTATAATTCTGAATCGTGGTGAATTAGATGCTAGTTGGATAAATGACTCTACTTTCAAGGGGTGGAATAATCTTGTTGGCATAACAATACCTGAGGGTGTTACCGGCATTGGTAACAGTGCTTTTTCTGGTTGTACGGGGCTTACGAGTGTTACGATACCGGACGGTGTGACTAGCATTGGTGCAGGTGTTTTTTCTGGTTGTACAGGACTTACAAATATAACGATACCTGAGAGTGTAGAACATATAGGCGGTAGTGCGTTTTCTGGTTGTACAGGACTTACCGGTATTACTCTACCAGATAACTTAGAGGGTATAGGAAACTATGCTTTTTATGGGTGTTCAGGACTTACAAGCATAACAGTACCGACAAGCGTCATAATGATAGGTAAAAGTGCGTTTGGCGGATGTTCCAATCTTGAAGAAGTCACGATTCCATTTGTTGGTATTACCGTAGATTCTACAGATGACTTTACAGCTGTTTTCAGTACTAAGTCTGCTTCCTTAAAAAGAGTAACAGTTGGTGGACGTATATGTATAGCTGAAAAAACTTTAACCGGATTCAGTGGTTTTACAGGAATTGAAAGTATAACTATTCTTGATGATGTAACGAGCATAGGAGCTAATGCTTTTCAGGGTTGTACGGGGCTTAAAAGTATAACAATTTCAAATGACGTTAGTAGCATAGGTAACAGAGCTTTTGCTGGTTGTACAGGACTTACAAGTATAACGATACCAAGTAGCGTCGAAAGCATAGGCAACTTTGCGTTTAATGGCTGTACTGCGCTTAAAGAGTTGATTATAGAAGACGGAGATTCAACGCTGTCTCTGGGATATAATGATTATAGTTATAGTTCTAGTTCTATTGGAAAAGGATTATTCTATGCCTGTCCGCTGGAAAGTATATATCTTGGAAGAAATATTTCTTATTCTGATGGTAGCAGTTATGGTTATTCTCCATTTTACGCAAAAAATAGACTTGCTTCTGTGGAAATTGGTAACAGTGTGACTAGTATAGGCAGATATGCTTTCGAAAACTGTACAGGACTTGAGAGTATAACGATACCTAGTAGCATCGAAACCATATACTACTCTGCGTTTGATGGCTGTACAGGACTTAAAGAGTTGATTATAGAAGACGGAGATTCAACGTTGTCTCTGGGATGTGCTTATTATGGGAATACTGGCAGTGTAGGGTTATTCTATTACTGTCCGCTGGAAAGTATATATCTTGGAAGAAATATTTCTTATTCTGATGGTAGCTATTATGGTTATTCTCCATTTTACGCAAAAAATAGACTTGCCTCTGTGGAAATTGGTAACAGTGTGACTCGTATAGGCAGATATGCTTTCTATTGCTGTACAGGACTCACAACCATAACGCTACCGGACGGATTGACTAGAATAAATAGTTATGCTTTCGAAAACTGTACAGGTCTCACAAGCATAACGCTACCGAGCAGCGTTGAGAGTATTGGAATTTATGCATTCAACGGCTGCAGCGGACTTGAATCAGTAAATTATCGAGGCAATTCTGGACAATGGTCAGCTATAACTATTGACTCTTATAATTCACCATTGACAAATGCTAATAGAGTTTATAACTACACAGGAGAATGAAGAAAACTCGGCGGAATCTGTTTTTATAGGTTCCGCCGGGTTTTACCGCTCCGAAAAATAGCTTGAAACCGCGTATAACGGCAGGTTATCGAAGCGGCTCTCTTTTCTGTAATCAGACATGGAAATCCGTAGACCATGAAGCGAAGCATCCTTGTCGAGTACAGCTTTCAAACTCCGCGATCGTAGATTTTCTTCGGCTTTTACCTCAATCGGCAAGGCTGCGTTTTCATGCTGCATCACAAAATCAATTTCTGAGGTTGAATTATCGTTTGTGTAATAATAAAGAGCAGAACTTTTGCATGAGGCAATCTGTTGTTCAACAAACTGCTCTGTGAACGCGCCTTTATATTCCTCGAAAATTGAATTTCCCAAAAGAATGTCTTTTATCGGGGTGTTCGTCAATGCTCCGAATAATCCACAGTCATTCATAAAAAGCTTAAATGCAGTGTAATCTTCATAAAATTTAAGCGGCATCGTGATTTTTGAAACTCTTGTCACTTTATGAACGATTCCTGCGTCACAAAGCCATTGGATCGCATTCTCGAATTCTGCAGCCCTTGCGCCTTTTCTAATTGCGCTGTAAACGAATTTTTTGTTTTCCTTTGCAAGTTGAGATGGAATTGAATTCCATACAATCCTTATTTTTGCTATTTAAGCGAAGTTAAGATATTTTCTTTTTGGATTTCGCCGAGCGCAAGTAAAAACTCGTTGAAATTGAGCGGAAAAAGACGTAGTGTATCGACCTTTCCGACAGGAAAAGATTCTCCTTGATGATATTTTATACCGAGCAGTGAACAGGCTGCTACAATGTGATACTCGCTTGCATCTTCTGAAAAGTATTTCAAAGAACCCAAAGCTTTGGGAAGCTCCTGAATTTCATCAAGAAAAATGAGCGTTTTTTCAGGTTCCACAGGCTTTTTTGCAATGGCAGAAATCACTCGTACGATTCTTTTTGTGTCGTAATCCGAAAACAAATCCTTAACTTTGGGATTGTTGTCACAATTAATTTTTATGTAGTACTTGTATTCATTTCTTCCGAATTCGTCTAGAAGCCATGTTTTACCAACCTGACGTGCTCCCTCTAAAACAAGAGGTTTTCTGTCTGCTGATTCTTTCCATTCCAAAAGTTCTTTGTACAGCATACGTTTCATGCTCTTATAGTAACACTTTTCTAGGGATAAAAGTACATCTAATGTGTTCGCAAAAAAAAATCCCTTCACAACACTTTCTTGTCGTGAAAGGATTTTTGGCTGTTTTTATGTTTTTACAGCTTGGCGGCGATTCTGTCGATGAAATCCCAAGAGTTAAGGATTTCTTTTGCAGGAGGCTCCGCGAGTGCTTTTAAGTCGCCGGTCATTACGCCTTCTTCTATAAGGTCGAGCGTGGCTTTCTCAAGTTTTTTTGCGAAAGCGGCAAGTTCCGGTGTGTCGTCAAGCTCGGCGCGTTTTGCGAGCGCGCCTGTCCACGCAAAAATAAGCGCGACGGGGTTTGTGCTTGTCTTCTCGCCTTTCATGTAGCTGTAGTAGTGGCGCTGTACCGTGCCGTGAGCTGCTTCATATTCAAACTTTCCGTCCGGCGACACAAGAACGCTCGTCATCATAGAAAGGCTTCCGTTCGCAGATGCAACCATGTCGCTCATAACATCGCCGTCGTAGTTTTTGCAAGCCCACAAAAGACCGCCCTCGCTTTTCATAACGCGGGCAACAGCATCGTCTATAAGCGTGTAGAAGTATGTAAGTCCGTTTTTTTCGAACGCATCCTTAAAATCTGTGTCGAACACGTTCTGGAAAATCTCTTTGAAGCGGCCGTCGTATGTCTTGCTGATTGTGTCTTTTGTTGCGAACCACACATCCACTTTCTCGTCGAGCGCGTAGCGGAAACAGCAGCGTGCGAAGTTTTCTATTGATTTGTCGAGGTTGTGGATTCCCTGAAGAATTCCTGGGCCGGAAAGTTCCGCTATTGTTTTGCGGATTTCTTTTCCGTCTGCGCCTGTGAAAACGAGCTCTGCTTTTCCAGGACCGTCAACGTGCATCTCGCAGTTCTTGTAGACATCGCCGTATGCATGGCGTCCCATGATGAATGGTTTTTTCCAGCTTTTGACTGCCGGCTTGACGTTAGAAACGATAATCGGCTTGCGGAAAACTGTTCCGTCCAGCTCTGCCCTGATAATACCGTTCGGACTTGGTGTAAGCTGCTTAAGGTTGTATTCTTTCACCCGTGCTGCATTCGACGTGATTGTGGCGCATTTTACACCTACGCCGAGTCTTTTGATGGCTGCCGCGGCTTCGTATGTTATCTTGTCATCCGTGTCATCTCTCTTTTTAAGTCCTAGGTCGTAATACTCCGTTTTTAAGTCGATGTATGGAGTAAGCAGTTTCTCTTTTATGACAGCCCACAGAACGCGTGTCATCTCGTCACCGTCAAGTTCGGCTATAGGATTTTTCATCTGGATTTTAGCCATGTTCTACCTCTTTTTTTATGCGCTCGTCAGGATTTGAATGCAGCGGAAGTCAATGTTCCGATTTGTAAAAGTTTGTCATGCGGCGCAATCTTTTTAAAAGCCATGTTAGCTCTGTTTCAAACTAATTTACGGCTCTTAAGAATACCATATTTTGAACATACGACGCAAGTTTCAGTGAACTTTGAACCCGTAATTTTCGCACGACCCGCACAAACGAAAAATCAAATCTGGCTACATTACTCGCACGACCCGCACTTGTCGCATTTTCGCTCAGATTTCCCGCACTTCATTGTCACAAAATCCGCGCACGCCACAGTCGCCACATCGCGCAAACCACACTCGCACGATATCAGCACATCCCGCAAAGCTCGTGCGCTTTTGCTTCCACCGCAGTAGAAAGTTTCTCCGCGTCGCCCTGCATCTCCGTGATAATCCGCACAAAAACAGACCCTGCCACAATCGCCTCTACAGAATCCGCGAGCGCTTTCGCCTGCACGCCTGTCGAAATGCCAAAACCGCCGTAAACCTTGCTTCCGCCCTCGCTAACCTTCTGCAAAAACGAAAGCGTCGCGTCATCGATTTTCGTGTCCGAACCAGTAATGCCCGTCCGAAGCGCGGCATAAATATACGGAAAACCGGCATGCGCAAGCTTTGAAAGACGCTCTCCGCTCATTGAAGGAGCCGCCACCGGGATATTCACCATTCCGTTCGCCTTGCAGGATGCCGTCAACCCCTCGTCGTAGTCAAACGGCAAATCCGGGATAATCATTCCGTTAACGCCAACCTCTGCAGCCCTCCGGCAAAAATCCGCGACCCCGGGTGTATAGACAAGGCTTCCGTAACTCATCAGATAAATTGTCGTCTGTGGAAACTCGCTGTGAATCGCCGCAATAAAATTAAGTCCGTCCGAAGTCGTGTAGCCGCGCTCCAAAACCTTCGTGCAAGCCGTCTGTATCGCAGGACCGTCCGCGCTGGGGTCGGAAAAAGGCAGCTGAATCTCAAGGATGTCCGCGCCACCCCGAATAAGAGCACGAGCCGCCGTAAGCGCAAGTTCGTCCGTCGGGTACCCCGCAACAAGATGACTCATAAGTTTTATTTTATTCATTTTATTCTCCTGTAAGAAATTATAATTGGCGCACACGGTGCTCAGCGGCGCTTCACACCGTGCCGCTATGTCCGCGGTTCCCTTTCGGTTAGCCTACGCACTCGCCCGTTTGCTCCGCAAACTGTCTCGCTTGCGTTGGCCGCTTCGCCCAAACTCACATTTCATGTTCGTTCCGGGCTCGCGCCGCTCCCAGCGCTTGCGCACACAGCATTCACATGCTTTTAGCTTCGTGAATGTCTTTGTTCGTTTCAAGACGCTCAATTTCCGCATGAAGGAAATCGAGCCACTCTTTCGGGCGGAAGACAGGGCTTGTAATAAAAACGTCCTTGTCGCCGCGCCCACTCATGTTGATTATCACGGCTTGATCCGCCGGAATTTCTTTTGCAAGCTTTATTGCCGCCGCGCCAGCGTGTGCAGATTCCAGCGCGAAAAGAATGCCTTCGTTTTTTGCGAAAAACTGAACGGCTTCAAGAGCTTCTTTGTCCAGCACAGAAGTAAACTCAATTCTGCCGGCGCGGCCAAGCGCGGCAAGCTGCGGGCCTATTCCGCAATAATCAAGGCCGGCGGAGATAGAGCGGGTAGGGAGAGCCTGACCGTCTTCATCAAGAAGGAAGCGGCTTTTGTAGCCCTGCATAATTCCGTCACGGGCGGCGTTTCCTGTCATTCGGCTAGCGTTCTCGCCTACGTTCGGACCTATTCCGCCTGCTTCCGCCCCAATAAGGCGCGGTTCTTTTTCGTTGATGAACGGCTCAAAAAAGCCGATTGAGTTTGAGCCGCCGCCTACGCAGGCAACCATTGCACCGATTTTTATTCCGCGTTCTGCGCACTGTTTTTTCACTTCGCGCCCGATGACACTCTGAAACTCGCGAACGATATCCGGGAACGGAGCGGGACCGAGTGCGCTTCCAAGAACGTAGTGAGTGTCATCGGGGTGCGCCGCCCAGTCACGCATTGCTTCGTTGACAGCATCTTTTAATGTGCGGCTTCCGCTCGTAACAGGATGAACTTTTGCGCCGTACAATTCCATTGCGGCAACATTCGGCTGTTGGCGGCGCACGTCAACTTCTCCCATGTAAATAGTGCAATCTAGACCGAGTTTTGCGCAGGCGGCGGCGGTTGCTAGTCCGTGCTGACCTGCTCCTGTTTCCGCGATGATTCTTTTTTTGCCCATCCGTTTTGCAAGAAGACATTGCCCGATGGCGTTGTTTATTTTATGCGCGCCGGTATTCGCAAGTCCTTCAAGCTTTATGTAGATTTGTGCGCCGCCCAATAGTTTCGTTGCAGTGGGGGCAAAGTAAAGCGGAGTCTCGCGTCCAATGTAATCCCTTCGGATAATATCAAGCTCGTCCAAAAAGCATTTGTCAGCCATTGCTTCATTAAAAGCAACTTCTAGTTCGTCGAGAGGGCGGCGCAGAACTTCTGCCACATATTTACCGCCGAAGTTGTCAAAAAATCCGTTATCACTCATAAAAAATCTCCGTCATCAGTTTTTTCATTTTATTTGCGTCTTTTATTCCCGGCGCGGATTCAATTCCGCTTGAAACGTCAATCAGTTCCGGCGAAAAACGCTTTACAAGTTCTGCCGCGTTTTCGGGGTTTATTCCGCCGCTAAGCCACAGAATGCCGAGTGAACTTGCTTTTTCAACAATCTCGCCAGAAAGCGTTGTTCCAGTTCCGCCGTAACGCGCATCGCCAGAAGCGTTCTGTGAACTCGCGTTTTTCGCATCGATAAGCACGCGCGGAAAACCGCTTTTGTAAAGCTCCAATACTTTCAAAAGCTCGCTCTCATCTGCCACTGGAATCGCGGCGTATCCAAGTTTTCCTTGTGCTTTTTCCGGTATGCCGTGGAACTGTATTCCGTCTAAAACGCCTTGTTCACAAAGTTCTATCGCAGCTTTTCCTTCTTGGCTTTCCATCTCCACTATAACGCCAACCATCAGCGGCATTTTGCGCTCTTGTAAAAGCGCGTTTTCTTGGAGCGCGGCGCGGATTTCTTTTATTTTTTCTTTGTCTTCCACGCGGTTTGTCCGCTTTGATTTTTCAGCAAAAACAAAGCCGATTATGTCCGCGCCAAGTTCCTGTGCCAAAAGCGCGTCTTCTTTCCGGGTAAGGCCGCAAATCTTTACAAGCGGCTTTCCGTTTTTTTCCGCAAGCTTTACGGCTAGTTTTTTCCAAAACGAATATGCGCCAGTGATTTTTTGCATCGCGTCGGAAGCTGCCGTGTTTGAATTTTGCGTGTCACTTGGAGAAGCTGCCGTGTCCGAATTTTGCGCTGCGCTCGTGAACGCTTTAACAAGTTTTTCTGCTTCTTCTGGGTTTCTTGCGGCTGCTTCCCCGATAAGAACTCCGTCAAATCCAAGATTCCCGACAAAATCGGCGGCTTCCGGGCTTGTTACGCCGGATTCCGAGATTACGCGTGGAAAAGGAAAATCCGCGTTTTTCTCGGCAAAGAGTTTTTGTATCTTCGCTTTAAGTTTAAGCGGAATTAAAAGGTCGATTGTGAATGTTTTTAAGTCACGCGAGTTTATGCCGAGCACGATTTTGTCATCCGCACTCATGCGGTGCGCTTTTTCGAGCGCGGAAAAAGCTTTTTGTAAGTCGGAATCTTCGCGCACTTCAAGCAGAACGGCAATTCCAAGTGAAAATGCTTTTTCTGCCATGCGTAGAAGAGTTTCTTCCGGCAATATCCGCGCTATTAAAAGAACTGCGTCCGCACCGCAAAGATACGCTATCTCAACTTCTTCTTCTGAAAGAAGAAAATCTTTGCGCAAGACGGCAACGGCATTCCCCGCGCCCTCGCACGCTTGCTGCAAGTCGATAAGGTTTCCGTGAAAAAAGTTTTCTTCCGTAAGACAGGATATAGCCGCTGTTCCTGCTTTTTTATACGCAACGGCAGTAGCTTTCGCATCTAAATCCGGCGCGATAAGCCCTTTTGACGGTGAGGCTCGTTTTATTTCAAGAATCGTTCCGGCTTTTGGCAAAAAAGACACAATAGGACGCGTTCTTTTTGAAGGAACAGCGTGTCCGTAAGCAAAGCCTTTTTCCCGGATGTCGGCGCGGCGTTTTTCTATAATTCGTGTAAGTATATCGTCCATAGTATTCTCGCTTGGGGGCGTTACGGGGGCAAAACTGAAGTCAGTTAAGCCCCCGTACAGGGGGTCGCGGAGCGCCCTACGAGCATAGCTCTCCGGGAGACTCGCTAACGACAGTCCACTGGACTGTCGTTCCCCTGCGCATTGAA
>JAEEGL016057985.1_pt1 | contig 31336 bp, 27 predicted proteins | sample 9134231 | NCBI WGS metagenome assembly JAEEGL01 (sample SAMN16246548, study PRJNA631951) | gut metagenome | biome: gut microbiome; feature: rumen; material: fiber-attached | host: Bos | place: Iran: Karaj | collected 2018-10
AGCTTCTGGAGGGGGGACGGGTGACCCTAAACGGCAGGCCCGTGAAGAAGAACCGGAAGACCTCCCCGGGGGAGGTATACAGCGTGGAAGTCCCCGCTCCCCGGACGGTCGCGGCCGCCCCGGAGGAGATCCCTTTGGACGTGCGGTATGAGGACGGGGACGTGATCGTGGTGAACAAGCCCCGGGGCATGGTGGTCCATCCTGCCCCCGGCCACCCGGACGGCACGCTGGTCAACGCCCTGCTCCATCACTGCGCGGGGAGCCTCTCCGGCATCAATGGGGAGATCCGGCCCGGCATCGTCCATCGCATCGATAAAGACACTTCCGGCCTTCTGGTGGCCGCGAAAAACGACACTGCCCACCGGCATCTGGCCGCGCGCCTCAAGGCCCATGAGATCGCCAGGGTCTATGAGGCCGTGGTGATCGGCCGGCTTCGGGAAGACTCGGGGACCGTGGACGCTCCCATCGGCCGGGATCCGAGGAACCGTCTGCGCATGGCCGTGCGGCCGGAGGGCCGTCCCGCCGTGACCCACTGGGAGGTGGTGGCCCGGTATCCGGGATATACCCACGTGCGCTGCCGGCTGGAGACCGGGCGCACCCACCAGATCCGAGTCCACATGGCGTACCTGGGACACCCCGTCCTGGGCGATACCGTCTACGGCGGACGACGGGACAAAGGGCTGGAGGGGCAGTGCCTCCACGCCAGGGTGCTGGAGTTTCCACACCCCCGGACCGGGAAGGTCCTTCGGGTGGAGGCTCCGCTGCCGGAGTATTTTACCCAGGTCCTGGCTCGGCTGGGACAGCCGGAAGCATGAAGACGAAAAGAGCCCGGCGCCGCAGATGCGGCGCCGGGCGATATGTTTTTTGGGGGGTCATTCGGCGCTCTTGTCGGTCTTCGCAGCTTCGATCAGACCGGCCGCAAGGCCTGCCAGGCCCTGGATCTCGCTGGGGATGATGATCTTGGTGGCCTTGCCGTCCGCAGCAGAAGCGAATGCCTCCAGTGCCCGCAGGCGGATGACCTGATCAGTGGGACAGGCCTCGTTGATCCGGCGGATGCCTTCGGCGGTGGCCTCCTGCACCTTCAGGATGGCCTCGGCCTGGCCTTCGGCCTCCAGAATGGCGGCCTGCTTTTTCGCGTCAGCACGCAGGATGGCGGACTCCTTCTCGCCCTCGGCCACCAGGATGGCGGACCGCTTCTCGCCCTCGGCCTGGAGGATGGATTCCCGGCGCTCGCGCTCAGCCTTCATCTGGCGCTCCATGGCGTTCTGGATCTCCTTGGGGGGCATGATGTTCTTCAGCTCCACGCGGTTGACGCGGATGCCCCACGGGTCGGTGGCCTCGTCCAGGATCTGGCGCATCTTGCCGTTGATGATGTCTCTGGAGGTGAGGCACTGATCCAGCTCCAGTTCGCCGATGATGTTCCGCAGCGTGGTGGCGGAGAGGTTCTCGATGGCCAGCATGGGCTGCTCCACGCCGTAGGTGTAGAGCTTCGGGTCGGTGATCTCAAAGTAGAGCACCGTATCGATCTGCATGGTGACGTTGTCCTTGGTGATCACGGGCTGCGGCGGGAAATCCACGACCTGTTCTTTGAGGGAGACCACTTTGGCGACTCTCTCGATAAAGGGGACCTTGAAGTGCAGGCCCACGCCCCAGGTGGCACGATAGGCGCCCAGCCGTTCGATGACATAGGCCTTGGCCTGCTGAACGATGCGGATGTTCCGCGCGAAAATGATGATGACGATCAGCGCGAGAACTGAGAAAAGTGCGATTTCTCCGGGACCCATTGATGATTCCTCCTTTTTGATCCGTCAGTTCTTCTCTTCCGGGGCGCTCTCCGATGGCGGCGGGACCTCATCTTCGGCGGGGCATACGATGAGCTTGACGCCCTCGATCATTTTGGCGCGCACCAGCGTTCCGGCCGGGATCGGTGCGCCGGTAAAGGACCGGGCCGTCCAGACCTTGCCGTCCAGTTTCACAGTCCCCGAGCCCTCGATGTTGTCGATGTCCGTCTCTGCGACGCCCAGCATCTCGTAGACCCGGTCTGCGTTGGTGGCCTGCCGATCCTTCTGCAGCATCTTCCGGGCCATGGGGCGCAGAAGCAGCAGCGCCGCCAGAGACACCAGGAGAAACACGAGGATCTGCAGCCACGCCCAGCCGCCCAGCATTTGGACGATTAGGGCGGCAAGCGCTCCGGCAGCGAACCAGATCGACACCAGTCCTGCGGTAATACCTTCGGCGACCAGCATCACCACTAGGACTCCCAGCCAGACCACGGTTCCGGCATTGAATACCATGGTGGGTTGCCTCCTTCCCGATTTTCACACGGGTAACTTGTGGTTACCCTCATTGTAGACGGCCTTTGCCCGTTTGTCAAGAGGAAAGTAAATAATATTTACTGTTTTTATGCCTGCGCCTCGGCGGAGTGCTCCAGAAGGAATGCCAGCGCTGCGTTCGAGTCCCCGGGACCGTGGGGGTGGTGGTCGCAGCCGGGCTTGCACTGGACCAGCAGGGGGACGCCGGCCTCGCGGTAGGCCCGCTCCAGGTGGATGCCGTTTTCCTCATAAGGAACCGTGCGGTCCGAATCACCGTAGACCAGAAGGGCGGGGATGCGGTTCCGGACCAGGGGTTCCAGCCGGTCCATGGGATGACGGCGGAAGTTGATGAGGTCCGTGAGGGTCATGCCCAGGGCGTCGAGCATCTCCCTTTGCATGTCGGGGGTGATCTCGGCGCGGCCGAACCCCCCGGCGCAGCTGAGAAGATTCAGGACCGGAGCATCCAGATAGAGGACTGACACCCTCTCCGGCGCGAGGGCCGCCAGATCCACCGCCATGAGGCCGCCGCAGCTCATACCGACTGGCACGCACCGGGGAGCGACCGAAAAGGTCTCACTCACATACCGGACGAAATCCGCCTTGTCCCGGATATCCTCATCCAGGCCCCAGCGGTTCCGGTTCTGGAGATACGCCAGATGGAATCCCCGGGCCAGCAGGGCTTCCTCCGTCTGGGGAAAGGCTCCGAAGTACTCCGTCTTGAGCATCCAGCGCCGCTGGGGATCCGGCACCCTGGGCCGGACCAGGATCGCCTGTCTGCCGCGGAAGCTGAATTCCTCCGCGGGATATCCGCAGAACTGTTCCATATGCCGCTCCTTCCGCCGGGCAGCCCGGCCTTCTTCTACCGGCATCCTATCACACCCAACGGCCCGGCGCAAGAGCCTTGACATTTTCGCCCGGTTTCGTACAATATAAATATACAAAAGGACAGCCGTGGGCGGCGATGCCCGGGAAGGAGGACGAACATGCGAAACAGACTGCTGCGGGGCGCCGCGATTCTGTTTGCCCTGTGCCTACTGTGCTGGACGGCCCTGCCGGGCCTTGCCGACTTCGGAGATTTTTCCGGGGACACAGACTACGGCGGCTCCGACTGGGGCTCCGATTCGGACTGGGGGTCCGACTGGGATTCTGATTACGATTCCGATTATGACTATGACTACAACTACAGTTACGGATCCGGTTATTCCAGCTCCGGCGGTTCAGACGACGATCCCTGGGGAAGCATCCTTGTCGTCGTGATCATCGTAGCCGTGGTCATTCTTGTGAGTTATCTCAAGAGCCGGAAACAAAAGTCCGTGCGCATCCAGCAGCCGAAACAGACCGGCCTGCGGCCGATCTACGAGTATTCTTCTCTGGATCCGAATTTCGACCCCGCCGCGATGCAGACGAAACTCTCGAACCTATATGTGCAGATGCAGCAGTGCTGGACGGCAAAGGACATTTCCTCCCTGCGGCCGTATTTTACCGATGCCTACTTTGCCCAGATGGACCGCCAGCTGGAGAGCCTGCGCCAGCAGAGACTCACGAATTACGTGGAGCGAATCTCCGTGCTCGGCGTGACATTGGACGGGTTCACCCAGGCTGCGGGCATGGATCGGATTGTTGCCACGGTCAGCACCAGGATCGTCGACTATACGCTCTCGGACGAGACAGGCGCGCTGGTGCGCGGCAGCCGCAGCGCGGAGAAGTTCATGACCTACGAATACACGCTCATCCGGCCCACCGGCGCCATGACCGAAGCGTCTGGCGGCCTGCAGACGGTGAACTGCCCCAACTGCGGCGCGCCGCTGAACCTCAACGCCACAGCCAAGTGCCCATACTGCGGCAGCGTGGTCACAGTGGACGCCAACGACTTCATGATCTCCGCAATCCGCGGGATCTCCCAGCAGACTCGGTGATCCGGTTCCCGCTTCAGGCGGCGCAGCACACTGCGCCGCCCGTTTTGTCTCCGTCCGGAAGGGACTTGCAATTTACGGGGAAACGGCTATAATTTACTAGTGTGAATGGAAAAAGCGGACGCCCGACGCCACGGTGCCGCGGCGCAGCGAAAGGAGCAGAAACGATGCAGATCACAGTGACCAGGAATCTCAATCCGGGGACGCTGCCCCCGGCGGACACCCTCGGCTTCGGCGCGGTGTTCACCGACCACATGTTCATCATGGACTACAAAAAGGAGACCGGATGGTACAATCCCCGGATCGTCCCCTTCGGACCCATCTCCCTCTCTCCGGCCTCCAACGTTTTTCATTACGCCTCCGAGATCTTCGAAGGCCTGAAGGCATATCGGAGGGAGGACGGCGCGATTCAGATGTTCCGGCCGTGGGACAACATGGCCAGGCTGAACGACTCCGCCGAGCGCATGGCGTTGCCTCTGGTGGACGAGAAAGAGCTTCTCGACGCCATCGAGCAGCTGGTGACTCTGGATCAGGACTGGGTTCCCTCGGCGCCCGGCACCAGTCTTTACATCCGGCCCAACCTCTACGGCACGGATCCCAAACTGGGCGTCCATGGGGTCGTTGAGGCGAAGCTCGTTGTGATCCTCTCTCCAGTGGGCAGCTATTACAAGGAGGGACTCAACCCTGTCAAGATCATGCTGGAGACCGAAGACGTGCGCGCGGTTCGCGGCGGGACGGGCTTTACCAAGTGCGGCGGCAACTACGCCGCTTCCACCAGGGCGGGAAACCGCGCCGAGGAACTGGGCTACAGCCAGGTGCTGTGGCTGGACGGCGTGGAGCGGAAGTACATTGAGGAAGTGGGCGCCATGAACGTCATGTTCAAGATCAACGGCACCGTGGTCACCCCCGCCCTCAACGGATCCATCCTGCCCGGCGTCACGCGCCGCTCCTGCCTGCAGCTCCTGCGGGACTGGGGCATCCCGGTGGAGGAGCGTCGGCTGAGCGTGGACGAACTCATCGATGCGGCCCAGTCCGGGGCGCTGGAGGAGGCCTGGGGCACGGGCACCGCTGCGGTCATCTCACCCATCGGCCTTCTGGGCTATCAGGGCCAGGACTACACTGTGAACGGCTTCCAGATCGGAGCCACTGCCCAGAAGCTCTACGACGAACTCACCGATATCCAGTGGGGCAGAAAGCCAGACCCCCACGGCTGGACCTGCATCCTGCCCGGCACCGTGAAGAAGTGAATTGAGGGACCAGGAAGACTTGGGAAAGGGGCGAACCGCATGGACTTTACCGAACTGACCGCGCTGCTGGACCAGATGCCCGCGTTCAACATTCCCGCCTGCGACTGCGTCGTGACACACCACGGCAGACAGGTCTACCGCCACGCGGCTGGATTGCGGGATGTGGACACCGGGGAGCCGCTCACCGGGAAGGACACCTATTTTCTCTACTCCGCCTCCAAGGTCAGCACCTGCACCGGCGTTATGCTCCTGTTGGAGCGGGGCGAGCTCCGACTGGAGGATCCCGTGAGCCGGTATCTTCCCGCATTTGAGCAGATGCAGGTGCGGGAGAAGGACGGGACGCTGCGTCCCGCTGCGGGACCCATCACCATCCGCCACCTGCTCACCATGACCGCGGGGCTTACCTATGATCTGGAAACGGAGCCCATCCGCAGAAAGCTTGCCGAGACGGGCGGGCGCGGCGGCACTGTGGAGATGATGGACGCCATCGCGGCCTCGCCGCTCCTGTTCGATCCCGGGACCCACTACAACTACAGCCTCTGCCACGACGTACTGGGCGCGGTGATCGAGGTGGTCTCCGGCATCTCTTTCGGGGCTTTTCTGGAGCGGGAGCTCTTCGGCCCGCTGGGCATGAAGGACACCACGTTCCACCCCAGTGAGGAGCAGATCACGCGTCTCGTGTGGGAGTATACGAATTACGACCATCGTACCGGTCGGTATGAGAAGCGGGAGAACACGAACCACTTTGTCCTCGGCACGGAGTATGAGAGCGGCGGCGCAGGCCTCGTTTCCACCATCGACGACTACGTCCGGCTGGGCACCATGATGGCCCTGGGCGGTGTGACTCCGGAGGGCAGGAGGATCCTCAAACGGGAAACGCTGGACCTCATGCGGGCGGACGCCCTCTCCGGCGAGGCGTGGGAGGACTTCCACGGCATGGGCAAGTTGGGCTACAGTTACGGCCTGGGCGTGCGCACCATGGTGGATCCGACCTATGAGCGGGAGCCGAAATCCCCGAATCCCTACAAGCGGCTGGATCCGGCCGAGAGCCCGGTAGGCGAATACGGATGGGACGGCGCTGCCGGTGCGTATCTGGTGATCGACCCGGTGAACGAGATCTGCATCTGGTATCTGCAGCATGAGTTCGGCGCGCCGTGGCATCATCCCGCCATCCGCGACGCGGCCTATCGGGGACTTCTGAAAAGATAAGAAAAGTGCTGAAAACCCAGCCGGGAGGCGTGAAGTCTCCCGGCTGGGTTTTTGTCTGCCGAAAATGCTTTACAGCTCGCTGAGGACGCCGGCAAGGATCTTTGCACGGCGGGGAAGAGAGCTGATCGAAGCCCACTCGTGAACGGTATGGACGCCGTCGCCGGTCGTGCCCATGGAACATACGGTGGGAATGCCCAGCCCTGCAGGGAAGGCGGAGTCGCTTCCGCCTCCCCGGACGATGGGGGAGAACGTTTCCAGGCCGAATTTTGAGGCAAAGGCCGCGATGCGCCCGAAGAGGGCCAGATTGCCGTCGGTCTTCTCCATAGCGGGAAGCAGGTGGAGCATGCGGAAGGTCGCGCGGGTGCCGGGGACATAGGAAGTCTCCGTGACGGTCTTTATCAGCGCGAGCGCCTCGTCCAGCATGGCCCTCGAAAGGAAGCGGATGTCGAACTCCATATGACAGGCGGTGGGAACAATGTTCACCACCGTGCCCCCCGTGATACGGCCGCAGTTGAAGGTAAGCCCGCCCTCTACGCTGCGGCGCTCCAGTTCCAGGAGCTTTCTGGCCGCTTCCCGGATGGCCGAGGCCCCCTTGAAATAGTCGTTTCCGGCGTGCGCGCCCATGCCATCAACATCGATGGCGACACGCAGGACGCCCTTTCTCCCCACGGTAAGACAGCCCTCCACGCCGCTCTCGCAGTTGATGGCGGCAACGCAGTCCCGGGTGTTCTCCTCGAAAAGGCGCCGACGTCCCTCCATGCCGACGTGCTCCCCGCACTCCTCGTCCGGGTTCAGGATGAGGCGCACCGTACGGTGGGGAAGACCGCTCCGGCGCAGGGCTTCCATGGCGAGAAGCGCAGTCACCACGCCGCCCTTCATATCGCAGACACCGGGACCGTAGATCCGTCCGTCTGCGACGTGCACCGGGGGGTCCCCGAAAGAGCCCTTCTCATGGACGGTATCCATATGCCCCAGAAGTGCTGCGGGCGCGGCATCCTCCGGAACGCCGGATCCGGGAAGCGTCAGGAGGAGCGCGTCCCCCGCGCTTGGATAGGTGATCCGTTCCGGAACAAGCCCTCGGGACGTTCCAAACGCCTCCAGCACGTCGGTCTGCGCGTTGAGCGCTTCAAAATCATCGGATCTGGTCTCCCGCATGCATAGATCGATCCAGAGCTGGGTGTATTCCGCCGCGAGATCATCCACGACGGGAAAGAGCGGGTGTTCCATCTCTGCCTCCTTACCGGCCGCTTCGGAGGGCCTTCATCCACTCCGCGATGCGGCCAAGTCCCTTTTCAATATTCTCGATCGGTGTGGCGTAGGAAATACGTACGAAACCTTCTCCGGCTTTGCCGAATGCGGATCCGGGAGAAAGGGCGACCCTTGCCTCGTCAAGGAGACGCGTGGCGAACTCCTCAGAAGAGAGGCCCGTGTCCCGGATGTTCACGAAGAGGTAGAACGCGCCCTCCGGTGTAACGGCGTGCAGTCCCTCAATCGCGTTGACGCCGGAGACGGCCGCGTCCCGGCGGCGGCGGTACTCTGCGCACATGGCGGCCGCGTCGTCCCCGCAGTTCCGCAGGGCCGCCGCGGCTCCCCGCTGAACGAAAGCGGGGACGCAGCTGCATACGTTTTCCTGAAGTTTCGGGATATTGGAGACGATCCCGCGGGGACCGGCGATCCAGCCGGCCCGCCATCCGGTCATGGCGTAGGTCTTGGAACAGCTGTCGACGATGAGCGTCCGCTCCCGCATGCCGGGGATCCGGGCGATATTGAAGAAAGGCGCGTCGCCGTAGTAGAGGTGCTTGTAGACTTCGTCGAAGATTACGTAGAGGTCGTGTTCCAGAGCGATCCGGGCAAGTTCCCGCAGATGACCTTCCGGGATCACGGCACCGGTGGGATTGCAGGGGGTGTTGAGCATGAGGACCTTGCTCTTCTCTGTGACAGCGGCCTCCAGCGCCTCTGGGCGCAGGCGGAACCCGTCCTCTTCGGACACAGAGACGTAACGGGGAACGGCCCCGCAGATCCGGATCTGGTCTGTGTAATTGGTGTAGGAGGGATCCGGAAGAAGGACCTCGTCTCTCGGGTCGCAGAGGGTCAGAAGCGCAAGCGTCAGGCCCTCCATACCGCCGGAGGTGACCGCGATCTCTCCGTCCGAGTCATAGGATAGCCCGTCGTAGGCGGCGAGATTCTCGGCGGCGGCCCGGCGCAGATCGGGGAGCCCGGCGTTGGGGGTGTAGTGGGTCTCGCCGCGCCGGAGAGAAGCTATGGCTTCGTCCACGGCGCAGACGGGGGTGTCGAAGTCCGGCTCGCCCAGGCAGAAGAACACAACGTCCTCCATGGTGATGGCCTTTTCATAGATCTTCCGGATGGGAGAGGGGCGCATGTGTGAGAGCTGGGAGGTGGGTCTCATTTGCAGTCCATCCTTTCGTTGTGGTGAGGCGGCCCGGGGCGGCCGGCGACCTTAGGGGTCCAGCCCGTTTACTGCCACGGTGAGGGCGGCGACGTCGCCGATGGAATCCCCCAGCTGCGCGGGGACCACCCGGCACACATCCAGGGAGAGCGCGAGGCACTCCTCCCGCATGACCGTTTCCATGGGGCCGCGGAAGAGATCCTCCGCCCGGGCGAAAACGCTCCCGATCACGATGCGCTCCGGGTTCAGGATGTCAACCAGCAGCGAGAGGCTCCGTCCAAGAGTCCGGGCGCTCTCTTCGATCACCGCGGCGGCCTCGGCGTCTCCGGACCGGGCAAGAGCGCAGAGATCCTTTGCCGTGAGATCCCGCCCCAGACGCATCCGGGCAAGCTGACGCAGTCCGCCTCCGGAGCAGAAGCCCTCAAAGGAGCCCGCCTTGTAATACCCGACAGGACCGCTCTCCTCCGCACGTACGTGGCCGATCTCGCCGGCCTGGTCATTGGTGCCGGAATAGAGCCGTCCGTCCAGGATGAGCCCCGCGCCGAAGCCCGTTCCGAAGGTGAGGAACACCATGTTCCTGGTCCCGCGGCCTGCGCCATACTTCCATTCGGCCAGGGCGCAGGCGTTGGCGTCGTTCTGCAGGAAGGCCGGGATGCCGTACCGGTCGGAGAGCCACTGCGTGATGGGCACCTCGTCCCACCCCGGAAGGTTCGGGGGCGAGAGGATGAGGCCGTGTTCGCTGTCCAGAGGACCGCCGCAGCTCACGCCGATAGCCTCCGGCGTTTCCACGGCGCCGGGAGCGGGCAGGAGGGCGGTGAGAAGCGATTCCCAGTCGGGACGATCCGCCGTGGGGAGCGCGGTGCGGGAGAGGATCCGGCCCTCCCGGGTGCCGGTGAGGAAGGCAGTCTTCGTCCCGCCGATGTCAAGGCCCCAGATCATGACTTATCCTCCAGATGGAGGAGCATTTCCGCCCAGCGGAGCAGATCCTCCTTCGGGAAGGGAGAGAAGCCGCACAGATAGTGGTTCCTGTACTTCCTGCCGTCCCAGGTCCATTCCAGAAGCAGGAGACGGCGGGCGCCGGGAATCACGTCCAGCTCGCCCACGGTGAGGTTTTCGTTGGCGGGAGACAGAGCCGCCCCGGAGAGCAGTGTTTCGCCCGTATCCGCGTCCGAGACACACCAGGAGACGGAGCCGCTTTCGCGGCTGTCGTTTCCCAGGACGATCCTCTGCTTCCAGCCGACGACCTCATCTGCCATGAGGCACACTGGCCTGTGAACCCGTTTCAGCCAGGTGTATGCCAGTTTCTTCCGGCCGTACCAGTCCACCACCGCGTCGGAGATCTGCGGCCAGCCGTCGAGCATGTTCCACCAGATAAGTCCCGTACGCCGCCACTTTTTTATCCGGGTGCGCTCCACGAAGAACTTCACTGCTTCCGCCTGGGAGAACTGGCTCAACAGTGCAAAGGCCTCCAGATCTTCCGGCATTTCCCCGCAGAAGCTCACGAGCTGCCGGCGCATGAGATCATTGCGGTCGTAACTCCTGGTAGTGTTCTCTTTGTTTTCCGTGTTGTGGGTGGTCCAGGTGCCGCCGCGTGTCATGGGCCAGAGCTCTTCCGACGGGAGGAACTCCCGTAGGCTCTCCGGGTCCGGGCAACCGTGATAGCCGCACTCGCTCACGAAGTGCGCCGTGGTGTGCTTGTATTCGTCGTCTTTATACCAGGCTCGGGCGCCCCAGTTGTGCTGCTCCGGTGTGCTGTACCGTACGAGACCGTCCGGGATATAAGGAGAGGACGGCAGGTAGGCACGGTAGGGGTCGTTTTCCCGTACCGCCAGAGGAAGCGCCTCGCGGGTCACGGCATTGTAGCGGTTGGAGCCTCGACGGTAGCCTTTCCAGTGGTAAGCCTCGTCCACCTCGTTGTCCCCGGCCCAGAGGAGAAGACAGGGATGGTTCCGCCGCCGTCGGATCACCGCCGCGGCCTCGTCGTGAATCCGGCGGAGGAAGCCTTCGTCCTGAGGGTAGATAGAACACGCCATCGCGAAATCCTGCCAGACCATTATGCCTGCTTCGTCGCACAGTTCGTAGAACCGGTCGTCCTCGTAGACATTGCCGCCCCAACAGCGCAGGATATTGCAGCCCATGTCCCGCCACAGGCCGACCGCCATTTCGTACCGGGAGGCGTCCCGGCTGTGCAGAGCGTCCAGCGGCACCCAGTTGGAGCCCTTGCAGAGAATGGGGACACCGTTGGCCTTCACCAGGAATTCTCCCTCGTCCCCCGGAGCGGGATTCATCTCCAGATCCAGCACCCGGAGCCCGATGCGCTCCTGCACCGCATCCGCGACGACACCGTCTCGGAGAAGTTCCATGGTCACGTCGTAAAGGGCGGATTCTCCGTAGCCGCGGGGCCACCAGAGCCGGGGATCCCGGACCAGGATCTCTCCTTCGCCGCTGACGAACCGGGCGGGGCCCTCGGCCGAGAAGACGCTCTCGCCGCAGCGGCCCGTCACCCGGACGGAAAAGCTGTCCAGGGAGGCGGCGTCGGTGACGAAGCGGTATTTGTAAATGAGCCGTGCCCGGGGAGCGGGGCCCTCGGCCGTGACGTCGGCGGTGGCGTAATACGTCTGGGTGAGACGGGTCCCGTTCACGGACTCCAGCCAGACGCTCCGCCACAGGCCTGCGGAGAGGAGCCGAGGCATGATGTCCCAGCCGAAGCTGTGGGGCGGCATGCGAAGAACGGCGTATTCATCTGTGTGTTCCCCTGAGGAGATGCTCACGGGGAAATCGTACTTCCGCGCCTCATTCACGGGAGAGAAGATCACAACGGCAACGTCGTTTTCCACGCCCCGGCGCACCCGGTCCGTCACGTCGAAGTCGTGGGGAATGAACATATTGTAGCATCGTCCCAAGGATACACCGTTGACGAAAACCTCCGCCACGGTGTTCACGCCCTCGAAGTGGAGGTTCAGGCGCTGCTCCCCTTCAGGGGCGATGAAGCTGCGCCGATACATCCAGCGGTAGAATTCGTACTTCCGATACCGGTAGAGGTTCTCACCATAAAAGGGATCGGGCTCCCGGCCCGCACGCATCAGGTCCAGGACCGCCTCGCCCGGCACTTTTGCCGGGATCTCGTCGAATCCGCCCCGGGAAATGCCCTCCGGATCAGTAGGGGCTCCCGTTGTTTCCGGGAAAAACGTGAGTCGCCAGTCACCGTTGAGAGAGATGCGCATGATAAAACCTCCTTGATCGAACGTATGGTGCGATCCGCAGGTCAGCCAGCTTCGAAGAGCCGGACGAGGTGTTCGCCGGTCCTGCGGAGCTGAAGCAGGAACTCCCCGATCCGCTCCTCCGGCAGACAGCCGTAGACCAATTCAAAGGTCAGGGCGCCGCAATAGCCCGCCTCGCGCAGCGCCGGCATCAGATCCTCCCAGTTCGCGTCGCCGAGGAACGGAGGCAGATGCAGGTCCCGGGCATAGTAGTTGTCGTGTGCGTGTGTGCAGGTGATGCGTCCGCCCATGCGGCGGATCGCAGCGGCGTGGTTTTCGTTGCCGCAGGCGAGCTTCGCGTGCCCGAAGTCCCAGCAGCAGGTCACCATGGGCTCGTGAAAGCGGTCGAGGATCGCCTCCAGTTCCCCAAACTCCCCGCAGAAGTGGGACCGCTGTTCCCGGGGGAGGTTCGGGCCCCGGTCCTCAAACACTGTTTCCAGCGCGGCGCGGACCCCGCCGGAGACGAGTGTATCCACGCTGGGAGCCAGTACCGCGTATGCCTGTTCCAGGGCTTCCTTCGGGTCGAAAAGCCCCTCTTCCTGGGGATGATACTCGTCCCCGTGGAACACCAGGTCCTTTACACCCATGCGTACCGCCGCAAGGGCACTGCGCTCGAGAGCCTTCAGGAACTGCTCCCGCGGCGCCTTCCGGTAGAAGTTGTACGGCGCGTGGGACTGGATCACCGTGGCACCGTACTTCGCAGCTGCGTTCAGGATCTCGTCCGCCTGGGCCTCCCAGTTCTGTTCCCAGGCATCGACAGAACAGTCCAAAAGACGAAACCCCGCTTCGACGCAGAGCCTGATCTGCTCGTCCGCAGAACGGGTCCTGCCGATCTGCCTCGTTTTGGCGAGATATCCAGCGTTGACCGCAAGTTCCACGATGTTCCCTCCGTTCAGCATCTCCATGCAATGGCGCCGGATCCCGGCTGCAATCTAGAACTATTATAACGGCTTTCTCCCGGTTTTTCAACGGCGGGGAGGATCTGCGCTGGCGGAGCCGGCCCATGCCGAGCCCACAGCGCCGATACAAGGTTTTTCTTGCGTCGGGGGATGGGGCATGATACACTGATGGCAGAGAAAGGAAGGTGTTTTTATGGACGCGAGACGATGGTTCATGGAGGCGAAATTCGGCCTCATGATCCATTGGGGGCTCTACTGCCTGCCTGCCGGAGAGTGGAAGGGGCGCCGGACCCCTTACATCGGCGAGTGGCTCCAGGCGTATTTCCGCATCCCAAACGCGGAGTACCACAGGCTGGCGGAGGCGTTCAATCCCGTCCTGTTCAACGCAGACGAGTTCGCTGCGCTCGCGGCGGATGCGGGGATGAAGTATCTCGTCGTCACAGCAAAGCACCACGAGGGCTTTGCCCTGTTCCGCTCGAAGGTCAGCAGCTTCAGCGCCCCTGACGGCACGCCGTTCCGCCGGGACATCATCGAGGAGCTGGCCTTGGCCTGTCAGAAGCGCGGCATCCGCCTGGGGCTCTACTACTCTCAGGCCCTGGACTGGAGCCACCCGCACGGGGGCGGCGTTGCCTGGGGGCACTCCTGGGAGGGCGGTGCCGGCAGCTGGACCAACGACTGGGACTTTCCGGACAACGCCCGGAAGAATTATACTATCTGTTATGAGGAGAAGATCAAGCCCCAGGTCCGGGAGATCCTTACCCAGTACGGGGATCTGTGCGTCGTGTGGTTCGATACCCCCTGTGACATTTCCCCCGCCCAGAGCCGGGAGCTGGTGGATATGGTCCACAAATACCAGCCGGACTGCCTTGTGAACTCCCGCGTGGGGAACGGCCTTGGAGACTATGCCTCCCTGGGAGACAACGAGATCCCGGCGGATGCGGCCTTCGCCAGACGGGAGGACCCAGAAGGGGAACACGGCACGGCACAGTTCTCCCTTTACGAGTCTGCCTGCACCCTGAACGACACCTGGGGATACAAATCTTTTGACAACAACTGGAAGGACGCGAACAAGGTCCTGGAGATCCGCGACCACCTGAATGCTCTGGGCATCAACTATCTCCTGAACGTCGGGCCGGACGGCCTGGGCCGCATCCCCGGCCCGGCGGTGGAGATCCTCAAGGAGGCGGGACGTCATGGCTGATCGGCTCTGTCTGGGGTGCCATCTGTCCTCCGCAGGAGGGTTTCTCGCCATGGGCGAAACGGCTGCGGGGATCGGCGCCAACACGTTCCAGTTCTTTACCCGGAATCCCCGAGGCGGCGCAGCAAAGGATGTGGATCCCGAGGACGCGGCCGCCTTCCGGGCCTTTGCAGCCGAGCATGACATAGGCCCCATCGTCGCCCACGCCCCGTATACCCTGAATGCCTGCGCCGCCGTGGAGCGGACGCTGGCCTTCGCCCGGGAGACCATGGCTGACGATCTCGTCCGCATGGAGGCCGTACCCGGGAATCTCTACAACTTCCACCCGGGCAGCCATGTTGGACAGGGGACGGAACGGGGGATCGATCTCATTGCCGAGACGCTCAATGGCATCCTCAGGCCGGAACAGACCACCACGGTGCTTCTGGAGACCATGGCGGGAAAAGGCAGCGAGGTGGGAGGCCGTTTTGAGGAACTCCGGGCCATCCTGGACCGAGTGGAGCTCCGGGACCGCATGGGCGTCTGTCTGGACACCTGCCACGTCTATGATGCGGGGTACGACATCGTCGGAGATCTGGAGGGCGTGCTGCGGGAGTTCGACCGGGTGATCGGCCTCGACCGTCTGCGGGCCATCCACATGAACGACAGCAAAAACCCTTTCTGCAGCCACAAGGACCGGCATGAGGTCATCGGCGGCGGATCCATCGGGCTGGAGCCCATGGTGCGTATTCTGAAGCACCCGCTCCTGCGCGGCCTGCCCGTCTGCCTGGAGACCCCAAACGACGTCGACGGCTACGCCCGGGAGATCACACTCCTGCGCGGCCGCTGTGAGGCACTTTGAGCGCCGCGGGATCCGCGGCAGGAAAACGGAGGGATTGACATGAAATATCTGGTCACAGCAAACGGCGCGCCCCTGACCGTCCACCAGCGTCCGGTCCGGGCATACGACATCAAAACTTATGCCCAGACGATCTACAAACACATTGCGGATGCGCCGGCCTTTGCCATCCTCACTGGGACGGGCCCCGTCACCTTTGAGGTCACACCGGACGTCCCGTTCAAAGAGGTGAAGATCCGGCCCCTTTCCGCCGGGGTGAAGGCGGAGACCGATGGCAAGAAAGCCGTCTTTACGGTGACCCGTCCTCAGAATCTCTCTGTGGAGTTCGACGGGGAGCTCCTGGAGCCCCTGTTCCTCTTCTACAGCGAGAAGACCCCTGTGCCCGAGAAGGTGGACTACTATTTCGGCCCCGGCGAGCATGATGTGGGGAACATCGTTCTGAAGTCCGGCCAGACAGTCTATTTGGAAGATGGCGCCTGGGTCTGGGGCAGCGTTTCCTCCGACGGCGCGGATGACATCGCCATTCTTGGCGAGGGCGTCCTGTGCGGAGAGAAAGTACATCGGGATCCCTGGATGCACGAACCTCCGAAGACGGCGGAGGGGAACGCGCCAACCAACCGCGGACTGGTGCGTCTCACCCATGGCAAAAATATCCGTGTCGGCCGTGTGACCCTCTTCGACGGGCAGTCATGGCACTGCACGCTCCTGGATCTGGATCATGCAGTGGTGGACGGCGTTCGCATCATCTCCATGAATCCCTCGGGGGACGGGGTGGACGTGTGCAACAGCCGTCACGTGCAGGTGAAGAACTGCTTCTTCCGCACGAACGACGACTGCATCACCATCAAATCGCTGTTCCGGGTCTACGGGGACGAGACGCCCAAGCTCATGTTCGACATCGTCTCCGAAAACTGCGTCTGCTGGTCCGCCACTCACGGCAACGGCCTGGAGGTCGGCTATGAGACCTGTACCGCCGAGATGTATGATATCCATTTCCGCCACTGCGACATCATCCACTGCGAGCGGGAAGGCTACCAATCCGGCGGCACCCTCACCATCCACAACGGCGACCGGGCGGATATCCATGACGTGTCCTACGAGGACATCCGCATCGAGGATTCCCGGGAGAAGATCTTCGATCTGAAGATCTGCAACGCCTGCTGGAGCCACGATCCCGTCCGGGGCAAGATCCGCAACGTGCTCTTCAAGGACATCGCCATAGTTGACGGTCCCTTCCCGCCCAGCATCATCCGGGGCTTTGAGTCGAAGACCAGCGAGTTTGCCGTGAAACACGACGAGAACGGGAAGCTCTGGGTCCTGCGGGATCTCCACGGAGAAGGCACGCTTCGGGATATCACCATCGAGAACTTCACCGTATACGGCGAAAAGAAGACAGACTTCATGGCGGCAAAATGCGTGGTGGAGATCGCCACCGACGTGGAGTTCAAGTAATGCGGTATCTCGTGATCGACGGCCAGGGAGGGCGTATGGGCGCCCTGCTGGTGAAGAAGCTCAAAGAAGCATATCCGGAGGAGGAAGTCGTCGCGATCGGGACGAACAGTCTCGCCACGGCCGCCATGCTCAAGGCCGGCGCAGACGCCGGCGCGACCGGAGAGAACCCGGTGGTGCGCAACGCCCCGGAGGCGGAGGTGATCCTCGGTCCCGTCGGGATCCTGGTCACAGACGCGATTCTGGGAGAGGTCACGGAGAAAATGGCCGTGGCCGTGGGCCGCAGCCGGGCACGGAAGGTCCTTCTGCCCGTAGCGGCCTGCAGCGTCACCGTAGCCGGTACAGCCGCATCTCCTCTGGCGGTTTTGGTGGACGAGGCCGTCCGGGAGGCCGGCCGGGACGTTCTCCGGCGGGAGACACGCCGGACAGAGACGCTATGAGGCGCACGTCATGCGGTACGAAGTCTCAGTGAACGGTGTGCCCGTCGCCGTCTGTCAGCGGCCCCTCCGGGAATACGACATCAAGACGCACGAGGGGAAGATCTATAAGCACATCGCCGACGAGCCGGCCTTTGTCATCCTTACCGGGACCGGACCCATATCCATCCGGGTCACGCCGGACAGGCCCTTCCGGGAGGTAAAAATCCGGCCCCTCTCTGCCGGCGTGACGCCGACGCGGAACGGACAGACCGTCACGTTCGATGTGAACGGACCGACGGACCTCTCCGTGGAGCTCGACGGGGATCTGGCCGCGCCGCTGTTCCTGTTTTACAGCGAAAAGACCCCGGTGCCGGAGAAGTGCGACTACTACTTCGGCCCGGGGGAACACGAGGCAGGGAACCTCGTCCTCAAAACCGGCGACACCGTTTATCTGGAGGCCGGGGCTTGGGTATACGGAAGCTTCTCCACCGACGGAGCGGAGAACGTCTCCATCCTGGGGGAGGGCGTCCTTTCCGGAGAGTTGGCACATCGGGATCCGGAAAAGCGGGAGGCGCCAACGATCCAGGCCTGGAGCGGCCACTCCGGCCGGATCCTCGTGGATCTCGTCCGGGGAAAGAACCTCCGCTTGGGCCGTGTTACCCTTTATGACGGGATGTTCTGGCACTGCCGGCTCCTGGATACGGAGGACGTCGTGGTGGACGGCATGCGTGTGATCTCGATGAACCCCTCCGGGGACGGGGTCGACGTGTGCAACAGCCGACGGGTACGGGTAGAGAACTGCTTCTTCCGCACGAACGACGACTGCGTGAGCGTCAAGGCACTCTACAACGTCACCGGCGGCACAGAACCGAAGCCAGTCCGGGACATCCTTGTGCGCAGATGCATCTGCTGGTCCGCTACTCACGGGAATGCTCTGGAGGTCGGCTACAGCACCTGCGTCTCGGAAATTGCGGACGTGTGCTTTTCCGACTGCGACATCATCCACTGCGAGCAGGAGGGGTATCAATCCGGCGGGGCTCTCACCATCCACAACGGAGACGGTGCCGATATCCACGACGTGGTCTATGAGGACATCCGTATCGAGGATGCCAGGGAGAAGGTCTTTGATTTAAAGATCTGCCGCGCCTGCTGGAGCCATATGCCTTACCGGGGAAAGATCCGGAACGTGCTTTTCCGGAACATCGCGCTGGTGGACGGCCCCTTCCCGCCCAGCATCCTTCGGGGCTATGAGACTGAGACCAGCGAATTTGCAGTGAAGCACGATGGGGACGGAAAACTCTGGGTGGCGAGAGATCTGCATGATGCCGGTACTTTACGGGACGTCACTTTCGACAACTTCACTGTTTACGGGAAGAGGATCACGAATGCCGACGACGCCAAATGCGTTGTTGAGATCGCCACCAACGTGATCTTCCGATAAGAAGAAAATGCGCAGGAGAGGAGGCGAAGCCTCTCCTGCGCATTTCTGTTCATTTAGTCTCCCGGCCGTACTGCCACGCACCTGCAGATGGGAACGCCCTTGTCGTAGAACTTCGCTTCATAGTCGGTCATGATGCCGACGGGACCGCCTGCGTGGAGGTCCCGCGTCACCTCCCTCAGTTCCCAGCCACAGGCCGCGAACTGCTCCAGCGACCACTCAAAGAGGTCTGTGTTGTCCGTCTTGAACCAGATCTCTCCCTGGGGAGCGAGGACTGTGCGGTACAGTGCCAGGAAGGAAGGGGCCGTGAGGCGCCGCTTATGGTGCCTCTTGTGCAGCCAGGGGTCACAGAAGTTGATGTAGATCCGGCTGAGCTCACCGGGGGCGAAGAAATCTTCCAGGCGGGCCGCGTCCTGACAGAGGAAGCGCACATTTCGGAGGTCCGCCGCACATACGCGCTCCATTGCCACCACCATCGCGTCTGCCACGCGCTCCACAGCACACAGCAGGACATTGGGCTCCTGCGCTGCGACCTCGGCGGTGAATCGACCTTTGCCGCATCCCAGTTCCGCTCGGACCTGAGTACACCCCGGCGCACAGGCGAGCCACGTGCCCCGCTGAGTCTCCGGCGCGGTTTCAAGAACAGCTGCGCAGCGCTCCATCCGCGGGATAAGGTTGGGTTTCTTCCGCATCCTCATTTCCATCACCATTCGAATTATACCACTTTCACACTTGAAAGGAAAGCGGGCCTGTGTTACAATCATACTGCCGCTTTTCTTGGCGGTCCTATCCGGGTGTGGCCCAGTTGGTAGGGCGCCAGCTTTGGGAGCTGGATGCCGCGAGTTCGAGTCTCGCCACTCGGACCAAAACGCCGTTGAGAGTGTTCTCAGCGGCGTTTTTCTGTTCCGGGCTGGGTGGATGGACATTCCACGCTGCGTGGGTTGCGCCTGAAGGGCACGAGTGGTAGCATGACTACATCTGGAGGCGAGATATATGGATCGATATGTGACCGGAGCCGTGATCCGCAGACTGCGGGAAAACAAAAAGATGACGCAGGAAACGCTTGCATCAAAGATCTTCGTAAGCGGCAAGGCGGTAAGCAAATGGGAGACCGGCCAGGGGTTTCCGGACGTGAGTCTTTTGGAGCCGCTGGCAAAGGCGCTGGACATCTCTGTGATTGAGCTTTTGTCCGGCGCGGACATTCGCAACCGGAACATGTCTGCTGATCTGAGGAAGGGGAACTTCTACGTCTGTCCGGTCTGCGGTAACGTGATCCGCACAGTCGGCGAGGCGGTAATCAGCTGCTGCGGGATCATGCTGCCGCCGGCAGAGGCGGACCCGGCTGACGAGGAGCATCCCATCCGGGCAGAACTTTCGGAGGGCGAGTATTACGTCACATCGGACCATCCCATGCGGAAGGATCACTATCTCTCATTTTTCGCCGCTGTGTCCGACCAGGAAGTCCAGTTCGTCAAGCTGTATCCAGAGTGGGATGCGCAGGCGAGGTTCCGACTCGACCCGGGAATGAAGCTCTACGCCTACTGCAACCGCCACGGACTGTTCCGGCTTGACCCCAGATCTGCCCGCTGACCGAGTCTTAGATAGAATAGTCGTAACCTCCGGCTAAGCCGGAGGCTTGAATAGCCCTAGAAGGGCATTTTACCGGCATGCATCTAAAGACGCGCTGAAAACATTTACCACGTGCATCACGTGCCCCACAGCCCGGGAACGGGCGTAAGCCGTTCTATTGATTGCTCGGTGGTTGTCGAAAAGGTGCTGTTAGTAACTCGCTTCGCTCGATACTTGAAACTAAAGTTCTTTTACGAGACACCTCCACCGGCATAGCCGGTGGTTTCCGTATTCGGTGAATTATACTTTCAAGTGCAACAGATAGGGAAATAAAAATAGAAGTTCATACGAACCTCATGTAGAATGGAGTTACCACACAACAAACCACAGAGGAGGCACGTATGAACTACAAACATCTTAGCATAGAAGAGCGGAGTTGTATACGAAAATATTACGTAGATGGACTGAGCTACAGAGAGATCGCACGATTAATAGGGCGGAATGTGAGTACAGTATCCCGAGAGCTGCGGCGAAACTGTACACACATGTATGACGTACCGAGATATTATCCACACACGGCTCAGAAGAAGTATCTGCTGCGGAGATCATATTGCCACAGAGGTATGTTCTGGAACGATGAAGTCATAACTTATATAGAAGAAAAACTTCATGCTACATGGTCACCGGAACAGATAGCGAGCACGCCCTGTGAACTGCCGATGCCGAGCTGGAGAACGATCTATCGCTGGATTTACGACAAGTATCTGGTAAACGGGAACCTGAAAGTACTGCGCCGCAAGGGGAAAAGCCATGGATCCAAAGAGGCCAGAGGCAAGTACACAAAAGGCAAATCCATACGAAAACGGGATAAACGTGTATACAGCAGACAGGTTGCCGGTCACTGGGAAGCGGACACCGTTGTAAGCGGACTCGGGAAAAGCAAAGCCTGCTTTGTAACCCTGGCAGAACGGAAGACCAGATACTACATTGCCATGAAGCTGCCGGATAAAAGAGCATCCACAATAGAAGACGCCATTGTGAAGATCTTGTCCGAGTATCCTCCCGATTTGGTTAAGACAATCACCTGTGACAGAGGTTCAGAATTCGCGAACTGGGCCGGTATAGAACAGCGACTGAACTGCGATGTATATTTTGCTGATCCATACTGCGCATGGCAGAAAGGTTCTAATGAAAACAGCAATGGTCTTCTTCGGGAGTTCTATCCGAAGGGCAGAAATCTATCTCGCGTCGCTCCGGCTACACTAAAACGAAACCTGGCGCTGATTAACGCCAGGCCTCGTAAGGTTCTTGGATTTCGTTCAGCTCAGTCTTTATGGGACGTTGAGCTCCTTAACTGTTGCACTTAGTTTGACAATTCACTTTCAAGATACAGTGCTGTTTCGGGTCCGGGCCGGTCCGGTCACTCGCCGAAATCCTGCGGATTCCGTTCCAGGAGGGCGCAGTCCATTCTGCTCTCCCGGTGGATCCGTTCTGTGACCAGCGATTCCGTCTTCCGCGGGCCGCATCACAGGCCCAGATACCTGGCGAGGGTCGCTCGGACGGCGCCGGGGCCGGCGATGAGCTCGCGGAGCATCCCTGTGATCTTCCCGGCGAGTCCGGCCTTCTGGAGATCCACGGCAAAGAGCGTGGGATTCGAAAGGATGGGCAGGAGCACTTCGTCCGCCGCTGTCTCCGGCACACCGAAGCGCACGGAGGAAAGGGCGTTCTGCAGCGTTTCCAGCATGGGATCGCCGCTGCACGCAAAAGGTCTCCCCCCGTCGTCCACAGCGAGGAGATACCGGAGCCATCCCGCAATGGCCAGAGGGATGAAGGTCAGGTCACCGGGATCCAGGTCGGGACGGGCGATATAGCTCTTGATTGTCTCGCCGAAACGGATCGGCACCTTCTGGCTGGTATCCGAGGCGATGCGCTGCGGCGTGTCCGGCATGAAGGGGTTTGGAAGACGGCTGTCGATGACCTCGTGGATGAAATCCATGGGTCGGATGATGCCGGGATCCGTCACAACAGGCATCCCCTCGGCATACCCGATCTTCTCCACCAGACCCTTGAGCAGGGGATCCGTCATCTCCGAGGCGATGGTCTCATACCCCAGGATGCAGCCGTATACCGCGAGGGCCGTGTGCAGTGGATTGAGACAGGTGGTTACCTTCATCTTCTCCACGGCGTTCACGGTATCCCGGTCGGTGAAGTAGACCCCTGCCTTTTCCAGCGGCGGGCGCCCGTTGGGGAACCGGTCCTCCACCACCAGATACTGGGGCTTCTCCGCGTTCACGAAGGGGGCGGTGTAGCCGCCCTTTGCGGTGACGGTCACTTCCATGCCCTCGACGCTGGCCTCCGCAAGCGCCTTCGCCACGCTGGCGGCAGGACGCGGGGTGATCTTGTCGATCATGGTCCATGGGAAAGAGACCATGGCCTCGTCGGTGACCCAGTCCACAAACTCCCGTGGAACGAGACCGCCCTCCAGCCATTTCTCCGCTACGGTGACGACGCCCAGGCGCAGCTTCTCCCCGTTGTGGGAACAGTTGTCCGTGCTCACGACCGCAAGAGGCGAGCCTCCGGCGAGATACCGCTCCAGAAGCAGGGACGCCGTCTTGCTCATGGCGTGTCTTCCCTTGTGGGGACCCGCGGCAAAGTCCGCCTCGGCCAAGGCCGTAAAGCTTCCGTCCAAGCCCGTGAGGGCATATCCCTTCTCGGTGATGGTAAAGGTGACGAGCTGCAGAGAGGGGTTCCGGAAGATCTCCTTCATGCGCTCGTAGTCCTCCGGAAAGGCGGGATCGCATTTGAGCCCGCCGGCCACGGAGCAGACCACGGCTTTTTCCAGATTGCCGTCAGGCATGAGGGTCACGTGGAGACTCAGATCATCGTAAGGCGCATAGCTGGCGTCCACCATCTCATAGTCGAAGGTCTCCGCGGCGTATACGCCGCCTTTCACGAGCCCCTGCTCCAGAAGGGACTGCTGCAGCATGGCGTGGAACGCCCGGAAGAGGCTCCCGGATCCGAAGTGGACCCAGGTGGGATGCGCCGCGGTTTCGGCACGCATGGCGTCCCGGTCGAACTCCGGCAGACGGATGCCGGCATTTTCCCACGCCGCCCGGTCGCGGATGTTCTCGGAACTCAGTTTCAATGGAACTCCACTCCTTCTTCTGCAATGTTCGGACAGGGGCCGATGCGGCCCCTGCTGTCTTGCTTTCCTGTCCCAGTATAGCCCCCGTCCGTCCGGCTTGTCAACTGATTCGCAAGTATCCGCCGCTCCATACAGATCCTTCCCGGGCAGTGCGGCACCTTACGGACCGGGGCTCCGGCGGATCTTCGCCGGGGTCCCGGGATCTGTCGTCTGTCACGCCCGATCCACGAAATACATCGGGTCCAGCCGGTATTTGGAGAGCGCCGTCTCCCACATGCGGGGCGTCTCCGCCAGGCGGCAGGGAGCCGCCGCGATCCGTCCCGCCCGGACCGCGTCACCCAGAAGGGGCTCCAGCCGATCGTAACGCTGCACCACGCCGCGGAAATCGTGGGCCCGGCATTTCTGCCGCAGAATGCTCCCGTCCGGAAGCACGATCTCGTATTCCACCGGATCTCCGAAGAGGTATTCCGGCTCCACAAGCTCCTCAACGGCGTGCATGGAAGTGTTCGGCCGCATGCCGCAGCCCAGGAAGAGGATCTTCCCATCCAGTTCCATGAGCCGCCGGAAGGGGGAATTCGGCCCGCAGGGCGTTTCGTCCAGCCGGTGGCCGCCGGTAAGAAATGCGGCATCCGGCCCCAGAGCACAGCAGGAATGCGTGGGCGCGACGCTGCGCAGGACGCCCGGCGTTCGAGTGCGGAACGTCTCCGGAATGACGCCAACGTTGGAGGGCGTGCGCAGCACGTCAAACACGGGATGACCTGCGTTGCAGCTCTCATAGCTTAATGCGGGTAACATCAGCGTCCCCTCTTCCCCCAAAGCCTCGAGGAGCCCGCGGATCACGTCGTCCGGAGAAAAGCCTCCGCCCAGGGAACGCAGCGACGAGTGGACCAGGAGCCGGTCCCCGCGGCGCACGCCAAGCGCCGCAGCACCTTCCGCCACGATCTTCGCCTGTTCTGTCATTTTGTCCTCCTATCGGGTCTCGTTTCCCGCGGCGTTCCGGGGCCGGTCACGCCCGCTTCGTTACGCTTCTTCCGTCACGTCCTCCAGGATCTTTGCGGGGCGCGCGTCCGGCGTCCTCGTGCGAAGAGATACGTTCTGAAGGCGTAGCCCCCGCACATGGCGGGCGAAGAGGCCCCAGGCTGGGAGCACGCCGAAAAACCACTGTTCCGGATACTTCCAGGGATCCTCCCCGACGGTCCGGGCAGCGTCCTCCGCCGTTCCGCCGCCGGGAAAAGAGAGATCCACGTCCCGAAGAATCACGTTTTCGATCTCTGCGCCGGGAAGTCCCGTGATCATCACCGGGGAGCGGTCCTTCTCCGCAGTGACCCGGGCGATGATGCCGGAGATGAGCAGGTTCCGGATCTTCCCGGGCGCGGCGTTGTTTTTCGTCCCCTCCCCGTAGAAGTCGTTCTCCTCCGGCATGTCGAACTGACGGTTCCGGGCGCCCAGACGAAGGAAGAGCGGGCTTCCCACCCGGTCCATGACAATGTTGGAGACCGTGACGTTTTCCAGAGTCCCGCCATCCACGCAGATGAATTTCAATGTCCCCATGGGGCAGTCACGGAAAACGCAGTTGGAGACCGTCACGTCCCGGAACCCCGCCCGGGAGGAGGTCCCGAACTTCACCGCGGCAGTATCGCTGGAAAGGACGCAGTTCGTGACGCAGATCCCTTCACAGGGGACAGGCGTCGTGCTCTTGAGACAGATCGAATCGTCGATGGAAGAGATCCAGGCGTCCGAGATCGTCACGTCCCGGCAGCTGTCCAGATCGAAGCCGTCGTTGTTCTGATTCCCGTGATTGTCGATGCGGACGCCCCGTACGGAGACGCGCTCGCACAGGATCATGTGGCAGCACCAGGAGGCGGAATTCCGGAAGGTCACGTCGCGGAGGAACACGTTCCGGCATCGTACGAACCGCAGCAGCATGGGACGCATGAGATCTCCTCTTCCGTTCCGGGCTTTCGTGAACGACGCGCCTCTGCCGTCCACCGTGCCCGTACCGCAGACCGTCACGTTCTCTGCGTCCTCACAGTAAAAGAGCACGCGGGAGAAACTTGGCGCCTCCACCGCCTGGGGGACGGCATCGTCGTAGTCGCCGATCTCCGTACTTCCCAGGATCCGTGCGCGGCTCGTGATCTCCAGCGTCACATGGCTCTTCAGATGCACCGTCCCGATGACGTAATCTCCCGCGGGCACGACCACCGTCCCGCCGGCGGCGGAAGCCTCGTCCACCGCGCTCTGGAACGCCGCCGTATCCAGTGTCCTGCCGTCTCCGGCAGCGCCGTATTCTCTCACGTCGAACAACAAGGAACGTTCCCTCCGTTCTCATATTCTTCCCGGGATCCGCGGCATCATGATGATGCGGGATGTTCCCCGGGGCACGGCCGCGGGGCCGGCTGACCCTCACGGACCAGACGAACCGCGGCCTTCCCAGGATTGAGCCGGGGAAGGCCGTTCTTCACAGTTCGATCTCCTTGTATTCCCGCAGAAGGCGCATTTCCCGTCCGGGGCAGAGCCGCGCAAACAGCGCCCGGAACTTCTCGGGGTCGTAGCCGTAGGCCGTGAACATGTCCCAGTGGATGGGAACGGCCACCCGGGGCTGTACCGCGTTCACGAGCCTGCAGGCGTCCGTGGCGTTCATGTTGTTCCCCCAGCCGTTGATGGGGAAGAACATCCAGTCCACGCCCTCCCCCGCCCAGGCGGGCAGGTCCCTGTGGAACATGGTATCGCCGGTGTGCCAGATCTTTCTGCCGCCGGTCTCCAGGACGACGCCCACCGCCCGCTCGTCGGAGTGGGCAGCGAGGACCGCCCGGAAGAGGACGTCCCCAAGGGTGATCTCGATCCCCCGCTCGAACATGTTGTAGAGATGATGGGCGGGATACCGCTTCCGCAGGGCCCAGTAGACGTCCAGATTCGACAGGACCGTCACGGGGTCCGGCCGGTCCAGGAGCCGGTCCAGAGTCTCGAAATCCGTGTGGTCGTCATGGAGATGGGTGAGCACCAGCACGTCCAGAGGGCATGTGAAGTATTCTTCACGGATCTCCACCTCCCGGTGAAAGGCGGGTCCATGGCTCTTTTCCAGGCTGTCGGAAAGGTACGGGTCGATCATGACTGCGAGGCCTCCGTCGGAGACGAGATAGAACCCCGCCTGACCCAGCCAGGTGCATTTCATCCTTCTGTCCCTCTCACCACTTGGTGTCGCCGTCCGGCCGGAACTGGGCGGCCGGCATGCCTACGGGAGGCCGCACGATGCCCGCACGGATTTCTTTCAGCTCTTCCGTAAAGTCCAGATGACGGTAGGGAACCGCCTTCTCGTCCTCGGCGAACCATCCCATAAAGTCCTCCCAGATGGCGAGGGTCCAGGGGCTGTCCACCTGAGCGGCGGTATAGATCCCTTCCCCGATGCGCTGGAACCCGAAGATGTCCTGGACGTGGGACTTCTCCGCGTCGTCGACGCAGTATTCCGCCAGATGGGGCGGGATGAAGATGACGCCTCCGGAGGTGCCCAGCACCACATCCCCCGGGAGGCATACCGCCCCGCCCACATGGCAGGGAACGTTGATGCCCCGGAGCATGACCTCGCGGAAGGGAGTCGGATCCGTCTCACGGTAGTAATACTGCATCCCCTCGATGGTCTCCACCTGCTCCAGATCCCGCATGCCGTGCCACAGCACGGCGCCGGCCCCGTGTTTCTCCTTCATGACCGTGGCGAGGTTCCCGCCCACGGCGCAGCCCTGCCAGATCTTGCCGAAGGCGTCGTACACGAGAACATCGCCCGGCTGGAGCATATCCACGGGCCACTGGTTGATATTGCCCTTGAGGCCCTCTTCCTCGTGTCCCTGGCGGAGGATATGCTCATGGAGATCCGGCCTTACGGGCAGGAAGCACGCGGTGAGCGCCCGGCCGATCATCACCCGCGTGCCGGGCACGGCGCGCTTGAGCGATCCCTCGAACTGGAACTTGTAGCCCCGGACGAAGAGAGGCTTCCACATCTCTGTGACAGTGCATTTCGCGATGCGCCGCAGGATATCGTCGGGTACCCGCGGGCGGCCGTCGGGGAACCGTTCCCCGTGCCACTCCGGGGTCATCGCCAGGATCTCTTCCCTGTTGTCCCGAATCTTCATGTCCCTTTTTCCCCCGCTCACAGCCACAGACGGTCGGCGGCGTACCAGTCGTCCCACTCGTCGGTGCTCATCCAGATGTTCTTCTTGTCGTTGGTCACGTGGAGATGCTCCCGCAGGACCTCGTCGTTGATGGACTCGATGCCGATGCCGGGAGCCTCGGGCACGGTGATGTAGCCGTTCTCGATGATGCTCTCGCTCTCGGTGTTCACCAGGGAGGCCCACCAGGGATAGTCGTTGTGATGGAACTCCATGACCATGAAATTCTCCGCGGCGGCGGCCACCTGCACCGCGGCCATGCAGCCGATGGGCGTCTCGTTCATGTGAAGGGCCACGGGAATCCCGTAATCCTGAGCCATATCTGCGATCTTCTTGGTCTCGTAGATGCCGCCGGCGGAAAGGACGTCGGGATGGAGGATGTTCACGGAGCGTTTTTCCAGCAGCGGGACGAAGTTCTCCTTGAGGTAGATGTCTTCGCCCGTGGCAAGAGGCGTGCAGGAGTGATGCTGGATCTCGGCCAGATGGTCCGCCATGTACCAGGGCACCATGTCCTCATACCATGCGAGATTGTACTTGTCGAGCCGCTGCGCCAGACGGATGCAGTCGCCTACGCCGATGTGGCCGAAGTGGTCGGTGGAGATTGGGATGGAGTATCCGACCACGTCCCGGACCTGCTTTACGTACTCCTCCATGAGATCCAGTCCCTTTTCGGAGATGTGAAGGCCCGTGAAGGGGCCGGGGATGAGCGCGACGTCCAGAATGGCGTTTCGCCTGCGGTAGATCTCCAGCTGCTCCTCCCTGGGGAGGGCGGGATCCTTCAGGACGCGGCCGTAGTTCGCGCGCCAGTTCGCGCAGGCGTCCGCATAGTCCCTGTCGTACCCCGTGGGACAGGTGAAGGCGTCCGGCTGGCCGAAGAGGATCTCCTCCACGGAAACGTCCATCTTCATCCAGGTATAGCCCTTCTTCTCGATGCGTTCCTTGAGCACCCTGCCCATGGTGGCGCCGTCGTGCTTGCCCTTTACGTCCGTATCGCAGTAGACGCGGATCCTGTCACGGAATCTGCCGCCAAGCATCTGCCACACGGGTATGCCGTAGGCCTTTCCCGCCAGATCCCACAGCGCCACCTCCATGCCGCTCACACCGCCGCCCTGGTGGGAGTGGTGGCCGAACTGCTTCATCCGCCGGAAAAGCTTGTCCACGTTGCAGGGATTCTCGCCCAAAAGGAGCCGTTTGAGCTGCAGGGCGTAAAGACGGCTGCCGTTCTCCCGGACCTGACCGTATCCTTCGAGGCCTTGATTCGTCTGGATCTTGATGAGGGTGGTGCTGAAGGGCGGCTCCATATCGCAGACCTTCACGTCCGTGATGCGCAGTTCGGATGGTCTGGAATATGTGTTTACATGCTGCAGGGTCTCGTCGAAGTTGTTCGTCATGTTGCTTTCTCCTTATCCGTTTTCTTCTTCCGCAGCGAGATCCGCCGGATCTTCGAAGGGATACAGGAATCCCGCATCCCGCCGGACCTTCGTACAGATCTCCGAAAGCAGCCGGGTCTCTGAAAGGGGCGCCTCAGGGCACTCCGTGAGCCCCCGGCGCAGGCAGTCCTGAACGGCTTCCGCCTCAAACCGGAATCCCTCGCCCTCGAATGGGAACCGAAGCGTCTCCTCTTCCCCCTCCACGGCCAGTATTCCCTGGATGCGCCGGCGGATGTGCACCGTGTCCGGGTTCCGGTGGCGGGGCACCACGATCGTCGCGTCCCGGCAGAGGATCTCCGTATAGAAGGACCAGCCGTAGATGGCGCTGGTGACGGAGGCGGTCACGTTACCCTCGTAGTCCAGCCGGACGCTCGCCGTCTCATCCACCCCAGTGGCGCCGATCTGCATGGAGCCGGTCACGCGACGAAGCGGCCGGTCCCCCATGAGAAAAGAGACCGCGGCGAGGGAGTAGATCCCTGCGTCCAGAAGCGATCCGCCTGTGAGATTCGGATCCAGGAGACGGTGCTCCGAAGGAAGGTCCTTTTTCCCCCAGCAGGTGGTGGAGTTGATTGCCAGGACGGGGCCGTATTCCTCGCGACGCACCAGGTCCTTCACGTACTGCCAGGCCGGGAAAAAGCGGGACCAGAGCCCTTCCATGAGGAACACGCCGTTTTTCCGGGCCGCGGCGATCATCCGCCGGGTCTGCCCGGCGTTCACCGCGAAAGGCTTTTCGCAGAGGACGGCCTTCCCCGCCTCGGCGGCCAGGATCACATCTCTCTCGTGGACCTGGTGGGGCGTCGCCACGTAGACCACATCCGTCTCCGGATCCCTCACCGCTTCGAGGTAGCTGCCGTAAGGCTTCCCGCCGTACTTTCCGCAGAAAGCCGCGCTCTTCTCCGCAGTCCGGGAACCGACCGCGGCAAGCCGCGCCCCCGGCAGAGACTGAAGACACTCCGCGAAGGTCGCGGCGATCCGGCCCGTTCCAAGGATACACCAGCCGAAGGTGCCGTCCCGATCCATGGACATTGCTCCTTTCCCGCCCGGCACGCCGGGCCCTGTGAGATCCGCTTCCATCATACCCCAAAGCGTTCCTGTGCGCAACGGTGATCCTGCCCTTTTAGAAACATCCTGCCGCCGCAGGAGCAGGAGAAGGCGCAGGGACGTCCGCACGGCCCTGCGCGCTCACGGTCTCGGCTCTTTGAGGATCCTCCGGATCACGGCGCACTGCATCCGGTCCGGAAGAGCGTTCAGGATCAGCAGGAGAGGATTGCGGTTCACCGTGTATACATACCGGGGCCGCCGCGCCGCGAGCGCGCGGAGCGTCAGTTCCGCGATCTTTTCCGGCGGGATCTTACGCGCTTCGACACGTCCCACGATTCGGCGGAACCGTGCGGCGCTCACCCGGTAGTTCTCGGTATTCCTGCAGAAATCCTCCAGCCGCCTGGTGGAGACGTCCAGGAGCCCGGTATCCACCGCTCCGGGCCGGAGCACGATCACGTGCAGTCCGAGGAGCTGTACCTCCATCCGAAGGGAGAATGCGTACCTGTCCAATGCCGTCTTCGTGATTCCGTAGATCCCGGTAAAGGGCAGCGGGTCCAGGGGCGCAAGCTCGCTCGTTGTGATCAGGATCCGCCCGCCCGGCCGGAGAAGGGGCCGGAACATCCGGTTCACACGGTATACGGAAACGAAGTTCACACGGAAAGCCCGAAGGAACTCCTCTTCCCCCAGTTCCAAAAGGGATCCCAGCTCGTAGACCCCCGCCATATGGATCACGGCGTCGAGTCGGTCCGTTTCGGCTGAAACGGTCTCATAGGCCCGTGCCACGGAACCGGGATCCGTCAGATCCGTCTGGAGGAACGTGACGCCCTCTACGGGCTCCGGAGCGCGCAGATCCAGCCCGAAGACCCGGTACCCGGCCGCGGCGAGACGCTTTGCCGCGGCGTATCCGATACCTCCCGCGGCCCCCGTCACCAGTGCGGTCTTCAATCCGCCGCCTCCCCGCCGAAGCATCCCACGAAGAGCGGCGGCAGCACGACGACCCCGTCCCGTACGGCGGGCAGGACGCGGCGAACAGGTTTTTCCGTTTCGGTCACGAACACTGAACGCTTTGCGGCCGTGAGCCCGTCCAGGGCCGCGGTACAGCCGTCCGGCAGACGGAATGCCTTCTCCGAGCCGCTGTGATTGACTACCCAGAGCCTTTCCTGCTCCTCCCCGTCCTTCGTGAACAGGGCGAAGACCGTCCCGTCCCCGGTCTCGGCCTGAGCTGCATGACAGGGGGCGAAAGCGCAGCGGCGGAAGAACGCGAAGACCTCCCCCATGCAGGAGAGCCAGGCGCCGTCCTTGGAAGCCTCGATGAGGTTCTGTCCGAAGGTGTTGGCCATGTTGTTGAAGTTCGCCAGATAGAATTCCCCTCCGTAGGAGGCGAAGTTCAGGATCTGGTGGG